>ENA-ORDP01002007-ORDP01002007.1-marine-sediment-metagenome-genome-assembly--contig:-NODE-2007-length-10354-cov-2.342072_pt1 | contig 10354 bp, 8 predicted proteins | sample MGYA00248627_ERZ508539 | MGnify/ENA primary metagenome ERZ508539 (study PRJEB26208, sample SAMN05571518) | marine sediment metagenome | biome: deep sea; feature: Hydrothermal vent; material... | reverse complement strand
AAAATGACCAGGACAAGCAGGCGGACGATCTGGAAGGCGACTATAAATTTGAGAAGTACACTGCAAAAGGCTGTGGCCACATAGGTATAGCTGACCCCCTTAAAGACATGGGAAAGCTTATGTGGAAGAGTGAGTGGGCTGCACAGTGGGCTCGCTGGAGGGTAGTGAGTGAAGGTGCTGGCAAAGAATATATTGTGCCCATGAGTGCATGGTGGGTCAATAGTGAGATAGCTGAGAAAATCCTTGGCTTTCCTATGCCTGTACCAATTTTCTATGAGCATTTGATGATTAATGGAGAGAAGATGAGTGCATCTCTGGGCAATGTTGTTTACCCGAAGGACTGGCTTGAGGTAGCCCCTGCCCAGCTTCTTCGTTTCTTCTACAATAAAAAGCTAATGAAAACAAGAAGCTTCTCCTGGCAGGAACTTCCCAGATTATATGATGATTATGATAATCATGCCAGAGTCTACTTTGACCTTGAAAAGGTGGGTAGTGAAAAAGAATTGAAGCACATGAGAAGGCTTTATGAAATTTCTCAGCTTGATACAGCGGAAAAGCCAAATCCTCTACCTTTTTCCCATGCTGCAATGGTAGCCTCAGTATATAAAGAAAAAGATGATATAATATCTAGTTTGGAAAAATCTGGACATTATAGAGAGGAGATGGAAGAATATATTTTGAGGAGAGTGGAATATGCCAGAGTATGGTTTGAGAAATATGCCCCTGAGATAAAATCTTTCCTTATTGATGACCTGAATGAAGTCAGAGAAAAGCTATCTGAAGAGCAGATAAGATTTCTTGGAAAACTTGGCAAGGTCGTATCGAGTTCAGATATGTCAGGCGAGGAGCTTCAGCAGAAGATTTATGAAATTGCACAGGAACTCGAAGTTCCTCTGAAGGCAGCATTTCAGAGTATCTATCTTGTCACTCTTGGTAAAGCCTATGGGCCAAAGGCAGGGATGTTTCTTGCCTCTCTGCCAAGAAAATGGGTTATCAAAAGGCTTGAAGAGGCAGCTTCATAGATTTATAAGCTCAGCCTCTAACCTATCATTATCATTTATATCAACAACAGCATAGCCCATGTGCATTGGACCTGGATTTATAATAAGCTTTCCCTGCCATTTCTCAATACCCTTTGCTTCATGGACATGACCATATATTAGCATCTCTTATAAAATTTCTGAGAGCTTTACTCCCAGCCCTTGTTCCTGAACCTGTTCCGTCAAGAATCCCATAGGGAGGAGTGTGACTAATAAGAATTTTCTTCTCTGTATTGCCAAGAGAATTATATGCCTTCTCAACAATCCCAAACAGCTTCTCCTCAGAGTATTCCTGGGGTGTGGCAAAGGGTGTTATGTTAGACCCTCCAATGCCAAAGAAACCTGTGCCATTGATAACTGCACTTCTGCCATGAAGCCAGACTTTGAGTTCTTTCAATGCATCATTAACAGATGATAAGTCACAGTTTCCATGAACCGCCAGAATTTTAGAGTTATGTTTCATAAACTCCCTTATAATTTTCATTGTTTCACCTCTATCTCCAAAATTAGTTATGTCACCTGCAAGAATTACAATATCAGCTTCTCTAAGCTCAGACTCAATCTTTTTAATATTTTTGTATCTTCCATGTATGTCAGAGATGCAGAGCAATCGCATAATCTAACTTTATTTTTAAGAAGTATATATTTTTCTGCAATTTCGCAAGGTTTATTGCCTCATTTTGTTCTCTTTTTTACACATGGAGGTCAAGAATGAATAAGCCCCGCTCAAGCAAGATAAATTCGTGGAATTTGGCTTTTTTTGGATTGCTGCTCGCCGTGCTGATTCCGCTATTTTTCACTTCCCCCGGTATAGCGGCAGAAGCCTCACGAGGTGAAAAGGTCTATCGTTTCAAGTGTGCAAAATGTCACGGAAAAACAGGACAGGGGGATGGCCCGATGGCCAAGCTGCTTACGCCTGCTCCGGCCAATTTTTCAGCCAAGGGTTTTTTTGATTCACGATCCGATGCAGACTTAAAAAAATCCATCTTGGAAGCCAAACCACCCATGCCTTCTTTTCAGGCGGAAGTTGATAGCGGCCGTTTGAAAGAAAGTGATATTGACGCCATCGTTCAGCATATCAAGACTTTTTCGGGTGGTTCTTAAATAGTGGACGATTCAAATGAAGCGTTTTTTGATAGGTTTTGTGATACTCGCCCTCGGGATGGGGCTTTCTTTCGGCCTTTCCCAGAGCAAGGCCTCTGAAGCCGAGGCCCCTCCTGTGCAACCGATTGCCTTTAGTCACGTCATCCATGCGGCAGATAATCAGATCCCCTGCCAGTATTGTCATGTCTATGTCCGCCGCTCATTCGTGGCAGGCGTCCCCTCGGTGGAGCGCTGTATGGGCTGTCATCGCATGATTGAAAAGAACTCCCCCGAAATCGAGAAACTCAAGGGCTATTGGAAGCGAAAAGAAGCGATTCCCTGGGTGAAGGTGAATGATCTGCCTGATTTTGTGCGTTTTCCCCACAAACGGCATATCGCAAAAGAGATTGCCTGCACGCGGTGTCACGGCCCGGTTAAAACGATGGAAGTGGTGAGAAAGGGGCCGGTTCAAAAGATGCCGGATTGTGTGCAATGTCACCGGGCCGAAAAAGCCTCGATTGATTGCTGGACCTGTCACAAATAAAGCGGGGAGTGGAGCTTGTTGGAGCTAGGAATAAATAGATATGAGTGAAATCAGCCGCCGTAATTTTTTAAAAGTACTGGGTGTGACCGGGGCGACCTTGGCTGGTTGTTCAACGCAGCCGCCTGAAAAGTTGATGCCTTACTGGGTGCCGCCGGAAGAAATCATCCCCGGCAAGGCCATCGAGTACGCAACGACCTGCCAGGAGTGCCCGGCCGGATGTGGGATGCAGGTGCGTACGATAGAAGGGCGCGCGATCAAAATAGAGGGCAATGCAGAACACCCGATCAATTCCGGTGGACTTTGTGCGCGTGGACAAGCTGCACTTCAAGGACTCTACAACCCCGACCGCATTCGACAGCCACTTTTCCGAAACCCTAGGGGGACGTTTTTGACGACAAGCTGGGAAAAAGCGGAAGAGCGTCTCACCGGAAAGCTTTCGGAATCGATCCGCAAGGGGAAGGCCGATCGCATTGTTTTTCTCACCCCGCATCTAAATGGCAGCCTGGGTGATTTGATCACACGCTGGATGGCGGAGATCGGTTCTACACAACATTTTTCCTATGAACCTTTCGCCTATGAAGCCCTGCAAGAGGCGGCTCAATTGATCTTCGGGCGATCCGGTCTGCCGCGCTATGCGATTGAAAAAGCCGATCTCCTGCTTTCTTTTGGCGCGGATTTTTTAGAAACCTGGCGTTCCCCGGTCTCTCAGGCTAAGGGGTTTGCAAAAATGCGGGTCTACCATCACGGGCATATCGGCAAATTTTATTATGTCGGACCGCGTCTTTCCATGACGGCGTCCAATGCCGACCGATGGATCATGGCCAAACCGGGTACGGAGCTTTTTCTCGCTTTGGCCATGATCCATCAAATCCTCGCAGAAGGTTTGAATGCGCCGCTGCCTGCCGATGAAGGCAAACGATTGATGCAGCTTGTTGCCCCTTTTTCGCCGACACGGGTCTCTCGTCTAACAGAAATTTCAGAAGGCCGTATTTTCCGTCTGACGCATGCCTTTGCCAATGCAAAATCAGCCCTGGCTTTTGCAGGTGATGTCGCAAGCAGTGGCGACAACGCCACGGCAACATCAGTAGCCGTCTGTCTGCTCAACTACGTCACCGGAAACATCGGGAAGACCGTACACTTTGAGCAGGAAAGCGGCAAGCACACTAAAAACCGTTATCAGGACATGCTTTCCCTGATTGAGTTGATGAAAGCGGGTCAGGTTGAAGCCCTGCTTTTATATGGCGTCAATCCGATTTTTACACTGCCACAAGCCGCGCAATTTAAGGCGGCACTCAAACGTGTGCCTTTTGTTGCCAGTTTTTCGGGGGTATTGGATGAAAGCACGGCGGAAGCCCATCTTGTTTTGCCCGATCATCACGCGCTGGAATCCTGGGGCGATTCTTCCCCGGAAGCAGGCGTGTATGGACTGAGTCAGCCGGTTATGCGACCGCTTTATGAGACGAAATCAAGCGGGGATGTGCTGCTTTCCGTCGCTCAAAAACTTTCAAAACCACTGCCCTGGAGTAGCCACTACGACTTTCTTCGGGATCGCTGGAAGGCCCATCAGAAGCAATTTTCACCGATGACCGATTTTGAAGACTTCTGGCAAGAGAGCATTCAAAAAGGCGGACGATGGCAGAGCGTACCGCAAAAGCCGGTGCAGCTCTCAGAGCGTCTTTTTAGTCTACATTTTGAAGCGGCAAGGATTGAGGGGGATGACGAAGATGGATTCATCCTGCACAGCTATCCCTCTTCCGCGTTTTTTGATGGCCGTGGCGCAGACAAATCCTGGCTTCAAGAGCTTCCTGACCCCATTACGAAACTTACCTGGGAAAACTGGGTGGAAGTTCATCCTCAAACAGCACACAAGCTGGCGCTGCTTGAGGGCGATTGGGTTGAGGTTATCTCCAGCCACGGCCGCGTTGAACTGCCCGTTCATCTCTACGAAGGACTCCGGCACGATACCGTCGCCATTGCCCTAGGGCAGGGGCACACACACTTGGGCCGTTACGCCAAAAACCGTGGGGCCAATGCGATGGTCCTGCTCCCGGCAAAGCCGGAAGCCCGCTCCGGCGGTATCAATTTTCTTTCGGTGCGTGTCCAACTAAAAAGCATCGGGAAAAATACTCGCATGGCCACGGTCTCAGGCAGCGACCGACAGGGCGAGCGTGGCATTGCGCAGGCCATCCCGCTGACCGAATTGATGTCCCGCACACACGAGATGGAAAAAGAAGAGGAACCGAATATCTATCCCCCGCATGAGCATGCCTTACATCGTTGGGGGATGGGCATTGATCTACAATCTTGCACCGGCTGTTCCGCCTGTGTGGTGGCCTGTAGTGCAGAAAATAACCTGCCGGTTGTGGGGAAAGAACGTGTTATTACCGGTCATGAAATGTCCTGGATGCGGATTGAGCGTTATGTCGAAGGGGAGGGGGATCGGCTTTTCACCCACTTTTTGCCGATGCTCTGCCAGCAGTGCGATAACGCCCCCTGCGAGCCGGTTTGTCCTGTTTACGCGACCTATCACAATGACGAAGGTTTGAATGTCCAAGTCTATAACCGCTGTATCGGGGTGCGCTACTGCGCCAACAACTGTCCCTACAAAGTACGTCGCTTTAACTGGGAGGCCTCTGATTTTCCCGAGCCGCTTCACCTCCAGCTCAATCCAGAGTTGTCGGTGCGTGCACAAGGGGTGATGGAAAAATGTACCTTTTGTGTACAACGCATCAAGGGCGTGCAGGATCAGGCGAAGGATGAAAATCGGACGATTCGGGATGGGGAAATCAAGCCCGCTTGTGCGCAAAGCTGTCCGACGCAGGCCATTGTCTTTGGGGATTTAAACGATCCCAAGAGTCGGGTTTCCAAACAGGCGCAACATCGCAGGGGCTATCATGTCTTGGAACATTTGAATACAAAACCTGCGATCAATTATTTAAAACGCATTCAACAGGATGCTGAACAGGTTTAAAAGAAGGAGAGGGTTCACGGTTTACAGTTTTCGGTTGACGGTTTGAAAACCATCAACACTTGAGCCTTGAATGATCACGAGATGTCTGAGCCGAGCTATAAAAAAGTTACAGCAGATCTGCTCAAAACCATGCATGCGCCGCGACGGCTTTATTATGTCCTGCTGGCCTTGGATCTGTTGGTGTTGGCTATTGGGATCTTCTCCTGGGCTTATCAGATTAAGCACGGCATGGGATCTTCCGGTAAAAACAATCCCGTGGGCTGGGCGCTCTACATCGCGACTTTTGTTTTCTGGATTGGCATTGGTCATTCGGGGACACTCATTTCAGCCATCCTTTTTCTCTTTCGCTGCAAATGGCGAAATGCCGTCTTTCGTACCGCCGAGGCAATGACGCTTTTTGCATTGACCACAGCGGGATTTTTTCCCCTGATCCATCTGGGCCGTCCTGAATTTTTTTACCGACTGTTTCCCTATCCGCAAAATGGAGATCTTTGGATCAACTTCCGCTCTCCGCTCACCTGGGATGTTTTTGCCGTCGTGACCTACATGGTCGTGAGTGCGCTTTTTTTCTTTACGGGTCTGGTGCCCGACTTGGCGGTCATCCGGGATCAGTCCACAGGATGGCCAAAAAAAATATACGGCTTTCTCGCGCTGGGTTGGAAGGGCACGGATCGACAGTGGCATCACTATACCAGCGCCTATTTTTTGATGGCCGCCTTGGCGACGCCTCTGGTGATTTCCGTGCATAGCATTATCGCCTGGGATTTTGCCATGTCCATCGTGCCCGGATGGCATTCGACACTTTTTGCCCCTTATTTTGTGACGGGTGCGATTCATTCGGGTCTTGCGATGGTTTTGACGATTCTCATTCCCATGCGTCGTATTTACCGATTGGAACCCTACATTACGCCGAGCCATCTTGAAAATATCGCCAAGTTACTGATCTTTACGACCCTCATCATGTTTTATTCTTATTCAACCGAATTCTTTATGGCCTGGTATAGCGGCAATATCTTTGAACAGGAAATTTTTCTCTATCGCGTTGTGGGTGACTACGCCTTTGTTTTTTGGATTATGGTGGTTTTTAACGCGATTCTGCCCCTGCTTTTCATCATTGGAGAGATTCGGCGCAGTCCCTTCTGGTTATTCATTCTTTCCATTTTGATCAATATCGGCATGTGGTCAGAGCGTTTTGTCATTATTGTGACCTCGTTGGCACACGAATATCTGCCCGCCGCCTGGGGGCTTTTTGAAGGCCCGACCTGGGTCGAGCTGGGCATTATCGCGGGCAGCTTCGCCTGGTTTTTTCTTTGGTTTCTGCTCTTTGTCCGATTTTTTCCGATCATCTCAATTACAGAGGTCAAGGAGTTGCTGCCTCAGCCGCTCAAATCAGAGGGGGGGAAATGAAATCCAGCTGTCGCATCATTGGCCATTTTGAGCATGCCGATACTTTTTTGAATGCCCTGAGGCGTTTAAAAAAAGAAGAAGGCATTGTCGGGATTCGTACTTTTTCTCCCATTCCCATGCATGAGGTCGAGCAGATTCTTGGCAAGAAACGAAGTCCCATCCGCTTTTTTTCGGTTTTTGGGGTGCTTTTTGGCGGCATTAGCGCTTGGCTGCTGGCAAGCTATGGCTCGCTTCAATACCCGCTGATTACCGGAGGCAAACCCATTATTGCTGTACCTGCTTTTTTAGTGATCGTATTTGAATTCATGATTCTTTTTGGTGCCTTGGCGACGATTTTGGGCTTGCTCATCTATATCCGTCTGCCCAAGTTTCGTGTCGAATCCGGTTATGATTCCGCATTTTCCGTGGATCAATTTGGAATCCGTGTGCGTTGCCCGGCGGCTTGCTCTGAAGTGGTTCAGCAGATATTGCAGGATTCGGGTGCAGACGAGGTGAGCCATGAAAGGCATTAACCCCTGGATTTTATTGCCGATCTCGGCACTGTTTGTCGTCTTTGCAGCAGGTTTATACTTTATAGACGCCTTTTCCATTGTGGACACCATGATTGATCAGCCTTCGATCAAACTGCAAGAAAAGCGTTTTCTGCCGCCGATTTTGTCTGTGCCAACCATAGGCCGAGAAAAAGTATTGGATTTTTTCGATACGATGGATCTTGAAAACCCTGTGTCTTTAACCCCCGAATCTATTGAAGCCGGGCAAGGTTTCTATGAAATTTATTGTCTGGTCTGTCACGGTGGGGATGGAAAGGGGAAAGGCCCGATCGCCTCAAAACTCAATACGCCGCCCGTGGATCTCAGTGATGCCTATATCGCCGATCTGCCCGATGGTTACCTCTATACCGTGATTCGTCAAGGCGGCACGATGATGCCGCCACAGCAGGAAGGCCTTTCTTCGCGGGAGCGCTGGCAGGTCGTTCACTATCTTCGTTTCTTACAAGGGGCAAGGGGGGGGATGAAATGAAACCCCCCAAGTTGCTTTCAGACGGAATGCGCTTTGTTTTCTGGATCATGCTGCTGGTCGGCGTCTGGACTTTCTACGGGGGGACTTCGGGGCCTGACCCGCTTCGGGTTTGGCAGATCTTTCTGGTTAACTTCCTCTTTTGGTCGGGTTTGGCACAAGGGGGGGTTGTTTTTGCAGCGGTTTATGATGTGGTGCAGGCAGAATGGGGTGCATCCGTGCGACGCTTGGCGCAGGCCATGGGGGCTTTTTTACCGGTCTCTTTTCTGCTCTTTTTTGTTCTTTTCCAAGGCGCAGAAACTATTTTCCCCTGGATCCGACATCCTGTGCCAGAAAAATCCGCGTGGTTAAACATTAGTTTTCTTTTCAGCCGGGATGCTGTGGGGATTTTCATCTTGTATGTGACAACCTTCTCCTATCTCTATTATGCGCTGCGTCCTGATATGGGTGCCGCGCATGAGCGAAACAAGGCACCGGACTCCCTTTTTCAAAAGCTGTTGACGCTGTCTTGGCGAGGTCTGGTCTCTGAGCAGCGACGCAGCCGTCGTTTCCTGCTGATTCTCACCCCCTTTTACCTGCTTGTTTATACCTACATCTTCTCCCTGCTCGGTTTTGACTTGGTGATGTCGCTTGAGCCACATTTTTACAGTTCTCTTTTTGGGGCCTATTTTTTTATGAGCAGTTTTTATGGCGGTATCGCTGCGACCGCCGTGGCGGCGGTCTGCTTTAGCAGACGGCTTGCATGGTCGTGTCCTGTCGCTCGCCCTCAATTTCAGGATTTGGGAAAGATGCTCATTGCGTTTTGCATGGTCACGGGGGATTTTCTCTGGTCTCAGTACGCGGTGATTTGGTATGGCAATTTGCCGGAAGAAACGGTTTATGTCATCAAACGCACCGTTGCACCTTGGGACAATGTGGCTTTTGCAGTCCTCTTTGCCGCCTTCTTGATTCCATTTGTTCTGCTTCTTTTCCGTCGGATGAAAGAAACGCCTTGGGCCTTGGCGAGCGTGGCGATGCTCATTATCGCGGGGCTATGGTTTGAGCGCTACCTGTTTGTCATTCCCGCACTTTGGCCGGGAGAGGGGCTGCCGCTGTCCTGGCCAGAGTTGTTTATTACGCTTGGGTTTTTTGCGGCATTTTTATTGAGTTATGTCGGTTTTCTTGCAAGGCTGCCCGCGCCAGAAGAAAGCGCTTGTCAGGAGAAAGCACTTGCATGACAATGTTTGTGGCAGCACAGGTAATCTGTTTTTAAAATGAGGTCATCATGACAGAAGAGACCATTCTCAGTACCAACAAAAAGGCCGTTCAGATCAACCGGGATCATGCCAAGTATGGCACCTTTGCGGAAATTGGCGCGGGTCAGGAAGTTGTCCGATTTTTTTTCAAGGTCGGTGGCGCGGCAGGAACAATTGCCAAGTCTATTTCTGCTTACGACATGACCGTGAGTGATGCCATTTATGGCGATACTGCACGCTATGTCAGCCGACAACGCCTGCGGAGCATGTTGGACTGTGAGTTCAACCTGCTTAGGACTCGATTAGATGCTTCTGTCGGAGATACGACCACTTTTTTTGCCTTTGCGAATACGGTGAAAGCCAGAAGCTTTTTACAAACAGACGAATCTCATGGTTGGCTCGGCATCCGATTTCAGGCGAGTCCTCGCACAGAACCTTCTGAAATCATTATTCATATTCGCATGTTGGATGAATCCAATATGCAACAACAGGAAGCGCTTGGGATTTTTGGTGTGAATATGATCTATGGCGCATTTTTCCTTCATCATCACATGGAAACTTTTCTAGAATCATTGCTTGACAACTTGTCACGCAAAAGGGTGGAAGTGGACATGATTAAGTTGAGTGGTCCAGTCTTCAAAAATGAAGATAACCGCATCATGAGTCTGGAACTGGTGCGCTTAGGATTGGCCGACTCCGCAATGTTTACCTCGGATGGAGATGTGGTTCAGCCCTCTGAAATTCTTTACAAAAAAGCGATACTCGTTGAGCGTGGCAGCTTCCGTCCCGTAACACGCGTCGCGATCAACATGCTGGATTGCGCCAAGGCTCAGTTTGCCCAGGAGGCGGGAGTACAGGGCAGCGAGATTACGGTCTTGACGGAAATGACCTTACGAAATCTTTCTGAAGACGGGAAAATCAACCACAAAGATTTTCTGGATCGTGTAGACCTCTTGGCTGCCCTGGGAAAAACCGTGTTGATTTCCAATTATGGCCGATTTTATCGACTGGCGGACTACCTGTTTCGTTATACCGATAAAATGATTGTTTTGGTCAT
>ENA-ORDP01002006-ORDP01002006.1-marine-sediment-metagenome-genome-assembly--contig:-NODE-2006-length-10359-cov-33.651980_pt1 | contig 10359 bp, 13 predicted proteins | sample MGYA00248627_ERZ508539 | MGnify/ENA primary metagenome ERZ508539 (study PRJEB26208, sample SAMN05571518) | marine sediment metagenome | biome: deep sea; feature: Hydrothermal vent; material... | reverse complement strand
TCTTCAGTATTTTAAACGGTAATATATTCAGTGAAAAAATCAACAAAAGCAGCACTTTTATCAGCTCTTGTATTTCCCGGTGCCGGACATCTTTTCCTGAAGAAGTATACAACCGGAGTCGTTTTAACCGGTGCTTCATTTGCTTCGATTTATTACTTGACGTCAAAGACGGTAGAGAAGGCTTTTCAAATAGCCGAAAAAATACAAAGCGGTAATATCCCGCTCGATGTTGAAGCGATTACTGAACTGGTATCAAAACAATCAACCGGTGCGGAAGCCCAACTACTCAATATTGCTACGGCCACAATTATCGTTTGCTGGTTAATCGGGGTTATTGGTTCTTATAGGGCCGGTTGTGTACTGGACAAAAACGATGATGTATTGTCTGACGGATAAACATAGCAAGCCTCTCGATGAGCTGGTACCTGAGCGCTATGGGTAGAATTATAGACGACGGCAAAGCGCTCCTGCACAACGCCGTCACGGTCCAGCATCAAGCCTCGAATGGGAACACCCATGGTGCAGACCTTATTGGAATTTTACGAATATTACCATTTCAATCGGGTTTTCAGTCATGACTCCGGCCTGCCCCGTGCAGGGTACGTATGGTATAGCGTGGATCGAACTGCGGGACTCGCTTGAGACGGTCGCGTAACTGCCGGGTGGTCGCCGGCTTTTTAAGGAATACACCGACCGCATTGTAGTTCTGTAAAGTGCTGAGATGGAAAGCAGAGTCGAAGGTCTTGCTAGCGGATATTTTATGCAGATAGGCTGACACCATCAGCTCGAGCCGGGATTCAAAATTGGAAATAATCATGCCTTCCCTGGACAAGCAGCCAGTCAGCGATCTGACCCACTCCTGACCAGCATGCACCGCACGCTGTGGCTCGCCGTCTACCTCGCCGAACAGGTCATCGATAATAATGTCGAATGGTGGTCCCTGATACCGTTTTATCCAGTCTTTGGCGTCGGCCTGGATTAACTGTACCCCCTTGCCTTTTACTGCGAAAAACCGGCGCGCGACAGACAGGTGGACCGGATTCAGTTCAACGCCAATGATAGTATCGGGTTGTACGAACCGGCGTAACTGCTGGATGACAGCACCGCCACCCACGCCGAGCACCAGCACCCGGTGGATACTGGCCGGAGGGTAGAAATACGCCGGCAGGAACAACAGATCCCAGACACTGCCGGTCAGTGGCCGCCCGGGATTGTACTGGCTGTGCAACACGCCGTTGGTATACAGGCGCATGGAACGTCCGGCCTGGCGCACCTGATACAGTGTGCCGCTTTCGGCACGTTCCCAGAGAATGCTCATATCTGACCGCTCAACCCTCAGCTGCGGCCGGATACCGCCAACCTTCTGGCGCTGTACCTTGAGTGCTTTTTCAAGCGTGTAGTTGGTTTCAATGTCACCACAGTGCAGCGTCTGGCTGTTGTTGCTTGAAAGCGAGTTGACGCGTGCCGGTGCTGCGTATTTTTCTATAACACCAGTATGCCGGATATCGGTAAATCGCGCAGCGGTATACAGTAATGCTGCCCCCGCCACATCGGTGACTTCCGCGGTCAGTCATTTTTCGGTATTCCTTCCATCCGTTACCGGCACGCCGTGTCGAATCAGGCAGAAGACGAGCTTAACCCGGCTGCCTGGTAAAGCTGCTTCACTTCTTTGGCCAAAAGTGGCCGTGACTTGCCAGGGCGCAGTTTACGCTCAAGCAGGAGCGGGCCGAAACGTACACGCGTCAGCCGGCTGACGGTAAGCCCCTGCGATTCCCACAGGCGGCGCACTTCGCGATTGCGGCCTTCCTTGATAATGACGTGATACCAGCGGTTGGCGCCCGTGCCACCCGACTCCTCGATGGCGTTAAAGCGGGCAAGTCCGTCTTCCAGCTGCACACCCTTAATCAGGCGTTCCAGAATCGGCATGCTGACCTCACCAAGCAAGCGTACCGCGTATTCGCGCTCTATTTCCTGCGCAGGATGCATCAGGCGGTGCGCGAGCTCGCCGTCGGTGGTGAACAACAACAATCCGGAGGTATTGATATCCAGGCGACCGACACTTACCCAGCGTCCGCCGTGTGGTTTCGGCAATCCGGTAAAAACCGTTGTTCGCCCTTCCGGATCATTGCGACTGCATATTTCACCGGCCGGCTTGTGGTAGAGCAGAATTTCGGGTGCCGTCGGCTGGTTGACCTTGAGATGAACTTTTTTCCCGTCGACGACGATGCGTTCGTGGCCGGTGACTTTTAAACCGAGCTCGGCCGGTTTGCCGTTTACCTCGACACGCCCGTCACGAATCCAGTCTTCGATCTGGCGACGCGAACCCAAACCGGCGCGCGCGAGCACTTTCTGCAGACGTTCTTCCATTGTGGGGAAACTAGTGAATGGTTTCGTTGTTTTCAGGCGTATCAGAGGCCACTTGTACTATCACTACATCCTCTTCCGTCTCTTCGCCAGCCTGCTCTGCGTCTTCCCCCGGCAACGGCAGTGACTCTCCGGGCAAAGCGAGCTCCAGCTCGGCATTAATGGAATCGATATCGCGCAGTTCCATCAGTGTTGGCAGATCGTCCAGGCCTTTCAGGTTGAAGTAATCCAGAAACTGCCGCGTAGTACCGTACATGGCCGGGTGACCGGGCACATCGCGGTGTCCTACAATCCGCACCCACTCGCGTTCCTGCAGGGTCTTCATGATCGAGGTACTGACGCTGACACCACGGATGTCCTCGATTTCGCCGCGCGTGATCGGTTGACGATAGGCAACCAGCGCCAGTGTCTCCAGCAGGGCACGGGTATAACGTGCAGGTTTTTCGTCAGACAGGCGCGACACCCAGGGTTCCATTTCCTTACGCACCTGTACACGCCAGCCGCTGGCAACCTGAACAAGTTCCACACTGCGCCCGGCATACTCTTCCTGCAAAGCACTAATGGTCTCCCTGATCTGATTGCGTTCAGGTTTTTCATCATCTCCGAACACACTCAGGAGCTGATCCACCGTTAATGGTTTACCCGCTGCAAGCAATACGGCTTCAATAATGTCCTTGATAGTTGATGCGCTCATCTTGTCTTCTCTGTGACTCAGGATTCGCCGGCTACGGCTACTTGTTGTTGGTCTTCAAGCGCAGCCCCTGGTCCCGTCACCTTTATATAGATCGGCGCAAAAGGTTTCGACTGCACCAGTTCGATCAGGGATTCCTTGATGAGTTCCAGCACCGCCAGCAGCGATACCACAACTCCCATGCGCCCTTCGGCCGGTTTGAACAGCGATGTAAACGGCGTGAACTCATCGCTCCCGACACCCGCCAGCACCATTGACATGCGCTCACGCACCGACAGCAGTTCCATTTGTACATGGTGATGCGTAAACATCTCGGCGCGGGTCATGGCTTCCTTCGCCGCAACCAGCAACTCCTGCAGACTCACTTCAGGCGGTTTGCGTACCACCTGCTTTTCCGGAGCCTGAATTTCAACCGGAAAGATGTCGCGGCCGACGCGGGGAATCAGGTCAAGATCATCCGCCGCCTGCTTGTAACGTTCGTACTCCTGAAGACGACGCACCAGCTCGGCACGTGGATCTTCTTCCTCATCGATATCCACGGGGCGCGGCAACAGCATGCGCGACTTGATCTCCGCCAGCATGGCTGCCATCACCAGGTACTCGGCTGCCAGCTCCAGCCTGAGGTTTTCCATCAAATCGATGTACTTCATGTACTGTCTGGTAATATCGGCGATGGGAATATCCAGCACATCGAGATTCTGGCGCCGTATCAGATACAGCAGCAGATCGAGCGGACCTTCGAACGCCTCCAGAATAACTTCCAGAGCGTCCGGTGGAATATAGAGATCTTTGGGGAGAGTCGTGACCGCCTCACCCTGCACAAAAGCAAAGGGCATTTCAGCTTGTTCTGGCGCCTGATCGGCGGGGACTTGCGATTCTGTCATGCACTCGGCTCACGTGGTTTGATGCATTGTAAACGCCGGTAGAACGAATGGGAACTCTGGCCTGCCGTAACAGCGGTTTTACCTTCAAATAAAAAATTCTGCGTTTATCTAGTAATTTAAACCAATTGCAGCTCGCACTTCATCCATTGTCTCTTCTGCGACATCGCGTGCCGCTTCGGCACCCTCCTGCAAAATGTTGCGCACCAGCTGCGGGTCTTCCTCAAACTCGCGGGCGCGCTCCCTGAGCGGTGCAAGCTCTCCGAGCACGGCGTCGATAATCGGTTGCTTGCATTCCAGGCAACCGATGCCGGCCGAGGTGCATCCCTCCCTGACCCACTGCTGCCGACGATCATCGGAATAAATCCGGTGTAGCTGAAATACCGGACACTTGTCCGGATCGCCCGGGTCCTTCAGACGCACACGCGCCGGGTCGGTCGGCATGGTGCGCAACTTCTGCTCGATATCTGCGGGTTCATCGCGTAACGAAATAGTATTGCCGTATGACTTGGACATTTTCTGCCCGTCCAGACCCGGCATTTTTGAGACTGGCGTCAACAGCGCCTCAGGCTCTGGCAGGATGATACGTCCGCTGCCCTCCAGGTAGCCGTACAGACGCTCACGATCTCCCATGGCCAGGTTACCCTGTCCTTCCAGTAGTACCCGGCCAACGTCCAGCGCTTCCTGATCACCCTTTTCCTGGTAGTTCTTGCGTGCCTCTTTATACAGCCTGGCATTTTTCTTGCCCATCTTCCTGATGGCTTCCAGGGCCTTTTCCTCAAAGTCCGGTTCACGCCCGTACAGGTGATTGAAACGTCGTGCCACTTCGCGCGTCAGCTCGACATGCGCCACCTGGTCTTCACCCACCGGCACCGAACCCGCCTTGTAGATCAGGATATCGGCGCTCTGCAACAGCGGGTAGCCGAGAAAACCATAGGTCGCCAGGTCACGTTCGCGCAATTTCTCCTGCTGGTCCTTGTAACTGGGCACACGCTCCAGCCAGCTCAGCGGCGTCACCATGGATAGCAGCAGGTGCAGTTCTGCGTGCTGCGGAACATCGGACTGCACGAAAATTTTTGCATTGGCAGGATTCACCCCGGCTGCCAGCCAGTCAATAACCATATCGGTTACGCTGTCATGTATGATCTGCGGGTCTTCGTAGTGGGTCGTCAGTGCGTGCCAGTCAGCGACAAAGAAAAAACAGTCGTATTCATGCTGCAACCTGATCCAGTTTTTCAATACGCCGTGATAGTGCCCCAGGTGCAAGCGACCGGTGGGCCGCATACCGGACAGGACACGGTTTTTAGACTCGCTCGTCAAAGTGAATCAGCTCCTCATCAACGCAAACAATACCGTCTGAAAGTAACCCGGCTTCATACCTGCCACAGAAGCCAGAAATTCCAGAACCAGGCTGACAAAAGGCCACAGGATTGATCCCAGAACACCTGTTATCAACAATGCCACCAGAATAAAGAACCCGTAGGGTTCGATACGCGCGAATTTGTATGATAACGGTGCCGGTAACATGCCTGTCAGCACACGCCCGCCATCCAGCGGCGGTAACGGCAACAGATTCAACACCATCAGTATCGTATTGATAAACATGCCTGCCACACATATGAACAGCAGGGGTAGCGCCACCCAGTTCTCCGCAGACATCCCCCGCGCCATTCTCGCGATGATCGCCCAGGCGAGGCCCATCAACAGGTTGGATACCGGGCCGGCCAAAGCCACCCAGGCCATATCCTGCTTCGGATTTTTAAAATTCCGCCAGTCCACCGGCACGGGTTTGGCCCAGCCAAATACAAAACCACCCGGCAACAGCAGCATCAGGCCCGGGACCAGAATAGTGCCGACCGGATCGATATGTTTTAGCGGATTAAGCGTCAGGCGCCCCAGCATTTCCGCGGTTTTATCCCCGAACCATCGCGCTACCCAGCCATGCGCGGTTTCGTGCACGGTAACAGCCAGCAGCACGGGCAACAACCAGGCGGATATCGCCTGTACAAGACTTACTTTCATAATTGTGCGCAGTATACGTCAGTCATCGGGTTAATCTCATGTGCCGAGGCGAAAAAAGCGATCTGAACCGCCAAGACGCGAAGATCGCCAAGAAAAGATATTCACTATCAGTGAGAAAACTCCGGCATTCCCGGTGGTTTAGCGGTTCATAACCCGTACACCTACCCCAGATCGTCAACGGCGCCCCGGCCGTGCCGGGTCACCAGCGGCACCGGTTCGGTCAGATCAATCACGGTTGTGGGCTCTACGCCGCAATGCCCGCCATCAACAACCAGGTCCACCTGGTGCTCCAGCTTCTCGCGGATTTCATTGGCATCGGTTTCAGGGAAATCGTTACCCGGTAACATCAGCGTAACACCCATCAGCGGTTGATCATGCTCAATCAGCAAATCCCTGATAATCGGGTGATCCGGCACCCTGATACCAATCGTCTTTCGTTTGGCATGTTGCAGCCGGCGCGGAACGATGGTCGTTGCGCGCAGAATAAAGGTATAAGCTCCGGGCGTCTTCGCCTTTAACAATCGGTAAGCCGAATTCCCTATGCGCCCGTAAGTCGCAATCTCGGACAGATCCCGGCACACCAACGTAAAATTGTGCTTCTTGTTGAGGTCGCGAATCTGGCGGATACGTTCTACTGCACGCTTGTCATCCAGGTGGCAGGCCAGAGCATAGCTGGAATCGGTAGGTAACACCGCAATTCCACCGTTACGGATAATATCCACCGCATGTCTGATCAGGCGCGCTTGCGGATTGTCCGGATGAATCTGGAAGTACTGGCTCACGTAGCCGTCGCCACCGGCCAGGCATCCGCATGCCAGATCGGCGTACACCCCTCCGGGAAACCGCGCAGTTTGCCAAGCTCGGCCCAGGGTTTTTCCGGCCCGTGGTAATCCGAACCGCAGGACGCGAACAGGTCGTGTTCTCTGCTCACAGCCGCCATATGCAGCGTTTCATCCTTGTTATGGCTGCCCGACACAACTTCCAGCCCCACTCCCCCGCTTTCACGGAATTCACCTGCCAGCATTCTGAGTTTGCTGCGCGTCAAACAATAACGTGCCGGATGCGCGATCACCGGCAACCCGCCCGCATCACAGATCCAGCCGAGCGCCTGCTCCAGGGAAGCCCACTCGCCACGCACGTACCCGGGTTTGCCTTTAACCAGGAAATTCCGGAATACACCCCGCATCGACGCCGCACGGCCGGTTTCGATCAGAAAATGTGCGAAGTGGGTGCGGCTCAGCACCTTCCCCCTGGCGTGGCGGCAGGCGCCCTCCAGCGCATCGGGTATGCCCGCCTTCGCCAGCTTGTGACCCATTTGCCGGGCGCGCTGATCACGCGTGACGCGCAGTTCCTGTAAACCAGCCAGCAGTGCCTGGTTGTCAGTATCGACATTCAGACCGAGCACATGGAGGGTCATGGCTTTCCAGGTAACGGAGATTTCCACACCCGGGATCAGCTCCAGCTCCAGTTCCGCGGCCGCCTGCCGGGCCTCTGCAATGCCCTCCAGGGTGTCGTGGTCAGTCAGCGCCAGCACATCAAGCCCGGCAGCGCCGGCTTTCTCCAGCAGGGCCGTCGGGGACAGGGTACCGTCGGACGCGGTCGAATGGCTATGCAAATCGTAGCAACACATCGCTCTCATTGTACCGGAGCGCGCTGTCTTGCGCTGCCCCTGCGGAAAACATCCCGATCCGGTACCATGCGCCCCATGCAACTCCCCGATCCAGCCGCAAACACATTCCGCAGCCAGCTCGGCGAACCGCTGGCGGATATGCTGGAGACCTGGCAGTTTCAGGACAACAAGTCCGGTCCCGGCACCTCCTCGCCGCCGCTGCTTGGCGACGCCTTTGTGCAACTTTACGATGCCATGCAGCGTACAGAAGCCAGCCTGATCGAAAAAAACGCGGTAGCTGCCGGGAACCGGGCCAGTGCCGAAGATGTCACTGAACTGGGTGAATATGCACTTGAGCTGTTCAACCAGTCACTGCATTGGGCCAATCATCTTGATCTTACGGCAGTTTTTGAGACCCTGCAGCTGTTTACCATAACCATGGCGCGCTGGATTGCTCGCCACGATGGCGAGCTACTGAGCCTGGAACCGATCGTGGACGCACTGGGACGGGTCGCCAACGACACCCGGGAACCCGGTGAATTGCTGATGCTGTACCATGCGATGGGGGAAGTGATAGAGGCTACGGCGGCCGCCATCCAGCGGGATCTGGATAAATCCAATCCAGGTCGGCCGTGGCGAATATTGCATATGAATCGGGCCATTGTGGCAACACGCACCCAACAACCTGACGTTATGGATGAGGCGTTTGCGGTCCTGGTCCGGTACCTGCCGGAGGACGCAGCCGGGTTTTTTACCCAGGGTATGGAACAGATGGACTTGCTAAACTACCCGCCGCACGTGCGCGAGGTCATGGGCCGCTATTACAGAAAATGGAGCGTTAATCGCTCCCTGCACTGATTCAGAGATTATTAAAGACCAAAAAATGAAGTTTCTTTACGACTTTTTCCCGATCCTGCTGTTCTTTATCGCCTACAAGATGTTTGACATCTATGTGGCGACCGGCGTGGCCATGGCAGCGGCCGCAGTCCAGACGTTCGCCTTCTGGTTCAAACACCGCCGTTTTGAAAAAATGCATCTTGTTACCCTTGGATTGCTGCTGGTGTTCGGTGGGCTGACCCTGATTCTGCACGACCCGGTGTTTATCAAATGGAAACCGACCGCTATCAACTGGCTGTTCGCGATCGTCTTCCTGGGCAGCCACTGGATCGGCGACAGACCACTGGTGGAACGCATGATGAGCCACGCCATACAGGCACCGCGCCCGGTATGGCTGCGCCTGAGCTGGATGTGGGTCACCTTTTTTATCGGTATCGGACTACTCAATTTGTATGTTGCCTTTAACTACCCGGAAGAAACCTGGGTAAATTTCAAACTGTTCGGCATGCTCGGTATCACCTTTGCGTTTGTCATCGGCCAGGCCTTTTACCTCAGCCGCTATATCCAGGACCATGAAAAGGTCGAAGAGGAGCCCTGAATGCTGTACGCATTTATCAGCCAGGATATGGCAGACACACTCGACAAGCGGCTGGCTGCACGCCCGGGCCATATCAAACGCCTGGAACAGCTGCGCGATGAAGGTCGGCTGATCCTGGCCGGCCCTCACCCTGCTATCGACTGCGAAGATCCCGGACCTGCCGGTTTTACCGGCAGCCTGATAGTCGCAGAATTTGATTCACTGGGGGAGGCACAGGAGTGGGCCAGATCCGACCCTTATGTCGCTGCCGGCGTCTACGAAAAAGTGACCGTTAAACCTTTCAGGAGAGTACTGCCCTGATGAGCGCTGAACGCATTGCCATGATTCGTGCACGCCTGACCGAGGTGTTCGCGCCCGATGCGCTGAACATTATCGATGAAAGTGCTAAACATGCCGGCCATGCCAGTGCCGGTGGCGCCGGGCATTTCGTGGTGGAAATCGTCTCTGATGCATTTCAGGACAAAAGCCCGATCCAGCGTCATCGCCTGGTTTATAAAGCGCTTGAAGATACCATGCACACCGAAATACACGCCTTGAGTATCAAGGCGTCCACGCCTGCAGAAGCAGGCACCTGATTCACTTTAACCTCGTAAATTAAGGAAGACATCATGAAACTGCGTTATCTGAGCCTTGCCCTGGGACTGAGCGGACTGCTAGTAGCCTGTGACCAGCCGCCGTCGAAAACACAAACCACTAAAACTGCGACAACGGTTGCAGCTGTTGCAGATAGCAGCCCGGTACTCGCCACGGTGAATGGAGAACCAATAACTGAGGCCGTGATCAAACTGTATCAGGATCAGATGCAGGCGCGCGCTCCCGGAAACCCGGCCGCCATGAGTCGCGAAAGTATTCTGAATGAAGTCATCAATCTGGAACTGGCGCGTCAGAGTGGGGAGAAGGAAGGTGTGGGCAAGGACACCAAAGTCCAGCTGCAAGTTGAACAGCAAACACGTGCAGTGCTTGCCTCTGCGGCCATACAACAGTATATGTCAACGCATCCGATCAGCGATGAAGACCTGAAAAAAATCTATGCAGAGCAGGTACCAAAGGGTAACGAGTACAAGGCACGGCATATTCTGCTCAAGGACGAAGAAACAGCGAAAAAACTGATCGCCGAGCTGGACAAGGGTGCCGATTTCTCCGAGCTGGCCAAAAAACATTCCACCGGCCCGTCCGGAAAGACCGGTGGCGAACTGGGCTGGTTCTCACCCAAGCAGATGGTTGCTCAATTTTCTGAAGCTACTGCGAAACTCGAAAAAGGCACCTATACCAAAGAACCCGTTAAAACCCAGTTTGGCTGGCACATCATTATGCTGGACGATTTGCGCACAGCTGCACCTCCATCATTTGAACAGGT
>ENA-ORDP01002005-ORDP01002005.1-marine-sediment-metagenome-genome-assembly--contig:-NODE-2005-length-10364-cov-2.699777_pt1 | contig 10364 bp, 6 predicted proteins | sample MGYA00248627_ERZ508539 | MGnify/ENA primary metagenome ERZ508539 (study PRJEB26208, sample SAMN05571518) | marine sediment metagenome | biome: deep sea; feature: Hydrothermal vent; material... | reverse complement strand
AAGCAAAAATTCTTACTTTCGTTCTTGACGATTTCCTTACTTTATGGTATATTTGATATGGGAGGTGAGAAGAATGACGGTTAGAATGACGGCAAAGCATCAAATAACAATTCCCAAAAAAATAGCAGATGTGCTTGAACTGGGAAAAGGTTCTATGTTTGACATCATGGTTTCTAAGAATAGGATTGAGCTTATTCCTCTTGAGACTGTAGAAAAGGTATTCACAGAGGAGGAATACAAAAGATTAGAAACCCTTTCGATGAAAGAAAAAGGGAAAGAGAAACGAGTAACAAGAAAGTTTGTTGAGAATTTAAAAAAAGGAAGGGGTTGATTCGTGCCTTTACACCTTTATTTTAGGCCTTCTTTTAAAAGGAGCCTCAAGTGCCTGATATCTTATCCGTATATACCGGATGATTTTGGGGGACTATTAAAGAAGCTGATGGGTGAAAGAATTAGGTGAGAAACACCGTAAGTTCAAAAATTGAATTTATGGTTGACATCCTGTTTCTTTTATGATACACTTATGTCATAATTATGAAAAGCAAGAAAAACCTATTAGAACTGCTAAAATCTTTGTCCTACTTCAGCAAAGACAGTTTATATCAACTTGGCAAACAGCTAGGACTTGCCGATGCCACAGTGGATACGTATATCAGCCGCTTTCTGAAGCATAAAGAAATCCTTCAACTCAAAAAGGGGCTGTATATATCAGCCGATTTTTTCAGCAAAAATAGAAGCAATATTTTCTATTCTTTTTACCTGGCGAACATTATCCGAATGCCTTCCTATATCAGTTCATGGTCCGCTCTTCAATTTTACAATCTCACCACGGAAGTCATATACAGTATTACCTCCGTTACGCCGAAAGTGACCAGAAGCTATAAGACAAAAGCCGGCATTTTCACCTATCAGTCTATAAAAGAAGAGCTGTTTTCGGATTTTTCTTTGACACAAGGAAAGGTTGTTTCGCTTGTATCGCCTGCTTTGTCAGCAGAAAAGTCGGTAGACCGACATTCAGTAAAACTCGATTTTTACATCGCTTCTCCGGCAAAAGCTTTGTTTGATCTACTCTATTTCAAGACTCGCCAGTTCCGTGGCGTTTGTTCAAAAGACGCTAAAGCGCTTGTCGAAGAATTGCGGATAGATGTTGACGAAATGGATAAAAAAGAACAGACCAAATTTTATACAATGATAAAAAAATACCTTAACGATGAGTGAACATATTCTTGCCATTTTAAAAAGGCAACTTGACGGTCTTGCCCCGCATGGGGAGATGGATGCCGAAACGCTCCGAAATGTCCTTAAGGAGGAGCTTCAGTTTTATGTCCTTAATTTTATTTACCATCATCCTGAACATAATAAATGGGTAATGTACGGCGGTTCCGCGCTTCGAATTATTCACGGACTGAATCGTATGTCGGTTGATCTGGATTTTGAAGTTTCTGAGCAAATAACCAAAGATTTTCTGGATAAACTTAAAAAAGAAATCGAAGATCATTTTTCTCGTACATATAACGCTCATTCAGGTTTCTTGACTGCCAAAATTGTTACGAGAAGGGGGCTGCTGCTTAAATTCAATGTAGGTGAAGCATTAACTGTCAACCATCCATCAAAACAGGTACATGTCAAAATTGATCTCAACCATTTTACCGCTCCCAAAACGGTAACCGAACGCCGTCCTATCAATCGAGATCAGCTATCCTTTGTAATCGTAACCTATAATATGTCGACTCTCATGGCCAGTAAAGTGGCCGCAATTTTTCTGCGCGGGACACGCGGCGTGGACAAGGCTTTTTATGAGGAAAAAGGCCGGGATATCTATGACCTTCTTTGGTACATGAACAACAAGATAGTGCCTGACTTTAATTATCTTATGGCTAAAAATGTGGAGGAGGCCAAAGATTTGCGTACACTTTTCGATAAACTTACAATCAAAATGAACGCTGTCAGCGATGCAAACCTTAAGCAGGATCTTTTGCCGCTTTTTGTAAACCGTACCTACATTGAAGATTGGCTCACGAACTGGAGAGAAAGCTATTTACGTCTTTTTGATGCGTATAAAATCTGCACGGTAACAACATTAGAAAGCGTGCGAGTACACGAGCACTTCGACACAGATAATTTTTCGTTTATATTTACCTACAATACCGAAGAGGAAGAAAAGTTTTGCCGGATACGATATGTCGTAAGCGAATACTGGATTAAATTTCGGGAAGGGGATTTGACGATAAAAATAGATGGAAACATAAATAAAATTATTAAAATTACTCGTGACGGCGTAAGCAGTCAATCCCTCCCGGAAGACAAGCTTAAGCAGTACGCCACTCTCTTCTACCGGAAAACTGAAAATTATTTGAAAAAGACAAATCAAATCGTGCTTGGCAGGAGTATCGATACCAAGCTCATTAGGATGACGGCAAATCACTTAAACCAGAAAGAACAGATTGTCCTCAATAAATCGGCGTTGTTGTCTTGTGAGCTTGAGGATTTGTTAAAATAACAGGAGGTGCCTATGAGCGGTTTTAAAAAAAGATTTTTTTTAAAGTAAATTTGCAAATATAAATGGGGACAGACACTATTTAAATAAAAGAATTACGAGGTTATTAAATTAGTGAAAGCGGGTCGGACCAAGCTAAGTGTTGAATATTCAATAAGAAAGCCTCAAAAAGCAGGCTGATTTTAACCTTAGAGAGCTCTTTTTGAGGGTAAAAAGGGTATTCTAAGAATTATTATTTTAGAGTTAGAATCGGAGGGGTATCTCACAATACTGATTAATAGAGGAATTAAAGAACGGGTAGTGCAAAGGACCCGGTCAGCACTATTGACAAAGCTCAGTCTATATGCTATCATTATTGATGAAATGTTAATAATAATAGCATAGGAAGTGAATTAATAATGGATTATCTTGGAAGAGATATTATTGCCGAATTAGAAAAATGGTTGGAAAGACGAGAGATTATTGCCATTAAAGGTCCGCGGCAGGCTGGGAAAACGACTATCCTCAAGATGCTTAAAGAGTATTTGATAGAGCATAAAAAAGTACCTGCCGCTAATATTATATATATGAACCTGGAAGATAGGGATATCCTGGATATTTTTTCCAAAGACCCGAAAGAATACGTAAGAAGTTATCTGTTAACGGGAGCAAAAGAAAAGGTCTATTTCTTAATAGATGAATTTCAATATCTTAAAGACGGAGGACAAAAGATTAAACTCCTTTACGATACCTTTGAAGGAGTTAAGTTTATCATCACCGGTTCTTCCTCTCTGGAAATCAGTCAACATACGGCCAAGTATTTGGTGGGAAGGATGTTTGGTTTTCACCTTTACCAATTTAGTTTTTCAGAATTTTTAGCCCTTAAGCCCCGGAACCTCCAAAATATTTATCATGAAGCTCATAGCCTGATAATATCTTTTATAGAGAAAGCTCATAAGATTAAGATAACCATGCGGGAAGATATATGGCAGCGGGAGTTTAGTCGTTATTTTGAAGAATTTATCATTTGGGGCGGATATCCTGAGGTCATAAAAACTCAAGATCTTGAGGCTAAGAGAATTATTTTAAAAAACATATATGATACCTATGTTACCAAAGATATAGTTGAGCTTTTGAGAGTTAAAGACATTTCCGGATTTAGGACTGTGGTTACTCTTTTGGCCAATCAAGTAGGAAATTTGCTTAACTACAATACGATTGCTTCTGATAGTGGAAGTTATTTCAGGCAGTTAAAACAGTATATGTCCATGCTTGAGGAGACTTTTATTATCCGACTTATAAGACCTTATTTTGGGAACAAAAGTACCGAGCTGAAAAAGAATCCTAAGGTTTATTATGTTGATACGGGTCTGAGAAATTACGTCATCAATAATTTTAATAGACTGGATATGCGTGCTGATACCGGAGCGCTCGCGGAGAATGTTGTTTTATTTAGCCTCTTTCAGAAGGAAGAATGGGATATAAGATATTGGAGAACTCTCGGTCAGGCTGAAGTTGATTTTGTGCTAAAATTGAATGATGAACTTGTCCCGGTCGAAGTCAAGTATTCTCTCTTTAAGTATGCGGAGATAAGCAGGAGCCTGAAGAATTTTATCTTAGCCTATAAGCCTAAACGGGCATTGGTATTAACTAAAGGTTTTTGGGGGGAAACAAAAGTTGAAGGAACAAAAGTAATTTTTGTGCCTGTCTGGTATGCAATATGAAATGGACGGCTGCTATTTTATTGACGAATAAACGGAAGTGAATAGATATCGATTTTCCAAATTGGAGTAAGCAATGGAGACCGACGGGGTTTTTGAAGGTGGTGGGGTGAAGGGGATTGGTTTGGTAGGGGCCCTGAAGAGAGTCGGGGAAGAAGGGGTGGTCTTGAGAAGGGTTGCGGGCACTTCGGCCGGGGCTATTCTGGCATCTTTATATGCGGCCGGGTACAAGGCCGACGAGATCAAGGAAATCTTATGGAATACGGATTTTACCCGCTTTGCCGATATCAAGAGGCTGCTGAAGAGGAAATGGTATAAGATATTTTTTAGCTTTATGCAGTTACTTTCTTCTAAATCCGGGTACGGAATCTTTAGTACCGGGGCATTTTATGCCTGGATAAAAGAGCTATTGGACAAGAAGAACGTTACCACTTTTGCCTCAGCCCCGACTTATCTAAGGGTTTTTGCCGTGGATATAGTCAACCAGAAGCTGCTTCAATTTGATAAGGATTTGACTCCTGATTTGACGGTGGCTGAGGCCGTGAAAATGTCGATGAGTATCCCCCTGTTTTTTAAGGCAACAGCGAAGGGAAAATCTTTTATAGTCGATGGCGGGGTTTTGGCTAACTATCCCATAGCCACCTTCGGAGATAAAGAAGAGTTGAAGAGCACCATCGGTTTCAAGCTTATCTCCAAAGCCGAAACATTACCACCGAGAATTCCCGGGAATGTCCTTTCTTATGTAATGAGAATATTTGAGACAATGCAGACTGTCCATGAAAGAGTTTATGTAGAGCAAGCAAAATGGGCCCGGACTATTCCTATCCCTACGGGTACTATTTCGACGATAAAATTCGATTTGACGGAAGATGAGAAGTCGTTTTTATGGGATTCGGGATATAGGGCTGCGGATAAGGCGATTAGGGAAGGTTTGCTGACCGGGGAAGGCCGGAAGTCCGCATAAAGGCGGCTTTGGCTCTAACCGGTGTGAGTTGAGTTCTTTGTTGTGGTATCTGTCTTCTTTCTTAGGAGCTGAGCGGTGCAACTATTTTTTGAAAGAGGGGGGAATCCTTTCCTGAGTTTCCTCCTCATCGTGGGCTTTATCGTCCTGGCTTACCTGTCTTATCGGGAAGTTTATCGGACGGCTTCCCGCAAGGTGGGTCTGATGCTTCTTACCTTCCGGGTCCTGGCTTTCCTGCTCCTCGTCTTTTCCCTCTTCCAGCCGGTGGTGAAATTCACGGAGAGGAAAAATTTGCAACCCTACTTTGCCCTGCTCCTGGATAGCTCGAAGAGCATGGGGATTAAGGATAAGAAGGGTGCTCCCGCGAGAATAGTGAAAGCCGAGGAGGCTTTAACCCGGGGGGATATTATAAAAAGGTTGCAGGCAAAAGGACGCGTCAGGCTCTTTGAGTTCTCTTCCGGGATAAGCGAGCGCAAGCTTCAGGACCTTGATAACCTCAAACAGGCCCGGGGAAATAACACGGACATTGCCAAGTCCCTGAAGGCCGCCGTAACCGAGCTGCGGGGGCAACCCCTTTCCGCCCTTATTCTCGTCTCCGACGGTCAGGATAACGGTGGCGAAGACCCGGTAAAGATGGCCGGGAGTATTCACCTTCCCATCTATACGGTGGGTGTCGGAGAGAAGAAAGGAAAAGGGGGGAAAGACATAGAAGTTTCTCATATATCGTTTAGCAAAAGGGTCATCGTCAATAACCTTACCGACGTTGAAGTGACCATTAAAAGCCGGGGTTATGAGAACAAACCCCTTCCTGTGGACCTTACGCGGGGAAAGAAAATTTTGGCCAGCTCGGTTATTATCCTGAGCGCTAACCGGCCGACTCAGAAAGTGAAGCTTTCCTTCGTCCCCCGGAAGGTAGGTCAGTTTGTTTATACGGTGAAGGCCCCCCTGGACCGGGAGGAAACCATTGCCGGGAATAATCAGAAATCCTTCCCCATGCGCGTTACCAATCCCCGCATCAGAGTCCTCTATTTTGGGGGGTCACCCAGCTGGGAATATAAGTTCCTGAAGAGACAACTGGAAAACGATCCCAATATCGAACTGACCTCTTTTCTGCGCACCGGCCGGGAGCGGCTTCTCCGCCAGGGGACTACCCTGGATGTTGCCTCGATGAAGGTTCCCCAAAGTCCGGAAGAATTTGCTGCCTACGATGTCGTTATCTTTGGCAATATCAACAGGGATTTCTTCACCCGGGCACAGTTGGAAGCCATAAAGACTCTGGTGGATAATGGAGGATCTTTCATCATGCTGGGAGGCCGTAACTCCTTTGGCTCCGGGAACTATAAAGGTACTCCCATAGCTGCTATTCTTCCTGTCTCTCTCGGGGACGATAACGGATGGATCTCCACCGGGTTCAAGATGGAGCTGACCGCCGCGGGACGGGCTCATCCCATCTTTAGTTCTCCTTCAACTTCTTTAAAGGAATGGGACAATCTCCCGGATCTTTCCGGAGCTAATATCGTTGCGGCGGCCAAGCCGGGAGCGACCATCCTGGCTACCCATCCCTATCGGAGGAACAAGAACGGAAAGCTCATTATCGTGGCTGTTCAGAATTACGGCCAGGGGAAGACGGTAGCTATTACCACCGATTCCACCTGGCGCTGGACCTTTTCCGGCCGGGGCCGAGATGAATATTCCCGTTTCTGGAGCCAGCTTTTTCGCTGGCTCTATCCCGAGAAAAAGGAGAAAATGAAGAAGGGAAAACTGGTCCAGGTAATTACCGATAGAGATAACTATTTCTCCGGGGATACCATCTATATCACTGCCCGGGTCCGGGATGAGTCCGGGCAGTTGATTTCCGACGCCAGGGTAAACGGCGTAATAAGCACTCCCGGTGGCAAAGAGGTCCGACTGAACCTGAAGCCCCATTCTTCCCCGGCGAGCGGTTCTCCCTTCAAGGAGGGTTACTCCTCAACTTTTGTCCCCAATAGAAGGGGGACCTATAAGATCGCCGTTGAGGCCTTCCGCGGGAAGCAGTCACTGGGCAAGGATAACCTGTCCCTCATGGTGGGGGACCCCTCCCTGGAGTTCAGGAATACCTACTTGAACGAGCGTCTCCTGCGCCGCTTAGCCAGGGATAGCGGCGGTAAAAACTATACCCTGGAGACCCTGAAAAAGTTCCCCGCCGATATCGTTGCCCAGGGGAAGGTTATTACCCGGGTTCGGGAAAAGAAACTCTGGGACAGTCCCTGGTTATTCCTAAGTTTCTTGATTTTACTTACCCTGGAATGGTCGATTAGGAAGACGCAGCAGCTTATGTAAAAAAACGTAACCCGTAACTCGTAACTCGTAACTCGTAATAAAGAAAAACCCGTAGTTGAGCGGATAAATGTGGTATACTTGGAATAGGCATTAAAAAACAGTCAGAGTTGTAAATTCCGGTTTACAAGTTCTTAATTCCTGGTTCTTAATTCCTATTTCCCAATTTACCGGAGACAAGACATTGACTACCGAGGCTCAGGCTTTAGATAATTATCAGCGCTTGGTGGCCCGGGTGAGGAAGGTCCGCTCTGCCTGGAGAAGGGATCTTCTCTTGGAGGGACTGACGCTCATCATCATCAGCGCCCTTTCTTTCCTTATCTTCTCCTTCCTCCTGGATAACTTCCTTCATCTGCCCACCTGGGGAAGAAGCCTCCTTTTAGCTCTATTCCTTGTCCTGACCCTAAGCATTCTCTTCCGGGCCGTCATTCCCGTCCTGGGCAGTTCTTTCAGTGATGAGAAGGTCGCTGTCCACATCGAGAAAAGGTATCCGGAACTTCACAACAGACTTATAAACGCTATCCAACTGGGAAAGGAAGGGTCCGGGAACCCCTTGATTGCGGCCATTATCGAGGAAGGGCTGAAAACCTCGGAGAAGTTTGACTTAGGCAAAGCCGTTTCCCGGGCTCGTCTTAAAAGACATAGCCTCTTTTCCCTTATTACGGTCTCCCTGGTCCTCTTCTACGGGCTGCTCTTTCCGAACTATTTCCACAATGCCCTAACTCGTTTCCTGGACCCGGGAGCCGATATTGCTCCTCTGACCCTGACCAGGCTGAGCGTCCGGCCGGGAGATATCACCGTTCTCTCCGGCGATGACGTGGAAGTAAAGGCCCTCCTCTCCGGGAGGATTCCCCGGGTTGCCCGGATTGCTTATAAGATAGGCGGGAACGAGTGGCAGTTAAAAGAGCTGAGCAAAAATAAGGCCGCTGAAGACAGCTATACTTTCCGGGAAGTCTCTAAAAAAATTGATTATTATCTCATCGCCGGGGATGCTAAATCCTCTTCCTACACTATCAAGGTAAGAGAGAGGCCCCACATTATCAACCTCAAGATTTCCCTACAATATCCCGGTTATACCGGCTTGCCCCCCCGGGTCGAAGATAACTCCAACGGTAATGTAAATGTCCTCAAGGGCACCCGGGTAGAGCTGGAGGCTAAGGTTGATAAGGCGGTGAAAAAAGCCGAAATTATCTATGACCACGGGACTCCCGTACCCATGCTGATTAAAGATAAGCATATCCTGAAAACAACCCTGGAAGTCTCCGGTCACCGGACTTATAATATTCGGGTAACCGATAGCGACGGTTATACCAACCGGGGCATTCCGGACTATTCCCTGGCGGAGATAACCGACCAACCTCCTTCGCTGCAAATAACCAAGCCCGGCAAAAATCTCTCCGTAAAACCCACCGCTACCGTTCCCCTGGAAATCAGAGTCAGCGATGACTATGGGATAAAAGAGGTATCCCTGTGGCTCCGGCCGGGACCTGTAGGCGGGAAGAAAGAATCCCCCCTGGCCACCTGGACAGAGGGCAAGACTAAGAGGACGGCTATCTGCACCTATCTTCTCTCCCTAACCGATTTGAAAGCCAGGCCCGGGCAGGTGCTAACCTACTATGCCCGGGCCGGGGACTGGAACGACATAAGCGGTCCGGGAATAGGAACCTCCCCCTCTTATACCCTTACCGTCTTGGCCCCGGAGAAAATGAGAGAGCTCAGCCAAACCGAGATTAAATCCGCCCGGGAAAGGCTTATCCGGATTATAGAGAAGCAGGAGCTCAACCGGAAAAAGACCGGGGATATGCTGAAGATGCAGGCCGGGGATAGCCGTTTCCTTACGAATAATCCCTCTCCGCTGAAGGAGGCCACGAAACTCCAGGTAACGGTCCGGGAACTTACCCTAAGCCTGGCCAAGAGCCTGGGAGCAGAATCTTTTTCCCTGAAAGAGACTCTGGACAAACTCGTTGCCAACGAGATGCTCCAGGCCGTAAAAGAGTTCCGGGATGTCCCCGACGCTACCCGGACCGGCAGCCGGGTCGACAAACTATCCCGGGTAATTCTCCTCCAGGAAAGCATTCTCCGGCAACTGAAGCGGTTGTCCGGTCAAATGGAAGTGGAAGAGGCCCAGCTGAAAATGCAGAGCCTCTTCGGCTCCTTAGCAGAGATAATCAAGAAAGAGAAAGAGATAAAGGTTACCTCCGCCAATCTCCGGCGAGTGAGGGGGAATAAACTCCTTCCTCAACAACTCTCCTCCCTGAAAGAGACCGCCCGGACTCAGGAAGACCTGGCCGGGGCGCTTACCGACTTTGGGTCCGAATTAAAAGACTATGCCCATAGCCTCTCGCCCTCAAGTAAATCCCTGGCCCCGGTATTTTCCCTGATAGCCGATAAAATCAGCGAAAAAAAGATTCCCTCTAAGATGATGACGGTAGCCTCTTACCTCGGGGGAGAAAAGCTCAAGGCCGCTTTGCCTCTGGAAGATACCATTATAAAAGACCTGGAATTCCTTCAGCAGGCTCTCCGGTCCGCCCTCCTCAGCCGGGCCGAAGAGTGGATGAAAAACTTCCGGGAGGCTCTCAAAGAGATCCGGGGAAGGTTAGAAAAGCTCACCCCGATTCAGCAATCCATTACCGAACTCACCGCTCAGCTTAACCGCACCAGAGACCGCTCCGAGGCGGAGAAAGCCAAGGTCGGGAAGATGGCCGAAATGCAGGGAAAGATGAAAGATGTCCTCGAGCAGTCGGCCAATGACCTGAAACTTTTCCCCGAGTCTCCTGTCTCCAACGTACTTCTCACCAAGATGCGGGAAGTCTATGAAGATGTGCAGAAGGCTATCGACGCCAAAGACAAAGGAGCCATGGAAATCGCTGTGGCCCGGGACGAGGCGGTC
>ENA-ORDP01002004-ORDP01002004.1-marine-sediment-metagenome-genome-assembly--contig:-NODE-2004-length-10366-cov-3.361653_pt1 | contig 10366 bp, 9 predicted proteins | sample MGYA00248627_ERZ508539 | MGnify/ENA primary metagenome ERZ508539 (study PRJEB26208, sample SAMN05571518) | marine sediment metagenome | biome: deep sea; feature: Hydrothermal vent; material... | reverse complement strand
CTCATAACCTGAAGGTCGTAGGTTCAAATCCTACCCCCGCAACCAATAAAATCAATAACTTACGCTAAATTTTGACAGGCCCTTCGGGGCCTGTTACTCTTTCACAGTCCTTACACATTTTGCCCATTTTCTGCCCGGATGGTGCGCCATGGCGACTCACACGATTTTCGGCGGCAAAGTTCACATCTACAAACGGCCAAACAGCAGCTTTTGGCAATGTTCCTCTTATCTTGCCGGCAGGAACCGCCGCACCAGCACCAAGCAGGAAAGTCTTGAACAAGCCAAGGAGTTCGCCGAGGACTGGTATTTGACGCTGCGCGACAAAAACCGCAGCGGGGATTTACTCAACGAGAAAACACTCCGCCAAGCCGCCCCCGCATTCGAGCAGGAATACGAAATCATCACCGAAGGCCAGCGAAGCCCGCGTTGGGTCGAAGGCCACAAGGCACGCCTGCGCATCCATTTATTGCCGTTTTTCGGCTCAATGGGCCTCTCGCAGATCACTGCCGGTACGGCCCAGGAATATCGCGTTCATCGCATGTCGGAACCCGAGTCAGGGAACAAACCCAAAAACGGCAACGGCAAGGACAGGCCCTGGAAGCCGCCCGCCCGCAGCACCCTTCACGACGAGATTGTGACGCTCCGCCAGGTCCTCAAAACCGCGATCCGCCACGGCTGGCTCGCTCACCTGCCGGACCTCTCGCCCCCCTACAAAACTCAGGGAAAGATCACACACCGCGCATGGTTTTCACCCAAGGAGTACAAGCAGCTTTACGAAGCAACCCGTCGCAGGGCGCAAAAGCCGTTCCATAAGCGCTTCAAGTGGAACGCCGAGCAGGTCCATGACTTTGTTCTGTTCATGGCCAATACCGGCCTGCGGCCCGACGAGGCAAGAAATCTACAGTACCGTGACGTGCAAATCATCACGGATGATTGGAGTGGCGACGAAATCCTGGAAATCGAAGTCCGCGGCAAGCGCGGTGTCGGCTACTGCATGAGCACGGCGGGAGCCGTGCGCCCCTATGAACGCCTGCGCAACCGTCCCCGGCCCGTGCAAGGAAACGGTGAAAACGGCGACGGCCAAGATGCCAAACTTGAGAAACCGGGACCAACTGATCTGGTCTTTCCCGGTAATCACATCAAGATGTTCAACAACGTCCTGAAAGAAGAAAAACTCAAATTCGACCGTGACGATAACCGGCGCACAGCCTACTCGTTACGCCACACCTATATCTGTCTGCGTCTGATGGAGGGTGCCGATATCTATCAGATCGCCAAGAACTGCCGTACATCCGTCGAGATGATCGAAAAATTCTACGCAGCTCATATCAAGACCAATCTTAATACGGCGGCGATCAATGTCAGGCGGGAACGGCCCCGACCCGTTAATAAGCCTGTGAAAGGCAATGCAAAGACAACGCGGCAGAAGAACCCGAACGGTTAAGCTTTCCGGGAGCGCGATCTTCCCATAACGCCAGAAAGCCAGACACAAGCTCCCCCCTGCCAGACAATTAACCGGCTTGCCGCTTGCGCGGAAGGCGGAATTTTCGCACTTACGGAAAAACGTGATCTATCCCGGCGGGACCGGAATCGGATCGAATAGCGGTAGAGTTTTCATAAAGGAGCGAAACACCCCGTCCATGCATTTTATCGCCCATTCATGGCGGGAAATGAGGTCCGGTTTTTCTTTTAATGAATCTATATATCTCTGATTCTGTGACTCTTGTGTCGCCCCTGGATTTGTTACCCGTCCCGGCCATCTTTCCTTGTGATGGCGGGCAAAGAGCGGTGCGAGCAGATGAACCACAAGCCCAACGCACATCCGCGAGCGTGCGCCTTTGACGACATCGCTGCGGACATAGCCTTCCCGTTCCAGCAACCGCAAATAACGCTGCACGGTCCGGCGGCACCGCCCAAGCGCCTGCATCAGATAGGTGACGGTGATTTCAAGCGCACGCCCCGCACGGTTGGACCTGTAGGTCAATTCCGCGATCTTGCGGGCGCAACGCCGCGCCCCGTCAGTCAGGTTGCGATCATCTTCCAGCCGCGCCGCCAGTTCCGGCACATAAGACCCACTCTCGGGCGGCGGATCGAAGCGCGAGCGTTCATAAAGCCTGGGCCGGTGGCAAGTCTGCAAAGAAAGTTTGCGGCGCGCTTCATTGTTTTGCGTCTCGGTCGGATCACTTCCTTGTGTGATTCGCCCGCCGGACAACTTGAGGCGGTGTTGCAGGCAACGCTTCGCCTCTTTCATGAGTTCCGATTCAGTCGGTCTATAAATTTTTAGCATTGTTTTCTCCTTATAGTTGGAAAAAACCCGCCAGAATTTAGGCAATACAATTTTTATTGCAAGAAATACTTGCAAGTTACATTAGAATCTGTAATGCTAAATGTGGATATTAGATAAACACTACAAATTTATTTTGATAAAGCCCGCTTCTGCGGGTTTTCTTTTTGTCTATGTCATAGGTTTCTCCCTGAATATTTGACAGAATGTCTTGCGGCCCGGAATCGGTACCAATACCAGTGTGCCGCATTATATAGTTAAAGATCAAGTCATGCCTAAATAACAACGGTGAAAGCCATGTTATCGATATACGATGGCATGTAACAGATCACGAATCGTCGATATGGGGTTGATTCTATAAAGCAATAAAACATGTGAATAGTTTAGTTTACTATATTGCTTTTCAGGGAAATACATTCAACCATTAAACTGTAAACAAATTGAACCGGTTTACCATCTAACTGGTTTTAAACTGAACCCATAAACTGGTTGGATATTAAACATGCAAACCATTTCACTACTTGCTCAAAAAGGCGGCAGTGGCAAAACCACACTTGCCGAGTGTTTGTCCGTTGCGGCAGTGCTTGATGGCAAGCCTTGCGCGATCCTTGATATGGACCCGCAAGGCACCGCGAAAAGCTGGAAGGCAAGACGTGGCGGCGACGACCCCGCCGTCATACCGGTGACGATGGCGAACCTCGCCGACGAGTTGGAGCGCATTCGTGAGGCCGGTGCGGCCTACACCTTCATCGACACCCCGGCGCGGTTGTCTGATTTGGCCATGGAGGCGGCCAGGGTTTCCGATCTTGTGATTGTGCCGTCGCGCGCGACGGTCAAAGACCTGGAACGTGTTGAATCATCCATCAGGCTTGCAACGGTATATGCCGTCCGGCCCGTATTTGTCGTGCTGACCCAGGTCCGCCCACGCGGCGACCGCGACATCCAGGCCGAGGAATTCATCAAGGCCCAAAATTTTCCCCTCTGCCCGGCTCGTATCGGCGACCGGGTAGCTTATCAGGACTCAGATACACTTGGCCTCACGCCGCTTGAGACGGAACCGCGTGGCAAGGCCGCACATGAAATCGAACAGGTTTACCAATACACCAGTAAAATCTTAAACCAATTAACCAGTGAACCATTGAACCATGACAAAAAAGACCAACCTTACCGCCGCGCTGTCTGACAAGCCGGCGGAACCTGAGATTCAGGACCAGCCAACGCCGGCCGACCGTTCCGGTGCTACCGCGCTGCCGCGCCCCGACCGTGCCGGAAAGACCAACATCACCGGCTATTTCGATAAGCCCGTTAAGTGGGAATTACAGGACCTCGCCACCGAACGCAGCCGGGCGCTCGGCCGCAAGGTGACGGCGCAGGAACTTTTGGCCGAAGCGTTGAACGAACTGTTCAAAAAATACGGCAAGGCTGAAATCGCGTCGTGAGGGCGATAGTCCTCAAACGCCAGCCATTACACCGGCGAATATTACCACGCCACCCAAGGAACAGTTGGTCAGCAGGCTATATGTAAACCGTCAAGCGACACTTGACGGGCCGTCTTCTTGTTTGGTATCCTAAAGAGAATGAAGATTCGAAATGTGAAGCACAAAGGTCTGCGCCGGTTGTTCGAGGACGGCAAAACGGCGGGTTTGCCCGCCCGGCTTGTCGATAAAATCCGCAAAATTCTTGCCTTCCTGCAAGACATGGAAAATGCGGGGGAACTGCAAGCAGTCCCGACCTGGAAGGCCCACCAGCTCACCGGCGATCGCAAAGGCACCTGGAGCCTTTTCGTATCGAAAAACTGGCGCATCACATTCCGGGTCGATGAAACCGAAATCGAGATCATTGACCTTGATTATGAGGACTACCACTGAAAGGAGGTGGCTATGACTATGACTGGAAATTACCGACTCAAAAACCCGCCGCACCCCGGCGGCTTTGTCCGCACGGAAATCATCGATCCCATGGAGCTTTCGGTGACGGATGCAGCCAAGGTGCTCGGTATCACGCGCGCCGCGCTTTCGGCATTTCTCAACGAACATTCTTCTCTGTCCCCGGACATGGCGCTGCGTATCGAGAAGGCGTTCGCGGTCAGCATGGACACGCTCATGCGCATGCAGAACAGCTACGACATCGCTCAGGCTCGCAAGCGGGAAGGAGAGATTGAGGTAGCGCGATATGTGTCGAAGGACAAAACCGACCAGCAACCCGGCCTGATTTAAGGGGCAGTATGGAAGACCAGCGCGACCAATCCATTTCCACTAATGACGCCAAATTAACAGCACCGGGGGGGAAATGGCTGACGTAAACCAGACACCCGAGCAGATTGCACGCGACAACATTGATGCGATGTTGTCGGACGCGGGCTGGACGGTTCAGCACAATAAGAAAATCAATTTCAGTGCCGGACTGGGAGTAGCCGTTCGTGAATACCAGACCGATGTTGGCCCCGCAGATTACGTCCTCTTTGTTGACAAAAAGGCCGTCGGTGTAATTGAGGCCAAACCCGAAGATTGGGGCCAAAAGATTACTACTGTCGAAGAGCAGTCAGGCGGTTACGCGGCAGCCAAGCTCAAATGGGTCAACAACAAGGAGCCGCTACCTTACATCTATGAAAGCACCGGTGTCATAACCCGCTTCACCGATGGCCGTGATCCGAAACCTCGTTCACGCGAGGTCTTCACGTTTCACCGCCCTGAAACCATGCAGGAATGGCTTAGCCAGTCAGCATCTTTGCGGGCGCGGTTGCAGACCATTCCGGTTCTTGATCCTTCCGGTCTGCGGGACTGTCAGATCACGGCGATTGAAAATCTGGATGTGTCTTTCGAGGATGATCGCCCCCGCGCTTTAATCCAGATGGCGACAGGTTCGGGCAAGACCTATACCGCCATAACCTCGATTTACCGCCTTCTCAAACACGCTAACGCCAAGCGTGTCCTGTTTCTGGTCGATACGAAAAACTTGGGCGAACAGGCAGAGCAGGAATTCATGGCCTATGTGCCAAACGACGATAACCGTAAATTCACCGAGCTTTATAATGTCCAGCGTCTGAAATCATCTTTTGTCGCCAAGGACGCCAAAGTCTGCATCAGCACGATCCAGCGCATGTATTCGCTTTTGAAGGATCAAGAGCTTGATGAAGCCGCCGAGGAAATAAACCCGGCGGAGATGGTCCAGCCCAAAAAGCCTATGCCGGTCGTCTACAACGAAAAAATCCCCATTGAGTTTTTCGATTTCATCATCATCGATGAGTGCCATCGTTCGATCTACAATTTGTGGCGACAGGTTCTTGAGTATTTTGACGCTTACCTGATTGGCCTGACCGCCACGCCTGATAACCGCACCTACGGTTTCTTTCGTAAAAATATCGTCAGCGAGTACAACCACGAGCAAGCCGTTGCCGATGGCGTGAATGTCGGCAACGAAATCTATGTGATCGAAACCGAAAAGACCAAACACGGCGGGAAGCTGATAGCAGATCAGCAGGTTGAAAAGCGCGAGAAACTGACTCGGAAAAAACGCTGGGAAACCCAAGACGAAGACGAAGTTTATTCAAACAAGCAGCTTGATCGGGACATAGTAAATCCCGATCAAATTCGCACGGTGATCCAGACTTTCCGGGACAAGTTGCCGGAGATTTTTCCGGGGCGGAAGGAGATTCCCAAGACTCTGATATTCGCGAAGACCGACAGTCATGCCGATGACATCATTCAGATGGTCCGGGAGGAATTTGGCGAGGGAAACGAGTTCTGCAAGAAGCTCACCTACAAGGTGGAAGAAGACCCGAAATCCATCCTTGCCCAATTCCGCAACGACTACTATCCGCGCATCGCCGTCACCGTCGATATGGTTGCCACGGGCACGGACGTGAAGCCGCTCGAATGCCTGCTTTTCATGCGGGACGTAAAGAGCCGCAATTATTTTGAACAGATGAAGGGGCGCGGCACCCGCACATTTGAGTATGACGACCTGAAGAAAGTCACGCCGTCCGCTGTCAGCGCCAAGACCCACTATGTGATCGTGGACGCTATTGGCGTTACGAAGTCCCTGAAGACCGACAGTCAGCCGCTCATCACAAAACCGACCGTTCCGCTCAGGGACCTGGCCATGGGCGTCATGATGGGCGCGCGCGATGAAGATACGGTCAGCTCTCTCGCCGGTCGGCTTGCCCGCCTGGACAAGCAACTCAATGAAGAGGAACAGGTCCGCATTGCTGAGAAAGCAGGCGGTGTCGAACTGAAGCATATTGTGGGAAACTTGCTTTCGGCCATCGACCAGGATCGCATTGAGGCCAAAGCCCGCGAGATTGATAGTCTGCCGGACGATGGGGAACCTAGTGACAAGACCCGTCAAAAGGCGCAGGAAGAGCTTGTCGGTAACGCTGCCAGTGTCTTTAACGGTGAGCTGATCGAGCTGATCGAAGGCATCCGCAGGGACAAGGAACAAACCATCGATCACGAGAATCTTGATACGATCCTGCGGGCCGAGTGGGAAGGCGATTCCGAGGAGAACGCGAAGGAAATGGCGCAGGACTTCCAGGAATATCTGGAAGCAAACCGCGATGAAATTGAGGCGCTGACCATATTTTTTAGCCAGCCGCATCGACGCAGCGAGTTGACCTATGCCATGATCCGCGAAGTTTTTAATAAGCTTAAAAGCGACAAACCAAGGCTTGCCCCGCTGCGTGTGTGGCAGGCTTACGCTTTACTGGATGATTATCAAGGTAATCAGCCGAGCAGCGAACTCACGGCGCTCGTCGCGCTCATCCGCCGTGTCTGCGGCATTGATGCGACCGTATCGCCCTATTCAGAGACCGTGCGCAAGAATTTCCAGAACTGGATCATGACGCACCACAGCGGCGGCGGGCAGAAATTCAATGAGGAGCAGATGGACTGGCTGCGGATGATCCGCGATCACGTCGTCAGTTCTTTCCACATGGATCGTGACGATCTGGATATGGCTCCCTTTGACGCCAAAGGCGGCATGGGCCGAATGCACCAACTTTTCGGCGATCATATGGATGACGTAATTAACGAGTTAAACGAGGCATTGGCGGCGTGAATCAGGGCAGAAACGACATAGATACTTTGGATTCTGGACTGCCAGAGAACTGGGCTGCAAGCACGTTCGGTGAAATCTATGAGCTCGTCTATGGAAAGGGCCTTACTAAGAAAGAGAGAAATACAAACGGTCGATATCCTGTATATGGCTCCAACGGCGTCGTTGACCACCATGACGATTTCTTGGTTGAGGGACCAGTAATTATCATTGGCAGAAAGGGGGCAGCTGGTGCAGTTTCGCTATCAGTAGAAAATTGCTGGCCCATTGATACCACCTATTACATCCGTGATAGCGAGTTCATCGATTTCAAGTTTTCATTTTACCTCCTTAGGTGCCTTAGGCTCGACCAGTTCGAAAAATCCACAGCAATTCCTGGCTTAAGCCGTGACGACACATACCCTTTGCCAGTCAAAATTCCTCCCGCGAACGAGCAATGCCGCATCGCTGCCAAGATCGAAGAACTTTTCTCGGAATTGGACAAAGGCATTGAAAACTTAAAGACCGCACGAGAGCAACTCAAAGTCTATCGTCAGGCCGTGCTCAACAATGCGGCAACTGGCCAGCTTCTCATTCAACGTGGTTATAGTTCGTCACCTTTTGGAGCTGACGAACTGACCACACTCGAAGATGTTGTTGACGAGTCAGGACAAGGATGGAGTCCCCGCTGCCTAAATCATCCGTCACCTAACGATGAGGTCTGGGGCGTCATCAAGACTACGGCGATTCAGCATTTGGCTTTTAATGAGTCAGAAAACAAACAACTTCCGGAACACCTAGAACCACGCCCCCACCTATCGATCAAGACGGGAGATATTCTTGTCACCCGTGCTGGTCCGAGAAAACGGGTCGGTGTGGCCTGTTTAGTCCGCTCTTGTCGGCCGCGTATAATGCTTTGTGATAAGGCTTATCGGCTTCGATCGAACCTCAGGAAAATTCTTCCTGAATATCTTGAGATGCTTCTTAACTCGCCAAGAACACTCTCTGATGTTGAGAAATTGAAGACGGGGATTAGCGATAGTGGTGTGAACCTTACGCAGCAGCGATTCTTGTCCCTTCAAATATTCGTACCGAGTATCGATGAGCAGAACCGAACTTTGGCTGAACTGGAATGTGTACTCTCGAATATCGAGAACGCCGAAACGCAAATTGATGATGCACTACAGAAAGAAGTTTCGCTCCGCCAATCCATCCTGAAAAAAGCGTTTTCTGGTCAGCTCGTGGATCAAGACCCAAACGATGAGCCAGCTTCAGTGTTGCTGGAACGGATCAAGGCAGAGAAGACTGCGCAAACCAATACCAACAAGAAAAATAAGAAGAGAAAGGATGCCGCATGAGCGAATATCAAGAATCGGAGCCGAGTACATCAACTTTCAGTCGGCCAACAATAATCGCCGCCTGCAATCTCCTTTCCGATTTTGGCCACAGTCAATTTGACAATCTCATGCTTCAGTTTGGCGCAGAGGATAGAGTTACAAGCGGTGGCGGTTATTCGCTTCAAAACAAGGCGAACGATCTTGCTCGCTTTGTTCTCGGCAATCCCTCGTTCCAGGTGGATTTATCCGAGGGCTCAATGAGCTTGCAGGAAGCTATCGTTCATAAGGCGACAAAAGTTATGCCGTGGGTACGACAAGCACATGAATGGACGGCATTTTGTACTGGTCTGGAAAGAGACGGTTTTTCCCTTATCGAGGATGAGGATGGGCGTACAGTTCACCTGAGAAGAATGCACCCTGAAATTGCTGATATTTCGGCAGCAGATGATGAGGTGCATTTACTTCTTAGACAGCATGACTTCACCACTCCGCTCGGCCATCTGGAACAAGCAATAACAAATCATGCTATCGGACATTGGGCATCGGCCAACAGTCAGATTAGGTCATTTCTCGAAGGTCTTTTCGACGATATTGCAGAGAGGATTGCGCCCGATAAATGTTCAGAGGGGAATAAAGGGCATGGTCGCCGAGCGGTACTGGCGAACCTTGATGATCCATTTCTGTCAAAGGCGCTTTTTGAGTGGAGCGATGATCGAGGACACGCGCTCATACCTGGACTGTTTAAGCGGCTTAATCCTGAAGGGAGCCATCCAGGTCTATCTGAAGAAGAAGATTGTACCTTCCGTCTTCACATTGCGCTCATCACAGCTCGTCTTGTACTGCGGCGGATCACAAAAAGAATAGGAAAGAATAATATATGAATACCGCACCAATTGTTTCAAAGGTTTGGAGTTTCTGTACGACGCTGCGTGATGATGGCGTGAGCTACGGCGATTATCTGGAACAACTCACCTATCTGATCTTTCTGAAAATGGCGGATGAATATGCGAAGCCGCCCTATAACCGCGATGTTGGTATTCCGCCTGAATACAACTGGCAGAGCTTAAAATCGAAACGTGGCGCGGAATTGGAAGACCATTACATCGAGCTGCTGCGCGCGCTTGGCCAAAAGAAGGGGATGCTCGGCCAGATATTCACCAAGGCGCAGAACAAGATTCAAGACCCGGCCAAGCTCTTTCGTCTGATCGATATGGTGGACGACACCGGGTGGGTGACCCTCGGAGCCGATGTTAAGGGCGATATTTACGAAGGTCTGCTGGAAAAAAATGCGGAAGATACAAAATCAGGCGCAGGCCAGTACTTCACACCCCGCGCGCTGATCCGCGCAATGGTCGAATGTGTGCGACCGGAGCCCGGCAAGATGATCGCCGACCCGGCTTGCGGCACCGGTGGATTTTTCCTCGCCTCCTATGACTTCATCACCAACCCTAAAAACTTTTCTCTCGATAAGGCTCAAAAAGCATTTTTGAAGGATGAGATGTTCCACGGTAACGAGATCGTCGCCAATACGCGCCGTCTCTGTCTGATGAACATGTTTCTGCACAATATTGGCGAGATCAATGGCGGGGTAACGATTTCGCCCAATGACTCACTGGTTGCCGATGCGGGGCAGCGTTTTGACTATGTGCTCGCCAATCCGTGTCAACGCCGGAGCAAAATAGGGCCACCAAACCGGAGTAAAAAGGGGCCACTT
>ENA-ORDP01002003-ORDP01002003.1-marine-sediment-metagenome-genome-assembly--contig:-NODE-2003-length-10371-cov-33.998740_pt1 | contig 10371 bp, 9 predicted proteins | sample MGYA00248627_ERZ508539 | MGnify/ENA primary metagenome ERZ508539 (study PRJEB26208, sample SAMN05571518) | marine sediment metagenome | biome: deep sea; feature: Hydrothermal vent; material... | reverse complement strand
TTGAGTCGGCACGAGTTCGAAAGTTTATACCGGGAACAGTAATTCGGCAAGGTGGCGGCTCGTTCACGTGTACTTTGGCCGCGAGGCCATGACCGGAAACCTGCTTATGCCCGGACCTGGCAAAAAATGTGAACCAGGCCCGGTTGAACAGACTTCCAGGCGCTCCAGAAAACTTCGCCGCAGACCGATACCTACTCTAATGAGGTGCCATGGTGGCGCCTCGCTTTACGTTTTACACCGGTTTCCCAATGGCGAAGATATTCTGGGTCGAAGACCAGTCTCACTGGATAGACAAGTTTCAGGACACCCTGAAGCATGCGGATCTGGACGGCGAATGCAACACATTACAGATCTACAAGTTCAGCGAGGCGGCCCGGCAGAAAATTGCTTTGATGGCAACCGAAGACCAGCCGGATATCGCGCTACTCGACGCCAGGATGAATGGTAACGATCGGGCGGGGTTTTCGGTTTCCTCCGCCCTGCTCAACAAGTGGCCCGGATTGCCCATTATCTTTTTCTCCGAGCATAGTGGAACCGGTATTGAGCAAGACGCCTTTTCCGAGCATCAGATCACTGATTTCATTGCCAAGCACCAGCGCAATGTGGAGGACGTGTTGTGTTGGCGGATGCGGGCAGCGCTTAGACACAAGGCCGTGAATGATGGCGCTGCAAAAACCATCGTGGGTGATGTGCTCAGCAGTGGTGAATTGAAGCTGGACCTGGATACCTGGGAGGTCTACTGGAAGGGCGCCAGGCTGATGAACCCGGACAACGCAAAGCGTCCGCTGGCACCGACGCCGAGGAAAATACTCCGTTGTCTGGTGGAGCGGTCGCCACGGCCGGTGACGACCTGGCAGATTGCAGAATACCTGGGCGTCGACCCCGATGCGTATTCCTACGCGACCTATCGTCAGCATATCAAGACACTGCGCCACTCCTTTGATGCTGCCGAGGGGAGGGCGGGTCACTTTATCGAGCACTGCAAAAACGGGCACGGTATTATCAGTTGCGGCGAGCAGGGGGCCTACAGCTGGACGAAGTTACCGGCAACCACGCGGGCAACGAGAGGAGACACGCTTTGACAAGAACGATATTGCAGTTTCCCTGGTTCAGTGTCCTGGCCAGTGTCGGATTCATCCTGCTACTGGTGCCTGCGACTACCCCGGGCGTTGCCTGGTACATCGACGATTCGCTGCTTGTCTGGATGCGCGACTATGAGCACAGGTTGCTGGTGCTCTCACTGGTTATACTTGTTCTTGTTTTCGATTTTATGCGCTTTCGCAGGGCGGGTCGCGATTACGATGCGAAAATCAAAACATTGAATGAGCAAGTTGATGAGCTGTTTAAAAGCAAAAGTGCCTTGCAGAACAAGGCGCATAAATACTCGGGGCACGCGGACAAGCTGAAATTGTTTATCAGCGACCGGCTACTCGAATATATCGAGTACGACGAAAAATTCCTGCATTTCAAGAGTATTGCTTCGGAGGTTCGTCATAATGGTGTTATCTGCTATGACCAGGTCAGGTCGCTATTAAAAACAGCGCTGGACCAGGACCTGCCGGGGGAAGACAGGCAGCGCTACCAGGAAGCGCTCGACAGTATGGTGTACCTGTGGGATCTGCTGGATCTTTCCACCACAGACAATATCGCCATCTATGTTGCCAATAAACTGTACGAATGTGAGGAACTCTATTATCACCAGGTGCTGGATGCAGATTCGCAGGCGCCACCCTTTCCGCCTGCCTTTTCTGCGCGACGGGCCGCTGTTCGGGCGGTGCGCGGGTTTGTGGAGGAAGGTGACCGTGTCAGTACAGAACTGCTTTCGGAAAGTGAACCCTTTTGTTACGAAGACGATCAGTTTCTGGTGCAGCTGAACGATGTTGGTGAACTGCTCGGCAACGAAAATTATGTATTGTTGATTGTGGAGAATATGATCAATAACGGTTTGTACTATACCGGTCAGAAACAATACAGAAACCGGTACGCGAAACTGTCATTGCGTATGACGGAAGATAGCGGTAACGCGGTGTTTCGCATTTACAATCCGGGCCCGGTCATTGGTGAAGATGCTCACGACAAGATCTATCAGTTAGGGTACTCGACTAAACGTACCAGGGGTAATCAGGGCAAGGGCCTGGGGTTGTACTTTGTTAAACAGATGGTTAACGGCTATGAAGGCAGTATTGATTTTCACAACGTATGCAATCAGGAAGAAACCTATGTTGTTCGGATTGAATGTGAATCCGGTGTTGTCGTCAACCAGATTATCGAAACCGTAATGAACGACAAAGGCAAGCCTCTGTGCAGGAGTGAAGCCGGTGAGCCTGAGAAGGGATTGAAGTTCTGTCTGGCGGAGCGTATTAAGAGCCTGGAAGTATCCCGGCAAGCGGCTAAAGAAACGCATGTATTCAGCGAGTTTGAGTCATCCGGAAAGACACGGATTCTGGACCCTCTTTATGCTGAGCGCCCAGCCTGGTGTGTTGATGTGGTGGAACGGCTTTCGTCGACAGAGATCAGCTTCAAGCCACTCGACGTTATGGGGGTGGAATTTTCCATTCGAATACCCACCGCAGAATCGCGCCTGGATCCCGAATACCACGAAGCATCGCAACAGGCCTTGGCAGAACCCGAAGCGTTGAACGAACAGGTCAAAGCCGTCAGCGCCCTGATTGAAGAATAACCGGTGTGACACGGGTCACACTAATCGATATTGGGCGCAGACCCGGTTTCCTTCCTAAGAACGCTCTGACTAATTCGTTTCCCGTCATTCCGGCGTATGCTGGAATCCAGTAGTTTCAATGCGTTGGATACCGGCCTTCGCCGGTATGACGAATTGATCGGAGTCTCCCTAAAACAACTATCTGACTCCGACTGCTGCCGCTTCTGTCTTTCCGACACCGTATTTTTCACAGGATTTTTACAGGCGGCTGGTACAACTACCTCAAGCCGATCGGGTGATGAATGCCCGATCATCAAATTTCAGAGTAACTGGCAAGTAATGAGGTGACATTATGAGTATTTCAGAAATCATTATGCTCTGGTCGGATAACCGGGGTTTGTCCCTGTTGATCTGGGCTATCGTGCTGGTGACGGCCATGTATCTGGCGCGTTCATCGGCCCACCAGTCAATCGCGGCCATGGCGCGTTCCGTGCGTGTGGCCCTGCGCATGTCGGCGGCGTCGTTGATGGCCCTGGAACAGCGCATGGTCAAGCGCAACAAGCAGGTTATTCTGCAAGCCGGACAGGAGTCAACGGAGCGGGTTATCGAACGGGAGTTCCAGCGGGTTAATACGATAGTGGAGCGGGATCTGAGTGGCTACCCGGCCGCGCAACGCACGATTACCGATCTCATCAACAAGATCGAAACGGACTATCAGGCGTCCAATGAAACACCGCCATCACCGCCCGAGTGGCTGGAAGCGGTCGACACCATATCGCGTATCGAAAAGGGGGGTGACTCTACCGTCAGTCAGGTGCTGCAGAGTATTCAGGAAACCATCGAGTCTGCTCATGAGGAAACCGTCAAGGCGTATCGCAAAAGCAGCCTGGATCGTTTGCAGGTGTTGAAAAAGATGCTGCCTTCCTGGCGTGGTCTGTCGCAAACCGTTTCATCGATGAGTACCGCGGTCACCGATTTGAGTGAGCGGACGGTATTCATCGATAAACAGATGGAGAAGTACGAGCGTATGCGCAGGAAAGACGATCAGGTTGCACGGGTGCTGACCTCGTCATCGATGACCCAGTTCTTTGTTGCGGGTCTGGTGCTGGTGATCGCGTTGTTTGGTGGCGTTATCAATTACCAGTTAATCGCCTTGCCGATGTCGGAGATGGTGGGTGGCGTCAGCCAAATCGGTGGCTGGCGTACGGCGGATATTGCGGCCATGGTGATCATTATGGTCGAGGTGGCGATGGGTCTGTTCCTGCTGGAGGCACTGCGGATTACACATCTGTTCCCGATTATCAGCAGCATGGATGACAAGATGCGTAAGCGTATGGTGATTATTACGCTGACCATACTGACGATACTCGCCAGTGTTGAGGCATCGCTGGCCTATATGCGGGATCTGCTGGCGCTGGATCGTGAAGCGTTGGCGCAGTCCCTGGTCGGGGTCGCTGCCGGCAATGTGGAGTTTCGCTGGATTCCATCCATCGGTCAGATGGTGATGGGCTTCATATTGCCATTTGCACTGGCGTTCGTGGCGATTCCGCTGGAGTCATTCATTTATGCCAGCCGCACCGTTATCGGCCTGGCTACGACAAGTGGTATACGGCTGCTGGCCTATACGGCCAAGATGACAGGTCAGATGATGTATCAGGCCGGCCGTATCACAATCCATGTGTACGATATGGTGATTTTTTTACCACTGTCCGTCGAACAGCTCGTGCGTAACCGAAAAGCGGCGCTCGACATCGATGATGTGGACGGGATTATTGTGAAAAGCGATGAAACTTCAGGAGGTGTCAAGTCATGAAAATTTATCATCTTGTGAGTACCTTAGTTCTATGTTCAACCCTGATCGCCTGCGGCGCGAAGGCCCCGAAATCGAAGGCGGTGTATATGCTCATCGATACATCGGGTACCTATACCCGGGAACTGGATAAAGCCCAGAGGATAGGAAACTATCTGCTGGGCAGCCTGAACAGTGGCGATTCACTTGCCATGGCCAGGATTGACAGTGGCAGCTTCAGTGAAAAGGACATTATCTACAAAGTAACGTTTGATATGCGGCCAAGTATGGCGACGACGCAGAAACACCGGTTCAAACGCCAACTGGACAAGTTCATCAGCACGGCAAAACCCAGTGCGCACACGGATATCAGTGGCGCAGTATTGCAGGCCGCCGAGTTCCTGAACGAGACACAGGCACAGGAGAAGTACATACTGATCTTTTCAGACCTTGAGGAAGATCTGGTCAGAGGTCAGATTCGTGACTTCACTTTGCCGCTGGTTCAGGTCAAGGTGGTTGCCCTGAACGTTACCAAACTCAGGAGCGACAATATTGATCCCAGGGATTACCTGAATCGTCTGGACGACTGGGAAAAGCGGGTGTCTGAAGGTGGTGGTCTTTGGAGGGTCGTGAATGACCTGGATCGTCTCGACAAGTTGTTGGATAGTTGATCCGTAGGTCGGCGTTTCGCCATCGACCAAACCATGGTCGATGGCGAACGCAACCGACAGGCCGGGTTCGCTGTTATCTGCACAGGAGTATTCATTGAACGCGTGCCTGTAGCTCTTCTGTGATTTTCTGTTCGACAGCTATTTTATCTTCAGGCGTGTTGATATTAATAAACGCATCCGGCCAGTCGGAAAAATCGACCAGCGCCATCGGGTGTTCGGTGTACCAGGTTTCGATTTTTCGACCGCCATTATCCAGATAAGCAAGCAGGCCTGGCAAGGTTGAACGTCGGATCATGGCGAATACCGGCTGAATGCGCTCATTGTCCCTGGCGACAGTGATATCGACATGGTTATCAATCATGGCTGTATCCAGCCTGTTTGCGAGCACAGGCGGTACAAAGGGTGAATCGCAGGGTACGGTGAGAATCAGGTCACTGTCACAGGTTTTTAAACCACTCGCCATGCCAACCAGCGGGCCGAGGTAGCCGCTTATAATATCCGTGACCACAGGATAGCTGTAGCGTCGATATTCGTGCAGGTTGCGGTTCGCGCTAATCACAATGTGATCGACCTGGGGTTGCAGCGCATCAATAATATACTCGATCAACGGGCGCCCGTTGAGCTCGATCAGCCCTTTGTCCTGTCCATCCATGCGTCGTGCCATGCCTCCGGCGAGAATGACGGCGGTCAGACCCTGCTTGCGATTGGCGGATTCTGTCATAATACTTTCATTCTCATGGTTCCATGATCGTACGACGGTCGGGAACAGCCTTGCAAAGAGGGCAAAAATCAGGCCGCAAGCGCAGCGCCGGATTTGTTTCTGACCAGGTGTGGACAGATGATCAGCAACTCTTCAGTGTTCACTGCCTGCGTTGCACCCAAACGGCATAAATACCCACAGGGACACCCTGTCTTGCAGTGCTGTGAGTTTCCGGCCCCTCCGGTATAATGTTTAAAGCGCAATATGCGCTTGTTTCCCGGCGAGTCATGGTTTATTTTTTCCGGTTGATAAACCGGATTTTCAAGAGGTTTTTAGATGCACATTGTTATAAAGCGGCTCAAACGCTTGCTGGTGCGGGCGGTGTCGGTATTTCTGCCCCGGAGGCAGGCCATTGCGCTGGATCGCTGGCGGCGTGGTCAGGAAGAGCACCGCAAGTATCTCATGTGCGAGTATGTTTTTGCTTCTTATGGCAAAAGCGGCCGTACCTGGCTGCGGGTTATGTTGTCGCGTTACTACCAGCAGACCTACGCACTTCCGGAGCGCATTCTGATGGGTTTCGACAACTTCCACAAAATCAATCCGGCTGTACCACGTATCTTTTTTACCCACGATAATTATCTGCGTGGCTACACCGGCAACCTCGACAACAAAAAAGATTTTTACAACAAGAAGGTGGTTCTGCTGGTGCGCAGACCGCAGGACGTCGCCGTGTCGCAGTTTTTTCAGTGGAAGTACCGCATGCGTCCCGCCAAGATGGCCATGAACCGCTATCCGCCGGCCGGGTCGGATATATCGATCTACGATTTCGTTATGAATCCCGAGTGTGGCGTGCCGCGCATTATAGATTTCCTGAACCTTTGGGCGCGCGAGTTGCCGAACATCGACAATCTGCTGATGGTGCGCTACGAGGATATGCGGGTACAACCTGAGAAGGAACTGCCGCGCATTATCCGCTTCCTGGGTATGGACCCTGATGACGAGCGGATCCGGGAGACCGTCGAATTCTCATCCGTGGAGAATCTGCGCAAACTCGAAAAGGAAAACTATTTCTGGCGCAGTGGCAGCCGGGTCAAGGCGAAGGACCCCAGTAATCCACATTCCTACAAGGTGCGGCGTGCCAAAGTCGGCGGTTACCGGGATTACTTTGACGACGAGCAGGTTGCCCGAATTGACGGGCTGGTGAGCTCACAGTTGTCGGAGATTTTCGGCTATGGTGAGGAAGCGCCGGGACCATCGGGTAATGAGGCTGCCGGCAAGGTGGCTTCCGGAGGTTGAGCCGCATGAAAAAATGCGTCTTTATACATACCAACGAACGCCAGTGGCTGGGCGCGAAGCTGTCGGCCTATTCATTACGGCGTAATTCAGCGCACGCCGATGAGTTCGATGTCGAGTTTATCCGCGTCGAGGACTATCCGTTTCTGAAAGCCAGGCAGGGACAGCCTTTTTTGCGCGGCGGTGTCACGCGTATCTGGCGTATGGACGACCTGCAATCATTTACACCGTTGCGTTTTATGCCGCCAAAGCTGATGGGGCACGAGGGGCGGGCGGTTCTCATCGATCCGGATGTTTTTGCGGTAGGCGATGTTTTTGAATTACTCAGCACGGATATGCAAGGCAAGGCTGTGATGGGCCGTTACCGCTCGGCTAACCGGAAAAAAGCACAAAGCGTTGCGACCAGCGTGATGTTGATGGACTGCGCAAAACTCACGCACTGGAACTGTGAACAGGAATTTGATGAACTGTTTGAGTTTAAGCGGGATTATAAAGAGTGGATCAGCCTGCGCCACGAGCCGCCGGAAAATGTCGGCTACTTTGAACCTGAGTGGAACGACTTCGACCGCCTGACCGAAAATACCCGTATGCTGCACAACACGAAGCGCAGAACACAGCCCTGGAAGACCGGCTTGCCGGTGGACTATACGCCCGCCGACAAGCTGAGGAAATATCCTCTGCTGGCTGGTCTGAACAGTTTGCGTGCGCGCCTGTTTGGTGAATATGCTTTCCTTGGGCGCTACACGGCACATCCGGATCCAAACCAGGAACGATTCTTTTTCGGCCTGCTGAACGAGGCCCTGGAGAAAGGCGTTGTCAGTGAGTCCATGCTGCGCGATGAAATGAAACGTAACCACGTGCGACACGATGCACTTGAAGTCGCAGAACGAACGCCCCCCTTACCGGTATAGGCTCTATGACCAAATATCTTGACTTCAAAGTTCTGGAAGCGATTGACACGAAGACGTATCGCAATCAGAAGCCGTACCCCTGGGTAAACCCGGAAAAGTTGATCAAGGACGAAGCTTACGAGTTGTTGCGGAAGAATATGCCGGACGTATCATTGTTCGAGCAGAAATTTGGCTATACACGCCGCGCCGGCCAGAAGCCGCATGACCGTTACTCGCTGGAGTACACGGAAGAAAACGCGGCTGACATCCCCGAACCCTGGCGTGAATTTATCGCCGAGCTATGTAACGACCGCTATCGTGAAAACATAGCCAGGCTGTTTGACGCCCGCAAGCCCGAGTTTCGTTTTCACTGGCACTATGCGCCCACCGGTTGTTCAGTCTCGCCGCACTGCGATGCAAAACGCGAGCACGGATCTCACCTGTTCTATTTCAATTCCGAACAAGACTGGGACCCGGCCTGGGGCGGGGAGACCCTGGTGCTGGATGATGGCGGTCGGCTGGATTGCAACTCCGCACCTGAATTCAAGGACTTTGACCGCGAGATTGCGTGCCGGTCAATGGGTAACGTGAGTGCAATTCTGGAACGCAGCAACAGAGGCTGGCATGCGGTCAGGGAGATTAACTGTCCCGAGGATAGGATGCGCAAGATTTTCATTATCGTTGTCAATCCGGGCAGTATGTTCTGGAAAGTCAGGGACCGGTTGATCGGTAAAAAGATGCAGCGCTTCTGATTCTTATGAGAAAGCGGGTATTCGGACTATTTCGGCGTGTTGTCAAGGCGGTCGTTTACGGACTTATCGGTGGCTTTACAGTACTGATCATCGGCGCAGTGCTGTTTCTCAACAGCCGGCCCGAACTCAAGGTATGGCACGAGGCGGATCTCGACGCTGAGTTCACAGCGGATTCACCGGTACACAGCTTCGAAGAGTACCTGGCGTTGGAAGAGCGCCTCTTTGCACAGCTCGAAGATCGTGTTTATGAGCAAGTACAGCCGGCGGATCAATACGCCATCAATCGTTACAGCAGTGGCAGTCTGTCAGATCCCGCCCGCTGGCCGACTAACTGGAACCATAGTTTTGAATTGACCGTTGCTTCTCCGCGGGTGGGCGTATTGCTGCTGCACGGTATGTCGGACTCGCCTTACAGCCTGCACAGTCTGGGTCAGCGGCTGCAAGCGTCCGGTGCCTCTGTGCTCGGGTTGCGGATTCCGGGGCATGGTACCGCGCCGGTAGGACTTACCAGAGTAAGCCGGGAGGATATGGCGGCAGCGGTGCAACTGGCCATGCGGCACCTGCGTGATACGTTGGGTGATAAACCGATCTACATTGTCGGTTACTCCAACGGGGCGGCATTGGCCGTACATTACGCGCTTTCGGCGCTGGATGATCCCGGCCTGCCACCAGTCAGCGGGCTGGTGTTGTTCTCACCTGCTATCGGCGTAAGTCCGGCTGCCGCTTTCGCTGTCTGGCAGTCGCGACTGGGTCACCTGCTGGGATTGAAAAAGCTGGAATGGAATTCCCTGTTGCCCGAGTACGATCCATTCAAGTATGGCTCCTTCGCCGTTAATGCAGGTGACCTGGTGTATCGGCTGACCACCGAAATCCAGTCGCGCTTCGATACGCTGGGCGAGGCTGACCTGAAACGATTTCCGCGCGTGCTGGCTTTTCAGTCCGCCGTTGATGGTACTGTATCAGTGAAAGATCTGGTGCACGGACTCTTCGAACGCCTGCCCGCAGGTGGTCACGAGTTGGTGCTGTTCGACATCAATCGATTGAGCGAATTTGAATATCTCCTGGCAAAGGATCCTGGTCCGCAACTCGATGCCTTACTGGGTAACGCCGGCCTGTCATTTGCTGTCAGTGTGGTTACCAACCGCGACACCATGAGTCGCGACATCGTCATTCGGCACAAGGAGGCGGGCGATGCCGAGGTAACTACGACGGCAACGGAATTCAGCTGGCCGGAGCATGTCTACTCGCTCTCCCATATTGCCCTGCCAATACCCGCACAGGATCCACTCTACGGTGGCCCGGATGCGGGTAAGAGCTCGGGTGTACGCCTGGGGAATCTGGCATTTCGTGGAGAGCGCGGGGTGCTCCGCGTATCAGCTTCGGATATGTTGCGAATCCGGTGGAATCCTTTCTATCCGTATCTGGAACAGAAAGCGCAGGATTTTATGCGCCTTACGCCCTGACTCAGATCATCTCTTTGCTACACCCGCCTTTGTAGGAGCGCCGCCCTTCGGCGCGATGGTTGTGACCGGCTATCGCGGTCAGGAGACCGCTCCTACAGCGTTACATTGGTTTTTTGTAGGAGCGCCGCCCTTCGGCGCGATGGTTGTGACCGGC
>ENA-ORDP01002002-ORDP01002002.1-marine-sediment-metagenome-genome-assembly--contig:-NODE-2002-length-10372-cov-3.586217_pt1 | contig 10372 bp, 8 predicted proteins | sample MGYA00248627_ERZ508539 | MGnify/ENA primary metagenome ERZ508539 (study PRJEB26208, sample SAMN05571518) | marine sediment metagenome | biome: deep sea; feature: Hydrothermal vent; material... | reverse complement strand
CGGAACTTTTCCTGCCGGACGGAACGAAGGCCGGATATTTCGTGCCTAAATGCGAAATGTGCGACGTCGATTACAATAAAAAAACCGGACAATTTGAGATAAGCACGCCCGAAGGCGACCTTGGCGGCTCCGGCGGCGGCGGCGGTGGAGCGGGAGGCGGTGGAGGCGCTGGTGGTGGTGGTGGCGGTGGTGCTGGCGGTGGTAATTGAGTAATTATTGTTTGGAAACAAGCCACGTGCCGTTAAACTTCGTCATTCCTTATTTTTGCAAGTAGGTCTACTGAAATAATAAAAACAATCTCTTTCCGGGGTCATTCGGGGCTAATAGGATCTCTGGAGAATTGTCAAAGACAGAACAATGGGTGTGCCGGTGTCATCAGCAGATCTCGATCCTTTCCGAACTATCAGTGTAATGATCAATGCGAGCTGCAATCTTAAATGTTTGCATTGTGATCTGCCGCGAAAGTATTCGCGTTATGACGGTGTGCTCTCGACCGGCCAGTGGGGAGAACTCATTGACCACCTGATCCCTATGATTCGGCCTGAGGTGGTGTCTATCGCCGCCATGGAGCCTATGATGCCTAAAATAGGACAGCCGAAAACCGCAGCTGTTCTGAGATCCGCATTGCGCCACGGTGTAACGGCGGGCGTCGTTAGCAATGGAACGTACGTGGAGGAGTTCTTTTCCTCGTATGGAGCAGATATAAAACTGAATTTCCTGGATGTATCCATTGAAGGCGTTTCCGAACTTGATGATCGCATTCGCGGCAAAGGCCATTTTGAGATGGTTAACCGGCTTTTGCATTCAAAAACGGTCCTCGCCCATACGGAAAAGCTTTATCTTTCCAGTACGCTTACGAAACTCAGCGCTCACCCCGACATGCTGTCGCCCTTCCTCGATTGGGTCGTGCGGTCGCTTGACGAACCGCGTCTGGTCCTCTTGCTGCTTTATCCCAATCAACATGTGGAATCAGGGTTAGCGTTGGATGATGACGACCTCAATCGCATTCTTGATTTAATAATCAAACGATCCAACGAGTTCGCGGATATTTTTCTGGAAGCGTTCCCTTCCAGCCTGCCCGGGCTTGCGACGCTCATTGAGGAAAGAACATTTCCCGGCGAGGGGGAAGTGAAGCGGGATCGTGGAGGGATGATATGGGGCCACATCGCCGAGAACTTGTTTATTCGTTACGAAAATAAACATGATTTTTCCCTCTACCACCTGCGGATTAGTCCTGAAGGATATGCTCTGCCACCAGAATGCATGGAGTCGCCGAATTACCTGGAGGGGGCGTACGGGAAAATAATTGACGACGGCTGGAATACAATTCGTCAAAAAATACTATCATCCGTTGACGCCTTGACGTTGGACATGGAGTATCGTGGATGCCGAGGAAGGCGCTGCCGCGCCGTTTGCGGGGGGGGAAACCACCGTTGTTACGTGCGAAATGAAAAGCAGGAGGACGTGATATGAATGAGGGTGGGAGCAGGTTATTTCCCCGGATGGGGTGGGGGCTTTCGGTCGTCTTTCTGGTGGTCGTCGCCGCACTCGGATACGTTCTTTTTTTCAAGAACGACCAAAAGGCTCCGGTCTCGGAGGCGTCGCGAGCCCCGCGGTCCTCATGGGTGCTTCGTGATACAGCAAGCACTAACCTGACAACAATGGACCCTATCCAAATGGTCGACGCCTTCACCATCACCACCCTTTCGCATGTCTATGAGGGCTTGGTGACGGCACGGGCGGACGGCGCCGTCGTTCCCGCTTTGGCGAGAGAATGGAAGGTCTCGAAAGACGGACGGCAGTGGACTTTTTTTCTCCGGAAAGGGGTGTTCTTCCATTCCGTGGCTGATTCTTGTCCCGCCCTGTCCAACAAGGAGTTGACATCTGCGGACGTCGTTTATTCATTGAAACGCGCCATGACAGGGAAAGGATCCTTCTACAAGTGGGCATTCGCCGGGCTGATAAAGGGAGGCGGCCCCGGTGACGGCGGAACGGTTGAAGGCGTGTCCGCCCCTTCACCTTATGTCGTCGTCATCCGTCTTAGGAAATCGTTTCCCTTGTTGAATAGGCTGGTTACCGTCGCGGGTTGGGTCTATCCGGATCGCATCGTGGAAACTTGCGGCAAGGATTTTCTTTCGCGGCACCCCGTCGGGACCGGTCCCTATTATCTTGAAAGGTTCGTTCCGGACGACAGGATCGTTCTTTCCAGGTTCAAGCGGTACCATGCGGCGGTGGCGAAGGAAGCTCCCGAGAAGGTGGATATTTACATCGTTTCTGAAGCGTCGGCGGCATTGGAGGCATTCAAAGCAGGGAGAGTCGATGTTCTGAAATTATCCTTGGGCACGATGAAACAAGGACGCCGGTTGGCGCAGACCAAGGGGCACCATCTGGTGTCTGTTAACGCAAATAATCTCGACTATCTGGTCGTCAATAACAAGGTCGCGCCTTATAACGACGTCAGAGTGCGCCTGGCGCTCAATTTAGCAATCGACCGGAAGGGCCTGTCTCGAATCTTGGAAGGCGCGGCGGAGCCGGCCTACGGCTACATCCCGCCTGCCTCGCCAGCATTCAGAGGGAATAAGGCGATCCGCGAAAAAGGCTATGCCTTCGATCCGAAAAGAGCCCGCGCCCTTTTAAGTCAATACTTGAAGGAAAAAGGAAAGAAGTCCCTATCACTAACCCTGACCGTCGAGTCCGGAGAATTGCCGGAAATTGTCGCTCAATACGTTCAGGCGAACTTAAAACAGAACCTGGGCATCGACGTGCGGCTTGCAAAGGTTACATGGCCGGAGATGATACAAATCGCGTTTGGCGGCAAGGGGACGTTCTTCCATTTCTGGTGGACGATTGTGACGCCGAGCGAAGACCTTTACTTCCTGTTTTTCTTTCCCGGTTCGGAGCCACCGAACGGATTCAATATTTCTTCTTACGACAACCCGGATTTTGTTAAGGCGTTTAATAAGACGTTTGCCGTGCAAAATGTCGCGGAAAGGTATCGGGGAGTTCGCCGTTTAGAGGATTTTTTGATAAAGGATGCAGTGGCCATTCCGCTTTTTCACAAGATAAATCATTACCTCGTCCGCCGGGGAATCGACTTACCCATATCAGGGCTTCTTTTTAAGAATTACGAACGTGCACGGCGTGAAGATGAAAGCCATTGACAGGATGATTACGAAGACGGCGCGTTTCTGGGTTATTGGGATTCTGTTAAAATACATCCTTGCCTTTCTGGTCGGAACCGTCCTGATCTATTGGCTGTCGATCGGCTTGCCCGATGTCGCCTTTGTCAAGGCGGGGGCTTACGCATCCGCCGATACGGTCCAGGCGTTGAAGGTCGAACTGCATCTAGACCGCCCGCCCGTCGAACAATTTTTCGGGTATTGGGATGCCTTACTGTCCGGGGAAATGCGGAGCTTCTACACACGGGAACCCTTGATCGGGGTCCTCCCGGACAAACTGGCGGTGTCTGGCGTGTTGTTGCTGGCCACGTTTAACGCCTTGGCCGTCCTGACCGGTGGCTGGCTGTTGGTTTTTCGCCTGTTCCGGAAAACCCCTTTCGTCCGGAACTTATTGATAAGTTGGGTCGCCTCCGTCCCTCTTTTCGTCTCGGCTATATTGTTGCTTTTCATCACAACAATGCTGGGGATTCCGCCCGTTATCGGGGCGGCGGTTTCTCTGGCGCTTTTTCCATCATTGCTGTTGAGCGCCAATATATTTCAACGCTGGTCGGTTCTCAGGAAAAAGCCCTACAGCCTTTTGGCCCAACATTATCGACTGCCCGCCGGGGCCATGCTGGCGCGCCGGATGCGAGAGTTCCTGCCATCCCTGTCGATTCTCTTCAACAGTCTGGCGTTTTTCATCACAACAGGCATTGCAATCGTTGAATGGCTGTTCGGACTGCCCGGCTTTGGGCGTTGGACCATGGAATCCATTTTGCGGCTCGATACCCCGGTAATTTTTTTGGCCGGAGTTATCGCAACCGCCGCAGTGTCGTCGTTGCTGTTTGCCGAGGAATTGTTGGGGCGGCATTTTTCGTCCGGACCGGCGTAGTAACCGATGGCGAAGTGGATAAAGCGGCTCTACTTCAGCGGTCGGTTATTAGCCATCTTGGTGCTGCTGGTTTTTGCGCTTCATGAAACCAAGGATCCCTTTCAGGTGCGTCCCGACCTGGCGTTTCAACCGCCAAGCGCCGATGCCTGGTTCGGGACCGATCGACTGGGACGCGATTTGTTCAGTCGGACGGGCCGCGCGCTTCGCAATACGGTCGTGGATGCCGGATTTGCCGCTTTATTGGGGTTTCTGACGGCGTTCGGACTTGCCCTATTGTCCGTTTGGCGCGGCGTGGGCACACGGTATTTCAACGCCGGGGTAGACGTCTTTTCGGCAAGTCTAAGATCGATTCCCATTTTTCTCCCGGCCATGACCTTCGCCGTTTTGTTTCGCAATACCCTTTATGGCCCTATAATCGCTTTGTACGCTATAAGCCTTACCTATTCTCTGCCGGTACACCGGGTGGAACTGCGCCGAGCCTACACCTCTCCTTTTATAGAAGGGACGGTTGCTCTCGGCGCAACCCCCGGCTATATCCTGGCCCGCTGTATCGTGCCCGATGTCATGCCTCGACTGTTCCGTTACGCTCTGCTTGATTTCGCATCCCTGGTGGCATTTGCATCTTTGCTCGGGGTGGTCGGGCTTAACTCGCCGCCGGAACCGGATATCGGCAGTTTGGTATACGATGGCCGACTGTATCTTGCGGACCGCCCCTGGCTTTTCCTTGCACCTTCCGTAATTTTGGTGGTATTCTTGATGCTCACTTGGTCGCTCACCGCGCTGGGACGAGAAGAATAATCAGGGCCGCGTTCGGATAAAGCCGTGGCCGTCCGTCAGCCGGTGGGGCCGTGTGGGGAAACGCAATGCAGGAACAGGCAGTAACAGGAAAGCGCTGCGAAGCCATGAAGAAGGAGGAGGCATGTCAGTAATTGATCGCCGGGGTTTTTCCGCAGCCGGCAGCAAGGGGGGAGTCTGCGGCAACGGCCTTAAGGAAACACTTCGTCGAATTCGTAAACCGGCGTAAGGCAAGGCGCCCCTTCGTTAAACCATCTCCTTATCCCCTTTTTTTTACCCAAGAATACACCCGATGGTTTTGGCGGAAGGACATTATGTCCTTGAACGGTGTATTGGGGCGGCTCGAAGGTAAAGAGAAAGCAAATGGCGGATTATGAAAAATTATTTAAGCTTGGGGGTATCTACTGGCCATTGATTCCTTACAAGCTTCTCCTCAACGATCTTGCTCTGGAGCATGACGGGAAGTTCCAGCCAATTGATTGCGACGACGGATGTGATTGCGACGACGGATGTAAAAATACAGAATTTATTGAAAAATATAAAGAATACTTTGATAACTACAGTAGAATTGAAGAATACCATGAATATTTCTTATTGCATCCTAAGATAAATAATTTTCATGTCTGTAAAGCGGTCGTTCCAGAAATCGAAATGAATGGCGAATATTTAAATGCCTTTAGCCCATTAGAAGAAAAAATCAAAACAACAGAAAACCTGGAGCCTTTTATCCGCTCCGCCATGCTTTATTTCCCCCAAGGCGTATGTGAAAGCGATGAAGCCAGCCTTTTTGTTTCCCGGAAGGGAAATTGGCAAAAAATAACAGATAGTTTAACAGATAGTTTAAACGGAAGAACCGATGATCCAAAAGGAGGGAAGCATAACAACCTTTACAGTGGGCTGTCGGAAGACATAAGCGTATCTACGAATACCGAACTTCTTGAAAAGCTCTACATTAGTGGCGAATGGCTTTTGCTTGATAGGGGAGAGCGTAAGGATGTCGCTCATTCCTTTTTCAGCCTTTTCGACATAGAGTCTATCCGCGAATACCTTCCAGCAAAGAGCGACAAGATTACTGCAGGAAATAAACTTGTGTTGGTGTCTTGTTCCTTCTTCGGCGACGGAAAGACCGATCTGGTTCTGTACCTGATTGTAAAACAAAATGGCGAATCCTCCCCAGAGGACGTCATTTCTCCCATTTTCTACGGCCTGTCGCGGGTCATTCTGGAAGAGCGCAAGCGGTGGCTTGACCGTTGGCGCCTGGATTTGGGAGATAGGATCGAAAGTAAGCTAAAGGACTCAGATCAGGATTCAAAAGAATCCAAAGAAACAGCCGCTATTTTCGCGGCAACAGCCATTATCGAAATGGCGGATGTGCTATTGTGTAATGAAACCCTAACTAATGACGTGGCCGAAATCGAAAAATTTTTAAAGGGTAAAAACCCCAACCTAAAAGTTGTTCTAGAAAATATGACGAATGGTTCCCCTTCCCCTTCTTATGCCCGGGAAAAATTTGTCAAGGCCGTTCTCAAGCCCGCCTTGGAGGACGCTTGGCGCATCATCCAGGGCGATGACGGGACGGTCCTGAAGGGCTTTCTGTCCATCGGCGTCAACAGCCACCTGCAAAACTACGCCACCTTCGCGCCCCTGTCGGCCCGCATCCTGTTGCGCGGCGCGCCGGGCGGCGGCAAGGGCGCGGCGACCAAACAATACCACAACCTGGTCATGGAAACCCTATTCAGGGGAGAGAGCTTCAAGGAAGTAATGAAGTTAATTGAAAAAACAAACAAAGAAAACGTTTGGCAAAATCAATGCAAAAATCGGCAAAATCAATACAAAGATAAACGTTGGTACCTTTATCTCGATAAGATCAAGGAATCCCTGCAGGGGATGTTCCGTTTGCCCCGCGACGGGAAAGCAAAAAAAAACCCGGACGATCTTTTTCTATTCGAAATCGAAGGCACGAACTGGCGTGAGTGGAAACCGGAGAATAATTTCGGCGATAAACAAAGTTTAGAAAAAGTAAAATTGATCGGCAATTTTTTTGGGATTTTAGTGGAAGAAAATCAAGAAGGCTATAAAGAAGGCCGATTGGTGGCGGAATTTCTCCTCCGGTTCATGGGCCGTGCCTATGAAGCCGTAACGAAACAGGAAAAAAAAGATTGGTATTTCAACATGTTTCAGCTCGCCTGCGGGGCGCTTGGCGGCAGCGGGGCCGAACTGACGGCTTCCCTGCGCCGGTTGTTCGGCTACGCCCCATCCTTGCCCAAACAATTCGCATCGCCCGGGCTGTTCCAGATATGCTCCTACGTCGGCGGCACCCTGTTCCTGGACGAAGTGGCCGACGCCCCGGTGCGGATTCAGGACAACCTGCTGGTGCCGCTGGAGGAGAAGAAAGTCGCCCGCGAAGGGTGGGAAACAATCAAGGAGGACGTCGGCAACATCCGCATCGTTTCCGCCACCCACAAGGACCTGAACCTGGCCGTGGAGGAATACCGCCAGACCATGAACAGCCCGCACCCGCGTGGCTTCCGCCCCGACCTGCTGACGCGGCTGGGCACGTCGCCGCCCGTCAATGTTCAGCCGATTTCCGCATACTTCAACTACGATGACGAGGACGGCGTCCGCGGACGGATACGCTACCGTACCGAATTCGCACGCATCATGGATGGAATATCAATCTGTAAGGACGGTTCGAGTTTCTGGAATCGGGTTTACAACCGCACCGACCGGGTGATCGAAGATTTCATCTCGACCTCGGCGATTACGGACGACGACGCCAAGAGAGACAAGCGCAAGGAGTTGTCGCTACGTATTTCCATGCGCTTCTTTATGAACATCTGCTACATGCTGAAGGAAAATAAGCCGGAGGAAGGGAAAGAGAAAAAGAATTTACGGACTTTCATCCTGGAACGGCACATCCCCCGAACCCTGTCATACTTGCTGAATGGATCCTGATGCCGCCATTCTGAGAGTCGAGCGCCTGTCCGTCCGGGCGGACGGCAAGGAAATCGTCTCCGTTTCCGGTTTTTCCATCGCCATGGAAGAGCGGGTCGCCCTGCTCGGCGACAGCGGATCGGGAAAAACGCTGACCATTCAGGCGATCCTGGGCCTCATTGAGACGGTGGCTCCCGGACTGGCGCTCGACGCCGACATCCGCTGGCCGGCCAAGCCGCGGCGCGCCCTCAGGATCGGGTATGTGCCGCAGGGGACGGCGGAACACCTGCACCCGTATCTTCCTGTCGGGCGCCAGATCAAGGAACTGGCGGGTGGACAAATGGACCGCCCAGGGATGGCCCCTTCCGATGAGGAGGTGATTCAACTCCTAGGCAACTTGCGATTCCGGTCGCCGGCGGCTGTTTTATCCGCCTATCCCCAAGAACTTTCAGGCGGCATGCGCCAAAGGGTGTTGCTGGCGATCGCCCTCTTGTGCAAACCGGAATTATTGATTCTGGATGAGCCCACGTCCGCGCTCGACGGGATGGCGCGAGGCGCGGTTTATGGGGAAATTATCTCCGTATGCGAACGAATCGGGGCGGCGCTTCTTCTCGTCACCCACGATCACGCCGAGGCCTCGATCCTGACGCGGCGTTATCACTACATCGGAGAGGAAAAAATTTCAAAAAAGCCTGGTAAGCGGAAAGATTTCGCCGCCGCTTTCCAATCGCATTCAGGGCCCGATTCCGCCGGGCCGGTGTGGCGCGCAACAAACGTCTCCGTTCGGGCGGATGGCGGCGCCACGCGGTCGCGGCCCGATACCTTTAAAACGGTGGGGTTTTCCTACGCCCTTTTCGCTGGAGAGGCCCTTGGGATCGTCGGTGAAACAGGCTGCGGAAAAACGACCACGATACGGGGCCTCGCCCAACTGACGCCGTTGAGCGAAGGTGACGTATGGTTGCGTGAAGACAAACTGAACAAACTTTCCGATTCCGACCTCCGCAGCGCCAGACAGCGCTTTCAAGTTATATTTCAGGATTCGTATCTGGGGCTTAATCCCTTTTTAACGGTCAACGAGTTGTTTGCCGAACCATTTAGGCTGCACGGTGGGAATTCCCCCCAACCGGAACAAATCAGCGGCATTCTGGAACTATCGGGGCTTCCCAAACAGGTTATGGACCGTAAGCCGACCGAGCTTAGTTACGGCCAAAAGCAGCGCATCGCGGTCTGCCGATGCCTGCTTTCGTTTCCTAAGCTGGAAGTTTTGCTGATGGATGAACCCCTGACGGGCCTGGACGAACAATCGCGGATAGGGATCATGACGGTTTTGGAAAAATACAGGCGAAAAGGAATTTCCTTTATTGTTTCAAGCCACGACTTGTCGCTGATCGATGATTTTTGCGATGCCGTCGCCGTCATGGAAAGCGGCAAGATCATGGAAATGATCAAAACCAAGCCCTGGAAATTCGAAACCGGGTATGGACGGTGTTTCTGGGCCTCGTATTATGAAATGCAATCGCCGAACGTCTCCCCTTAATTACCGACCACTACCACTCGCATTTAGGTACAAAATATCCGGCTTTTTTTCCGTCGGGCAAAAAAAGCTCCGTTCCTCCTGAATCGCCGCCGCTGAATCCGGCCAGATCAGGTAGTGTCCAGAATCTTTCGCACATTTGTTTTTAGGCTGGCGGCGGCCACCGGCAAGGCGATTAATCTTGAAACGCTTTAGGGGGCTCGTCCTTGGTCAAAAACGGCTTGAGGCCGCGGGCCGCCAGGAGAAACACCAACCCCATCAGCAAGGCGCCGCTGAAATATGTCCAGTTGCGGCCCAGCGTCGCAAACAGGTAGCCCGCACAGGCGGGACCAAAGGCCTTGGCCAGCGTATTGGTCGAGCGATTAATCCCCATTATGCTGCCCTTATCTTCGTCCTTCCCCTGAAAGGAAAAAAGGCTGTTGAGGGACGGCGACCTGAGCGAAAAGCCGATAACGATGAAGATCATCGCCAGCGAAAAATAGAGGAGAGAGCTGGAAAAAGGAATCAGTCCGAGGCCGATGGTGAACAATCCGATGCCGAAAATGATGAGCCGGGCTTCGCCGAATTTTTTCGTCAGGCGTCCGATAAGCCCTCCTTGTATGGTGGCGGAAAGAATGCCGATGAAGGCGAAAAAATAGCCGTTCTGCGCCGGGCCCCAGCCGAACTGGCGATTGGACCATATCGCTAAAGTGGCTTCCATGCCGGCGAAGACGAAAGTGGTGAGGAAGATGAGCACGATAAGCCTACCCATATTGGGCTGGGCGAGGGCGGCGCGGAACTGGGCCCAGCGTTGGCTCCGGGGTTTTTCGGCCAGCCGCCGGCGCAGTTCCTTGGAAAGGGATTCCTTCAAAATGGCGAATGACATGCCGAGGGCGAGAAACGACAGCCCGGCGGCGGCCAGCGCCGGGGTCCGGTAATCGGCGAGCGCCGGGTCGGAGCCGGCCAGCAGACCGCCGAGAGCCGGTCCGGCGATGAAGCCGAGGCCGAAGGCGGCGCCGATCAGTCCCATGCCCTTGGCCCTGTTTTCCGGCGTCGTTATGTCGGCCATATAGGCGAAGG
>ENA-ORDP01002001-ORDP01002001.1-marine-sediment-metagenome-genome-assembly--contig:-NODE-2001-length-10374-cov-34.890590_pt1 | contig 10374 bp, 12 predicted proteins | sample MGYA00248627_ERZ508539 | MGnify/ENA primary metagenome ERZ508539 (study PRJEB26208, sample SAMN05571518) | marine sediment metagenome | biome: deep sea; feature: Hydrothermal vent; material... | reverse complement strand
CCATGGACTACATACTGGCAATCGACCAGGGCACACACGCCAGCCGTGCGTTGCTACTGGACCAGGACGGTCGGGTAACGGCGCGCAGCCTGCACCCGGTCACCCTTGCGCGCCCCCGGCCCGGACAGGTCGAACAGGACGCTGAACAACTGGTGACTTCCGTACAATCAGCCATGCAGGCTGTACTGCGTACACTGACAAGCGCACAACGTGACGCCGTGCGCGCCTGCGGCATAACCACCCAGCGCTCCACGGTCACCGCCTGGCAGCCGGATGGCACACCCTTGTGTGCTGCGCTCAGCTGGCAGGATACGCGCGGCGCTCGACAACTTGAGGAACTTCACAACCACGCGGCGGTGATCCGCAAAATATCGGGGCTACCGCTGTCCGCCCATTATGGTGCCAGTAAACTGCACTGGTTGTATTGCTTAACCGGCAACCCACCGGAGACGCAATTCGGGCCACTGGCCAGCTTCCTGCTGCAACGATTAACGCAGGAACGCAACTGCGCGGTGGATCACAGCAATGCGCAACGTATGCAACTGTTTGATATCCTCACCCTCAAGTGGTCGCCGCAACTGGCGGACTGGTTCGACGTACCGCTCGACAGACTGCCACCCTGCTACCCGGTGCTGCATGAGTATGGCACTTTATCGGACTACAGTATCCCGGTTACAGCGCTGTGCGGCGACCAGAATGCAGCCTGGTTCGGAGCGGGCCGACCCGATGACGGTACGGCGCTGGTTAACCTGGGCAGTGGCGCCTTTATCCTCGCCGCGCAGAACGGCGACGCGGCGCCTGCGGACCTGTTATCCAGCATTGCCTGTAGCGATCATGAGTATTGCGAATACCTGCTGGAAGGCACTGTAAATGGTGCCGGCAGTGCCCTGCAATGGCTGCAGGCACAATGGCCGGATGATGACATTCAGTCCGGACTGCCGCACTGGCTTGAACAGGTAATCGACCCGCCGCTGTTCATGAACACGGTGGGCGGGCTGGGGTCGCCCTGGTGGTGCCAGGGGCCGGCACCCGAATTCGTACCCGACCATGACCGGATCAACGTAGCCGAAGCGGCAGTCGCAGTAGCAGAGAGCATCCTGTTTCTGATCCAGTACAACCTTGAAATCATCCAGCAGCAACAGACGGTCACGCGCCTGCGCGTCAGCGGTGGCCTGTCACAGCTTGAGGCCTTGTGCCAGAAGCTCGCCAACCTCAGTAAACTGCCCGTGCAACGTGCCGATGACCCGGAGGCCAGTGCTCGGGGTATCGCCTGGCTGGCCGCCGGCCGACCGGAACACTGGCAGGCTACCGATAAAATACAGCCATTTGAACCTGTGCCCGATACCGCACTGGGAAACCGCTATACGCGTTTCATTGAACAACTTCGTACCCATGTCGAAACCCACGCCAATGAATGAGCAACGCATACCGCAGCTTGTCGCCCACCGGGGCTATATGCACCAGTACCCGGAAAACACCTGGGCCGGTCTTGAAGCCGCCTTGCAGGCCGGAGCCTGCTGGCTCGAATTCGATATCCAGATGTGCGCTGACGGTCGCTTCATTCTGTTGCATGACGCCGACTTCAACCGCACCGGTAGTAATCCACGCTCAGTCTTCGATGCCGACAGTCAGACATTGCAGCACATTAGCGTGCATGAGCCTGCTCGGTTCGGAAACCGGTTCTATCCTGAAACAGCACCCGACCTCGAACCTGTTCTGAAGCAACTAGCCGCGTTCCCGAAGGTACGTGCCATGGTCGAAATAAAGGACGAAAGCCTGGACCACTGGGGTCTGGAAAAAGTGATGAACACCCTGCTGGAGACCCTTGCACCCTTTCAACACCAGTGCGTTCTGATCGCCTACAGCGATGCCGCCCTGGAATACGCACAACAACAGGGTGACATGGATATCGGTTGGATACTGCGTAGCTATGACCAGCAACATCTCGAACGGGCGAAGCGCCTTGGCCCACAGTTCCTGATTTGTAACGAGCGCAAGATTCCCCCGAAGGAAACGCCCTGGCGTGGTAACTGGCGATGGATGCTCTATGACATTAGCGATCCACAAAGCGCCGTGCAGTGGTCAGCACGCGGCGTCGGACTGATTGAAACAAGGGACATCAAAACCCTGCTGCAACACCCGCTACTCGCAAGCCAGGCCTGCCAGCATGGACTATGACGTTGTCGTCATCGGTGCAGGCATACATGGCGCCGGCGTCGCCCAGGCGGCGGCCGCAGCGGGTTACCGTACCCTGCTGCTGGAACAGTACGATCAGCCTGCCGTCGGGACTTCGAGCAAATCATCCAAGCTCATCCACGGTGGCCTGCGTTACCTGGAGAGTGGTCAGCTCGGACTGGTGCGCGAATGCCTGGTCGAACGTCAACGCCTGCTGGCTAACGCCCCGCACCTGGTCCGGCTGACAGCCTTCCATATTCCTGTGTATCAAAATACCAGGCGCCGTCCGTGGCAGATCCGGCTGGGGCTCAGCCTGTATGCGCTACTGGGCGGCAAGAGTTTTCAACAAGTGCCACCATCAGCGTGGCCTGATCTGGACGGCCTTCGTACCGACACACTGGATGCAGTATTCCGTTATTACGATGCGCAGACCGACGATGCGCAACTGACACAGGCAGTACTGGCATCGGCCGCATCACTCGGTGCTGACATCACTTACCAGTGCAGCGTTGAGCGTGCCGTTTGCGAGCGCGAACACTGTACGGTTTTTTACCAGGGGAAAGACGGTGGCGCAGAAATCAAAACCCGCGTTCTGGTCAACGCTGCCGGCCCGTGGATCAACAGGGTACTGGGTTGTATTGAACCCGTTGTCAGACCACTGGCGATCGACCTTGTGCAAGGTACACACCTGGTCATCCCGGGCACCCTGCGCCAGGGGATGTATTACCTGGAAGCTCCCCAGGACCAGCGTGCCGTTTTTGTAACGCCCTGGAAGGACAACATATTGTTGGGGACTACGGAGTCCCTGTTCACCGGTAACCCGGAAAATGTACAGCCGCTGGAAGAAGAAATCAGTTACCTGCTGGAGGTCTACAACCACTATTTCAAAAAGACGCTTGACGCATCAGAGGTCATCGAGGCCTTTGCCGGTCTGCGTGTATTACCCAGGGGCAAGGATGCGGCCTTTCACCGCTCCCGGGATACGGTATTACATAGAGATATGGACACCTGTCCGCGGGTATTAAGTATCTACGGTGGCAAACTGACCTCGTACCGCGCGACAGCGGAAAAAGTCATACAGAAACTGGCACCGCTGCTACCAGCGCGGAACAAACAGGCAGACACACGAACGCTTCGCCTGCCGTAGGAGCGGGCTTGCCCGCTCCTACGGTTTAATCATCAATCAGGGGCAGTGTCTCGCCTTCACGTTTGGGTGGCTTCAGGCCAATTTGCAGATAGGCATTACGCGTCGCCATCCGCCCGCGTGGTGTACGGATGATAAAACCCTGCTGGATCAGATACGGCTCCAGCACCTCTTCGATGGTGCCTTTTTCCTCGCCGATTGCCGCCGCCAGGTTATCCACCCCCACCGGCCCACCATCGAACTTTTCAATAATAGTGCGCAGCAAACGCCGGTCCTGGGTATCAAAACCCTGCGCATCGACATCCAGCATCTGCATGGCGCGTTCCACCACCTCGGCACTGACTACACCCTGCGCCTTGATCTCCGCATAGTCGCGTACCCGGCGCAGCAGACGGTTAGCGATTCGCGGCGTACCGCGCGAACGCTTTGCCAGCGCGACTGCGCCTGCATCGTCCATTTCGATACCCAGGATATGGGCCGAACGTTTCAGGATAATCGCCAGATCAGTGCTGTTATAAAACTCCAGGCGCTGCACGATTCCGAAACGATCGCGTAACGGCGAGGTAAGCAAACCCGCGCGCGTAGTTGCACCGACCAGTGTAAAGGGGGGCAGATCCAGTTTGATGGAACGCGCCGCCGGTCCCTCGCCGATGATGATATCGAGCTGGTAGTCTTCCATGGCTGGATAGAGAATTTCTTCCACCACCGGGCTGAGACGATGTATCTCATCCACGAACAGCACGTCGTGTGGTTCCAGATTGGTTAACAGCGCGGCCAGGTCTCCCTGTTTTTCCAGCACCGGCCCGGAGCTGTGGCGCAGGTTCGCGCCCATCTCGTTGGCAATGATGTGCGCCAGGGTGGTTTTCCCAAGTCCGGGCGGGCCGAAAATGAGTACGTGATCCAGTGCGTCTTTCCTGCGCCGCGCCGCCTCGATGAAAATCTCCATCTGTTCCGTGACCTGCGGTTGTCCCACGTAGTCTGCCAGTGTTTTCGGGCGGATAGCGCGATCTATAGCCTCGTCTTCCGATGAGGCACTGGCCGTGACGATGCGGTCCGGTTCGATCATGGCACTCAGGATACAGGCTGCGGTGGACCCGGTACAGGGGGCGCTCAGGGCGCCGTGTAAACCTCGGAGTCCGGGTGAAAGGCGTGCCAGGCGAACCAGTAGCTGATGGTACTGGGAAGCTCGCTGCCGTCAGCGGCAAAGACCCGACCGGTGCGGTTGTGACTATCGTAGCGCACCCGTAATTCGCGTCCGGCAACGCTATCCTTTAAATCGCCATCGGTACGTGACAGCTCTGTAAACGGGTAAGCCTTGTGCATACCAGCCACACTCACACCGATAACCAGTTCTTTCGGGTGATAGCGCGAGTCCGTTTTACTGACCGGAAAATAGAGGTCCTTGCTATTTTCGTAGCCAGCGTACGGCGAGCGCTCATAATTCCGCCGACTACCGGTGTCGGTGGATAGCACCACAGTATCCGGATGCCGGTTGCGCCAGTCGCCCCAGCTGGTATGCGACATCACGATCTGCTGCAAGTGCTGACCACGCAGGGGTCCGGCAATGGCCTGCTTCATGAGCTGTGACCAGAGCGAATCGGTTTCCCGATCATAGAGCAGCACATCGCTGTTATAGAGCAACCCCGAGACGCCGAAGCTGCGCGCCGAGCCATCCGCCGTGGCCAGAAAAGCCATACCCGTTCCGCACAGCGGGCAATAGCTGACCACAACCGCCTGCCGGTCAAACCTGTCGTTGACGATTTCGTGATAATTGAGAATCTTTACCGCATAGGCCTTGCGAATTCCATTGCGGTCTATACCCAGCACACGGTCAGAATCACTGAGAAAATTCGCCTTGCCGGCGCTGACAAAACGCGGATGGTCAAGCGCAGGAATACCGTCGCGGGGCGGACCACCGTGCCTGATTTCCTCGACAGGGACCAGCGCACCGCTGAGATCAAAGCCGTTAGTGGGCCCCGCATACAGATAGCTCGGGGCGAAATAATAGACCACCCCGGCCACCAGCAAGGGGTAGATCACCCAGCGCGCCCAGGGCGCACGTATCAGCTGTATATTCCGGATCACCCGCACCATTAAACACCCTCTGTGCCGAATGGCACTAAGTTAAGCCTTAAATGCACGTATTCCCGTCATTCCGGCGAATGCCGGAATCTATACGGCCTGATTAAACAGCCTGGATCCCGGCCTGCGCCGGGATGACGGAGGCTATTTCCGCTTAACTTAGTGCCATTCCCCTCTGTGCCCGGTTTTCGCCGCAGTCACGACCAGGTTTGACCCTGCGACAGCCGCCAGGTTCACCCGGTAATTCTGAGCCATTGACCCGTATTGATGGTTACCACGCCGGGCAAACTCTCCGGCCTGCCGATGCCGCCGCCGGATACCTGAAACGCCTTATTTCCTGACGGTCGCCTGCAAGGCTGTTTTTATAATGTCTTCGGTGGTGACATCCTGGGTGTCGACCGCCCGCACCATGCGGCTCGCATCCTGCGGCTTGTAGCCCAAAGCAATCAACGCGCTTACCGCCTCCTCGACCGGGTTTGCAACATCCGGTGACGGTGATGCCGCAGTACCCGCTGCACCACCACCGGTATCCCAGTCTGCCAGCCGATCACGCATTTCCACCACCAACCGCTCGGCGGTCTTTTTACCGACACCGGGTAATTTGACCAGCGCGGCCGTATCACCGACCTGCACGCAGGCGGCAAACGTTCCGGCGTCCATTCCCGACAGGATGGTCAACGCCATTTTGGCACCGACCCCGTTCACTTTGATCAGGGTGCGAAACAGGGTACGGTCGGACAGCTTGCTGAAGCCGTACAGCGTGTGCGCATCTTCACGCACCGCAAGATGAGTAAACAAAGTAATGGTCTCACCCACCGCCGGTAAATCGTAGAAGGTCGTCATGGGTGCGTTGACTTCGTAGCCGATACCCTGCACTTCCAGCAACAGACCGGGTGGCTGTTTGTCACGCAACACACCGCGCAGAAAACCGATCATCGCAGACGGCCCCCGCTTAACTGCGTGGCAGCTGATACGCGTTGTAAAGCTTTATTGCGGTAACTGTGACAGAGCGCAATAGCCAGCGCATCGGCAGCATCCGCCTGGGGTGTTTCTGTAAGGTTCAGCAACACCCGAACCATGTGCTGCACCTGCTGCTTGTCCGCCCCACCCTTGCCGACTACCGCCTGCTTGATTTCCCGCGGCGCGTACTCGGCAACCGGCAGATCAGCGGTAACGGCCGCGCAAATTGCAGCTCCACGCGCCTGGCCCAGCTTCAGCGCAGAATCGGCATTGCGGTGCATGAAGACACTTTCGATAGCAAACTGCTGCGGCTGGAATTCGGCAACGAGTTCACTGAGTTCACGGAATATCAGACCCAGTTTATCGGGAAGGGTGTCGCCGGTGACCTGAAGACAACCGCTGGCAACATAGCGGGACGCGTTACCTTCGCAGTCAATCAGCCCGTAGCCCGTCAGGCGGGAGCCGGGGTCGATGCCTAGTATACGGATCATGGTAATCCGGGCTACAGCTCTGCCAGAATTTCCGCGGCGATATCCGCGTTGGAGTATACCTCCTGCACGTCGTCCAGCTCCTCCAGAACATCGATCAGTCGAATCATTTTTTCGGCATCGTCCTTGTCCAGTGGCGTGGTATTTTCCGCACGCATGGTTACTTCGTCCTGCTCCGGGTCGAACCCGGCTGCCACCATGGCTTCCCTGATGTTGACGAAGTCTTCAGGGTTGGTCAGCACATCAATGGAACCATCGTCGTTGCTCACCACGTCATTGGCGCCGGCTTCCAGTGCCGCTTCCATGATACTGTCTTCGTCACTGCCCGCAGGATAACCGAGAATACCGGTCTGCACGAACTGGAAAGCCACCGACCCGCTGGTGCCCAGATTACCGCCCGCCTTGGTAAACGCGTGGCGCACCTCGGACACAGTACGGTTACGGTTGTCCGTCATACAATCGACCATCACGGCAACCCCGCCCGGGCCATACCCCTCGTAGCGGATCTCATCGAAGTTTTCGCCGTCCTGCGCCCCGGAGCCGCGCTTGATGGCACGCTCGATGGTGTCTTTGTTCATATTGGCGCCGAGCGCTTTGTCCACCGCCAGGCGCAGACGCGGGTTAGCCGCCGGATCGGCATCGCCGGTGCGTGCCGCAACGGTAATTTCCCGTATCAGTTTGGTGAAAACCTTGCCTCGTTTGGCGTCCTGGGCCTTCTTACGGTGTTGAATATTGGCCCATTTACTGTGTCCGGCCATTGCTGCCTCGCTGAAAGTTGGAACTGGGCGGAATTCTAGCAAGGAATTGACCTGTTGTTCATCCCGCTGTCACAAAACCATCACCTTGTCCGGCGATCATCCTGCCATGGCCGTGTTGGCCGGAATTACGAGGTGTACAACCCATGGAATTCTATATCCGAGAATTGCCCAACGGTACGGCGACCCTGATGACACGGGACGGCTTGTATCTGTTCACATTCCGGAACCTGGCTTCGGCCCGGCAAGCCTGCGAAGACTGGTACAGGACGCACGGCCGCGAGCCCGGCGAAATCACCGGTGCCAGTGATGGCAATGTGTCCTGCAGTGTCTGCGGCTAGGTTTGACGAGGCTGATGGCGTACCGGCATTAGCCAGTATGACTTGACCTCGGGTGGAGACTGGCGGCAGACTCAGAGCCCTGATCAGGGGACATGTCATCCATGCCGGTATCGTTGGAAGAATTACTGAAGCAGGCAGAAGGATTGATCTCCTTCCCGGACGTCTGTATCCGCATCAACACCATGGTCAACGACCCCGCAGTGTCGGCGACAGACATTGGCAAAGTCATCCAGCAGGACCCTGCATTGACCGCGCGGCTGCTCAGAATCGCCAACAGCCCGCTGTATGGATTTGCCTCTGAAATCGATACCGTATCGCGCGCCGTCACCGTTCTGGGCAACAAGGAAATTCGCGACCTGGCTTTTGCAACCTCGGCCCTCAAGGCATTCAATGTCAAGCCAGGGCTGGACACCATCGAGCAACTCTGGTCACACAATATCTATTGCGCAGTCGCCTGCCGTCAGCTGGCCGAAACAAGCACCAGGGGCAGAGCCGAATCCATCTTCATAGCCGGCCTGCTGCACGATATCGGCCGCCTGCTGTTTCTCAGCCTGCTGCCGGAAGACAGCGAAGCAAAGATTCAAACCCTGTCCGCGACGGGCCATGGCGAATCGAATCTCTGTCTTGCCGAACAGGAGGTTGTCGGTTTCAACCATACAGAGGCCGGTGGCGAGCTGATCCTTCAATGGAACCTGCCGGACAGCCTCTACGAGTGCGTTCGCTATCATCACGAGCCTTCCAAAGCCGAGCTGTATCCACTGGAGGTGGCCATCGTTCATCTGGCAGACTGCATTGCACATGCAATCCAGGATGAAACCGAAATCGACCAGCAGCTGGCCGCTGTCGACCCAATGAGCTGGGAACAGACGGGTTTGAGCCTGGAAGACCTTGAAGCGATACTGCCTGTCGTCAGGAGCCGATCGGGAGAAGTACGTTCGTTCCTGTAGGTTCGGCCGTCCCTATTGGCCTTTACGAATAAAATAGTGGTAGTTACCATCTTCGAGATACGAGTCCAGCAACTCATTCCCGGTTTGCTTACAGAAACTTTGAAAATTCTTTACTGAGCACGTGTCACTGGTAGTCACATGCAGGATCTTTCCGCTCGACATCTTGTCCAGCGCTTTTCTCGCATAGATGATCGGCTTCGGACAGTCCCATGCGGTTACGTCAAGTTCTTCATCAATATCAGCAGGATTTACCGTTACTTGATCACCCATGTAAATTATCTCCCGAGGTGCGTTCAACGAGAAACGGGGCATTGCTCGTCACGCCCTGTTACTATCGGCTGACAAATCAGTGAACTTGAGAGGTAGAACCGGGAGTCAGGGTCAGGAGAGGGATTTTCCGGGGACTGTGCAAACTATATAGGACAGAAGTGGACCCCCTTCTTAAAGCGCAGTCTTCGGTTTGGACGGCTGCGTTAACGAAGACACACCTCCTTGTTACCAGAGCACATTGACCTGATCGGCGTATTGCTCGATCTGGCCGTCGGCGGTCACTAACTGCGCATTTTCCACCCTGGCCTGGGCGATAAGCAAGCGGTCGAAGGGGTCACTGTGATGCAACGGCAAGTCCTGGACTGCGAGCACATGCTTCAACTCGATAGACAGGACTTGAAGCAGTATCCAGCCAGATAAAGGCATGAGTATCGAGCAGCAGCTTCATGCGCCGGAGCCAAGCCAGAAGTTATCCGGCAAGGGCGCATTGAAATCCTCACTCATCCAGGCTTTTCCCTTGTGTTGACCGAACGTGCGAGGTTTCCTGGACAACGGTGCGACACCCACCAGCTTGGCGCATGGCTGATCGCCTTTGGTGATAATGATTTCTTCACCTTGATCGACTAGCTCAAGCAGTTCGTCCAGATGGCCTTCGGCTTCTTGCAAGGTTACATTTTTGGTGCTCACAGTGCGACTCCCCGAGTACGTAACTGCCTCTATATTACCATTAGATCGATGTGTTAACGTTTTTCCTTTAATCGCCGGTCTTTAGCTGCTAGGGGCCGAGGGGGCGGCCCCAGCAGCTGAACGCTGTGACCATCTTCAGCGGCATCAGGGCCGGCGGAGCCGGCCCTGAGTAAAGAGGTTACCTCCCTTCCATCGTCGCATCCAGTTCCTGACCGATGATGAGTACGACGCACAGGGAAGTGCTAGTGTCGTGGTAGGCAGGATGCCGGGAGCGACCACCGAAGAGGTGTTCTTTATCGAAGTGGACCGCAAAGTGAGTAAAACCAATATCTTTTCGATCAACTCACAGAAATGGGAATGTCCGGTGGATTTACGGCAGAAGACCGTTCAGGTGCGCTACAGCCGTCACCGAATGGATCGCTTCATCGTCTACTTTGCCGATAAGCGCATGGGCGAGGCCCAGGTACTGGATCTGCATTTTAATGCCAACGGCATCAGGAAAAACACACCACAACACCCACAAGA
>ENA-ORDP01002000-ORDP01002000.1-marine-sediment-metagenome-genome-assembly--contig:-NODE-2000-length-10375-cov-2.970058_pt1 | contig 10375 bp, 8 predicted proteins | sample MGYA00248627_ERZ508539 | MGnify/ENA primary metagenome ERZ508539 (study PRJEB26208, sample SAMN05571518) | marine sediment metagenome | biome: deep sea; feature: Hydrothermal vent; material... | reverse complement strand
TCCAGTCAGCCACCTGCGGGCAGATATAGACGCGGCCTGAATAGTTCTGCCGGTCACCGGTTTGGCCGTCGCGATCAATACTGTTCTTGGAGGCCTGCGGGTCGTCGAAAGGCGCCAGTCCGACTTGGGCACCCATCATGGCCAGGAAGGTGGGTCGGTACTTGACTCCGCCGATAATACCGACCCTCCAGTGGTCAGAGTCAACCTTTGGCATTCTTCCCGGGATCATGCGATCAGAATTGTCGTGGGCATACATGATCATTCCCTGCCCCAGGTTGTGCAATTGAGCACCGCAGGCGGCGCCACGGGCCTGGTTTCTGGCCTTGGAGAGCGAAGGCAGCAGCAAAGCCACCAGCGAAGCGAACATCGACAGATAGATGATCACCTGCAGTACCGCGAACATACCGATCACCACGGCAAACGTGCCCGACCAAGCCAGTGTGAACGCTAACGCCGTGCTCAGAACCAACGCCACCCCGGGCGTACCACCGCGGCCAACCCGCGTGACTGGAGAAAAGAATAGGCGATCACGTCCCCATGACATCAGCACCCGTGCCGTCACCAATACGGTGCTGTTCATCACCCCCAGTATCGAAATCGGGACGATGGCACGAATCACGCTGGACCCTGCCTTTCCGAACAGCATCCCCGCTATGGTGCCAGCGACAAAAGAATCCCCGGCCATCCGCGAAACCGGCAGCATCCACTAGAAGGCCGCATTGAGCAACAGGTAAACGGTAATAATCAGGAATGCTCCACGGAAAATTGAACGGGGGATCTGGCGTCTAGGATCGTGCAGGTCCTCACCAAAGAAAATGGGAGATTGGTAACCATTGAAGGTATAGATCACGCCCTGCATTGCCAGTGCCAGGGCCACCAGCAGAGTCAAACCATGCGGCATCAGCAGCGGCACCTGAGCAACGGTTGGATGTGGCAACCACAGCGCTGCCACCGCAAGCCCGACCAGCGCGACCAGCTTGGCCACCGTACTGAGGGTCTGTATCTGCCCCCCCCCAACGCACACTATGCCAATGCAGCAACGCCAGCACGCCAATGACTCCACAGGCAACCAACCAGCATGGCCAAGGAACGCCGGCACAACCGCGGCACTGTACTCGCCGATAAGAATACTCAGTGCCGCAGTAGAGGTGCAATGGGTCAGTCAACCAGTCAACCAGGCCGACTATGAAACCGGCGTAGTCACCAAAAGCACGGCGCACGAATACGTAAGAACCGCCGGCGGTCGGTAACATAGCCCCAAGCTCCGCATACACGGTCGCGCCAAGCAGGATGCTCACGCCTCCGAACAGCCAGATACCGATATACCAGGCGGTATTAGGAAGATACGCCGCAATTTCCCTGGGAATACGCAGAAGGCCACCGCCGATGGTGGTCCCACCGCTACCGCAAGCGCGAATGCCATACCGAACAGGCGGTAGGCGCCCCTTGGCCGGTACTACGTTGACCGCACGAGTCTCTATTGCCGGCATACCTGCACGCCTAACTCGAGTGGGATCGGAGCCCCTTACCTCCTATCCTTTGCATACTGTGGTGGGCGATGTACCGGTCGTACCCGCACACCGCACCCGAGCGTGGCTTCACCTGACTTCTTGGTAAAACATCAGTCTTCTACCCCCCTCTACGCCATCGGCCCACGCCCACAGGTGACGTCGACCTATCCAACCTAAGCTTGTAAGGAGCTCTGACCCCGTTCTCGCATTTTTCTCCAGCGGGCGAGTAGCCGGGTGAGTTTTTCCCGGTAGTCGGCATAGACTTCGCGCTGGCCCTGGCTAGGGGCAGTGTCCGCCATTTCGAGTTTTGTCGCCAGCGTATCGAGCACCCCGGTGACAACCCTGAGCGAGCCTTCGCCGCTGTCACGCCAGGATTCGAGCGTCTTGATTCGGGCGGCAGGGCCACCGTGTTGTCGTAATTGCTTGAGGTAGCGACCGCTGGCGTCGTAGGCGGCAAGCGCCTGCTGCAGATCGGCCGAGATGGCGTTTTCCATCGATAGGTTGGCGTGCAGAGCCGACAGGGATACGTTTACGCCGGGGTTCATAGCAACCATCAATGGAGCCGAATACTGTTTGCCGTTCACGGCCAGCGTTACGCTGTAGTGTCCGGGCAGCACCAGGGCACCCTGCGGCACCAGCGGGGTGTCACCCGGCCACACGGCCGAAATTGAATAGTGATAGGTAATAGCCGGTGGACGCGGGCCGCGCAGATTCCATACCAAACGGTGCAGGCCGGCCCCCGTGGCCAGGCGTGGTGGCCGGCTGGCCCAACCAGCCTGGAAGTAGCGTTTGGCTTTCAAGTGTTGGGGCCGGACGGCGCTGGAGAAACGGCGCACGACATGGCCCGCGGCATCGGTCACGGTGAGCACGAGCGGACTGTTACTCGGCTGCTTCAGCCAGTAGTCGATGATGGCACCGGTGGGTGGGTTTTTCGCCAGCGGTTCGGAGGGTGGCGGTGGGGTGTCGCGGTGGGTGTCGCTGCGCAAGCGCAGGGCGACTGCCGGGGTGAACAGGTAGGCCGCATGCGACAAGGAGACCGCGCTCACTTCGCGTAGCGGTTGAATATCATCCAGCGACCAGAAGCCCCGGCCCATGGTGGCGGCGATGAGGTCATTGCCGTGTACGGTGAGATCACGCACCGAGGTGGTGGGCAGGCCGCGTCCGAGAAGGTGCCAGAGCCGGCCGGCGTCAAACGACACATAAACGGCCCGATTGGTAGCGGCATAGACCAGGCCCGCGCGTTGGGGGTCGACAGTTATGCTGCTGGTGTATTCATCCGCGGGCAGACCGCGGATTATTTTTTGCCAGTGCTGCCCGTTATCGGTGGTGCGGAACAGCAGGGGATGGAAGGCGCCGAGTCGGTGGGTGTCTACGGCAATATAGGCCGTGCCGGAGTGGCGTGGAGAAAGGGCGATGGCATCGACCCGTCCCCACAACGGCATGCCCCGGGGGGTGACGTTGTGCCAATGTCGCCCGCCGTCGGTGGTGAGTTGTACCTCGCCGTCGTCGGTGCCGATCCACAGGGTGGCGGAGTTGCTGGGAGACGGCGCGATGGTGTAGATCACACCGAAACCGCAGGCCTTGGCTGCAGTGAGCGAGTTCTGGGCGTGCCCGCAGTTTTTGGCGTGAGGGTTGGTGCCGGATAGATCGGGACTCACAATCTGCCAATGGGTGCCGTCGTCGGTGGAGCGAAACAGCATCTGCGCGGCGAAGTACAGCGGCTGCGTTCGACCCCGGCCGAAGGCGATCGGGCTGATCCAGGTGTAGCGATATTTGACCTTGCGCGGATCGGCACCGTAGCTTGATACCGGCCACGGCGATACATCGGTCACCTGGTGTGTTTTCGCATTCCAGCGCGATACGTAACCGCCGAGCCCGCTGCCAAAGACGAGATTGGGATTGCCCGGTTTGGGTACGTCGTAATCGCGTTCGTCGCCGCCGACCGGGTGCCACTGGCGCGGGCCGATGATACCGCTCGGTCCGCGGCTGGCAATGGCTACGGTGCCGGAATCCTGCTGTCCACCGTAGATCCAGTACGGGGAGCGGTTGTCGGTGGCGACATGGTAGAACTGTCCGGTGGGCTGGTTGTACCAGCTCGACCAGCTCTTGCCGCCGTTGACCGTGACTACGCTGCCCTGGTCGGCGGCGGTGATCATGTGGTCGGGGTACTTCGGATTGATCCACAGGAAGTGGTAATCATCGCCACCGGGCGCGCCCTTGATGAGGGTGAAATGTCGGCCGCCATCGGTGGACTTGTGAATCGAACGGCCCATCACGTACACAGTATCGGCATGATTGGGCGCAACGGTCACGCGGCTGAAGTAGGAGGAAGCCAGTTCAGAATTAGTGTTGACGAGTTGCCAATGCCGGCCGCCGTCCCCGGAACGATACAGGCCGGAGCCGCCGCCGCTCATCATGTTGTCCGCACCGATCTGCCCGGAAGCGGCGACGATCGTTGCATATACGATACGCCCGCCACTGCCGCGGGCGACCGCAAGCCCGATCCGACCCAGTACTCCGGTCGGCAGCCCGTGCCCTTCGAGCTTATGCCAATGCACGCCGCCGTCGGTGCTTTTGTAGATGCCCGAACCCGGCCCCGCCTGGGGCTGAAAGTAATCGAGCCAGGGGTGCATGCGCATCTGCCATGCGGCGGCATAGACGACTTGCGGATGCTCGGGGTCGCGGGCGAGATCCACCACGCCGGTATCGGCATTGATGTAGAGCGTCTGCTTCCAGTGCTTGCCGCCGTCGGTGGTGAGGTAGACACCGCGTGCGGGATTGGCATCGAAAATATGACCCAGTGCGGCCACCAGCACACGGTTCGGGTTTTTCGGATCGACCAGGATGCGCCCGATGTGGCGCGTATGGCGCAACCCGATGTTGGTCCAGGTTTTGCCGCCGTTAATGCTGCGATACACCCCGTCACCACCGGCGATGTCGTAACGGGCAGCCACCTGCCCGGTGCCGACGTAGATCATCTGCGGATCGGAGGGGGCAATGGCGAGCGCCCCTACGGTTGCCGCCGGCTCATGCTGCATCAGCGGTTGCCAGGTACGTCCGGCGTTGGTGGTTTTCCACACCCCGCCGTCGGCTGCACCGAAGTAGAACGTGTTCGGTTGATCGGGAATACCGACCGCCATCGTTGCCCAGCCACCGCGGAAGGGACCGACCAGACGCCACTGCAAACCGTTGGCAACGGTGGCGGCGGGTGAAACCGTAACCGCGACGGCCGGGATGGGCAACAGCACCGGCAACAGGAGCAATGCGGCCAACAGACCCAAACTACGCCGCCACAGCGATGAAAACAAAGGCACAAAATAATTCCGGGTCATGCTGAGTTCCATGATGAGAATGCGGACGACCCATAGGGCAAGCGTGTAAACATACTCGTTCCCACTCGCCGACAACAGAGGCCGCCAGCTCAACCTCGCTGCACCACCCTGCGCCGGGACATGGCAAGATAATCGGTTCAGGTCTTCCACCCCGCCAACACCCAGCATGCACAAAATCCATTCATCACGATCTACTAGCCCCATACTTCCGGATTTGCTACGGTCAGGGCTGCAACTGGTATTCTGCGGTACAGCTCCCAGCCGAGCCTCCGCGGCCGCCGCGGCCTATTATGCGCATCCAGGCAATACCTTCTGGCGAGCTCTGTTTGAGGTCGGTATCACCCCGCGTCAGTTGGCGCCGGCGGAATACCCCCAGCTACTTGCCCTAGATATCGGTCTGACCGATCTGGCCAAGCAACATTCCGGCGTAGATGCGGACTTGCCCAAACAGGCTTTCGATGTCGCGGCACTGCATGAGAAGATCAAGCACTATCAGCCCGGCCTGCTGGCTTTCACCAGCAAGAACGCTGCAGAAGCGGTACTTGGATCACCCATCGACTTTGGATTACAGGCTCAGACCATTGCTTCAACACGTATTTTCGTACTGACCTCACCTTCTGGACAAGCTCGGCGCAGTTGGGATATTGCAATATGGCGCGCGCTCGCCGCCCAGCTACACCCGCATGGATCACCCTCGCTACGCTGAGGAAATTCGTGATTTTTTGTCCATCTCGTAACCGGCATACCATCTCGCAGTAACAATTTCACGCTGGATCCCGGGTCTGCGCCCGGGATGACGGGATTTCTTTCTGGTGACACCGTTAACGGTGTCACCCATCTACGGACGCTCTGCGCCCGGAACGACAAGACAAGCTTCCGTCCACCTGCGGTGGACGTGTTCCTTCTCTTGCTCGCCCAAAAGAATGGCGGCCGAGGTTCGCGTCCTACAGGTGCGTTCGGCGCCGTATGCGCCGGTTTATGGATCACATGGTGAGCGTAGGTTTTTCTGATGCCAGCTTGGCACCCAACAGTGCCTCGATCCGTTGTCGTACCACCTCGCCGTCTGAAGTGTGGCTAAATTGCACGCCGATCCCCGCGATCCGGTTACCTTGTGCCCCAAGCGGGGTAATCCAAACAACCTTACCGGTAACCGGAAAACGATCTTTTTCATCCAATAGATTGATTAACAAAAATAGTTCGTCATTGAGGTTATAGGTCTTGGAAGTGGGCACAAACAACCCCCCCCCTTCCAGAAACGGCATGTAGCTTTGATGCAGCGTTTCGGTATCTTTGAACTTTACCGGCAAGATACTCTGCCTCGAATTGCTACCTATGAGTTTGGATGAATCGGCCATGAGCCTACTCCGTACCGGCTTGAGCAAGGCTGGATGAATCAGCCGCCGCGGTCAAGCGCGCCGCATCGTCTGCCGAGATCCAGTTCCAAGAATCATAAATCCAGGGGGTGGAAATCCGACTGCGTATTTTCACAAAAAGTGGCGACGGCAACCGCTTATCGAAGTGCAGGATGAGGCCCTCTGCAGTGATGCTTAGACGCAAAGAACCTTCCTGAACTTGATCTATCAATGGCAAACGCCAAGTGCGGGGGTCGCTCAAGACCAGCAATTCGCAGCTATGCCCCAGCCAGGGCCAAGGCCGCCACGGTAGGAGTAGACGGGCCGCTACCGGAGCGGGTGGCGGCGGCAATGCTTCGACAAAATGCTCAGTTCTGCCAAGCAGACGTCGTAACCGGCCGCCGGACAAGGCGAGCTGTGAGGTGTGCGCTTCCAGCGCGTAAGCCTTGTTCGCAGCCTGTTCGGCAGGCAACCGTAGCTCTCCACCGCTAGAATGGGGACCGTGCACGCAATACCCCAACAAGGTCGGCCTGTTGGCAACGGGCATGGTCGCCATGGCCAACTCAAAGACAATACGCGCGGCACTATGGTCGGGGTGATGGTCGTCCAACGTCGGCAGCACCAGAAGATCGGGCTGCCATGTACTCAACAAACTACGGATCGGCTGCAGTATGGCCTGGGGATCATCGAGCAAGCGATCGGTAATACCAAGATCCGGCCACCCCAGGGCGGTTTGCACCGACTCGGAAAACCCCAGTCTGGTGAGAGCCAGCGCTGACTCACTCCGGCGGCGCTGCGCCCAGCGTCGCCGATCATGGGTATTGATACGCAGGCGTTTTTCCAGCCAGCGCTGTGGCCAGGGATTGTTATCGCCATCGGTTAACAACAACACGTTCACACTAGCGCCTGCCTCACGTACCGTCTGCAGCAACCCACCTGCGGCAAGAATTTCGTCATCCGGGTGGGGGGCAACGACCAGAACGCTCTTCGCACTGCCGATACGTTCATAACGGAAGGTTTCGTGACCACTCACTTTTTCAACCTCCAAGCGCCTGCACCTTTGATGGCATCCATGTCGCAAGGTTAACCCAGCCATCGCCAACGTGTCCGCATTCGTTCATCTCCGGTTTACCCGCACAGACCGCACCTCCATAGTCGATACTCGCAGGCTGAGAAAATCCATCAATACCAGATCCGGCCGCAAGGGGCCCCGCAACGCTTCACGGGCCTGATTGGCCTGCTCAAACAAGCCTGACCAAGTCCATATATCCCGCTTGATCCGTAACGGCCCGGTCTCTCCCTTGGCTAGAGCACACGTCTGTTCGGCCAGCCATTCCGCAGCGAAGCGGAGTCGTTCCTGCGGTTCGTCTTGCTTCCATTGACCGACGGTCTCCAAAACATCCGCCTCATGGCACAGTAACGCTATCAGGTCGCGGCGCACCTGGTCCCTCCGTGCCAAAGCCCCATCACCCACCAAGGCCAAAGCTCGCCCCGGATTACCTTGTGCCGCCGCCAACGCCGTGGCACAGTCCGGTATCCCCTGCTTCTGCAGCCAAGCCAGAGCTTGTTGTGGATCGGGCAGCGCAAAGTTCACCGCCTGACAGCGGCTGCGCAGAGTGGGAGGAAGCCGCCAAGGCTGGTCGGCAACCAGTGCTAACAGGGTATTCCCCCCCGGCTCTTCCAAAGTCTTGAGTAAAGCATTGGCCGCAGCCATATTAAGGCGGTCAGCAGGATCCAAAACGGTGATTCTCCAGCCTCCGAACTGGCTGGAAAGGGTCACCTGTGCACGCAAGATACGTACCTGATCGACCACAATCTCGGTGCGCTGTCGGCCTTCGCGATTAACCTCCCGACTGACCCGAACCAAGTCCGGATGAGTCCCTGCCCTACGCAACCGGCACCCATGACAAGTGCCGCAAGCCTGTTCGCCTTCGGGCAACTGACACAGCAGACGTGCCACCAACCATTCAAGCAGAGCACGCTTGCCCAAGCCCGCCGCCCCCCCAAGCAGCAGCGCATGCGGCATCCGGTCTTGCTCGATACGCTGGTTAAACTGGGTGCGGAGACCGTCGAGCCAGGATGGCCAGGCATTCATTGCCAGTCCCTCCAGCGCCGGTCAATTTCTGCGCTAGCTGCGGCGAGTACCTGCTCGGACGGGAGACTTGCATCCAACACGCAGAAGCGTTCGGGAAATGCCGCGGCCCGGGCTCGATAGGCCGCCCGCACCTCGGCAAAAAAAACCAGCGGCTCACGTTCAATCCGATCGCTTGGACCACGCCCCACTATCCGAGCTTGCCCCTGCTCCACCGGCAGGTCCAGCAAAAAGGTCAGATCCGGCTGCAGATCCTGGGTAGCCCAATGTTCCAGCGTAGCAATGCGCTCGAACGGCTGGCCACGGCCAGCCCCCTGGTAGGCATAGCTAGCATCGGTGAAGCGGTCGCAGATCACCCAATGGCCCGCTTTAAGCTGGGGCTGCAAGCAGGTACGCACCAGTTGCGCCCGCGCCGCAAACATCAACAACAGTTCGGCTTCCGCACAAATATCGGCATGGGCCGGATCAAGCACCAGCGTCCGCACCACCTCACCCAAGGGGGTGCCACCCGGCTCCCGCGTCAGTACCGGTTCGATACCGTAGGTTTCGAGATGGGCGCGGAGGCCTTGCAGAAGCGTGCTCTTGCCCGCTCCTTCACCACCTTCGAGAGTAATCAAGCGCCCCGCTCTCATGGCTTGGTTTGGTTATGCAGCAGGTAACGCTGTACAGCAAGATTGTGCTCAGCGAGGGTATCGGAAAACACGTGGCCCCCCTGTCCGTCAGCGACGAAATACAACGCCTTGCCTGTTGCCGGGTGCAGTACCGCCTGAATGGCCGGCTCGCCGGGTAACGCAATAGGCGTTGGTGGCAAGCCCGCCCGGGTGTAAGTGTTATAGGGCGTGTCGGCAGCCAGATCCTTGAAGGTAATATCCCCATGGTAGGCACTACCCAAGCCATAAATGACCGTCGGGTCGCTCTGCAAACGCATACCGATGCTGAGACGGCGCTCGAACACCCCGGCTATTTCCGGTCGTTCGGCAGGTTTGGCGGTTTCTTTTTCCACCATCGAGGCTAGAATCAGCGCCTGGTAAGAGCGGGTAATCGGTAACCCTGTGGCGCGTTGGGCCCACAACCTTGCAAGCATCTGCTGCATCGCTTGATGGGACCGCACCAGGATGTCGAAATCGCTCTCACCGAGTACAAAAGCGTAGGTTTGCGGCAGAAACCAACCCTCGGGATGGCCTCCGGATATCCCCAGGCGCAAGGCGATATCCGCACTACTCAACTGGGCGGACACGTGCTGCAAACCGGGCGTATGCGCAAGGCTGTTGCGTAATTGGGCAAAGGTCCAGCCATCAACGATGGTGAACATGTGTTGCACCACCTGCCCTTCACTTATCCGATCTAGCAAGGTGCTGGGGCTCATACCGGGTTCAAGTGCGTATTCACCAACATGCAGCACCCGGGTAACCCCCATGGCAGTAGCTAGGACGCGCCAGTAGGTGAAGGGAGCCGCTGTGTACTTGCGCTGCTGCAACTCGGTAACGATACGGCGCAGGTTCTCACCAGCTTGTACCACCACCGTGGCCTTGGCAGGGATCTGCATCGGGCCGGCGGCAAATTGCTGGTAATCGCGATACAGCCACCCCCCCGTAACAACCAGCAGCAGCAGTAATCCCGTCACTCCGACGAAGGCGACGCGGCCGATGCCATGACGACTCATAGCCTACCCTCATTACCTAAGTCGATGCTGATATCAGCGCAATGATCCTGCATGTCGCGTACCTGTGAATAAATGCCGGAGGAGCGATTTTTGAACCATGTAATAGAAAGTACACCTCGAAAACATAGAGCACGACCGCATTCACAATCTTGATTGCCGTACGGGTCTACTGTGCCCAACCTTCGCAGGTCTTCGCAGGCGTAGCAAGCAACGCTTTGTGGCCCACCCCGGTCCCATCTCGCTACTAACAAAAAAATACAGAATGGATTCGATTTCGGTCTCTGGCGCATAATCTCGAATCGTACCTAGGCGCCTGTCGGGCTTGGCGGGTCGTAGCGAGGTGGATGAAAAATCGAGGGCCGTTTTTTGATCTTGTGAGGCGAATAGGGGTTCTATTTAACGATAAAGAACGAAAAAATGGACCG
>ENA-ORDP01001999-ORDP01001999.1-marine-sediment-metagenome-genome-assembly--contig:-NODE-1999-length-10378-cov-2.521941_pt1 | contig 10378 bp, 9 predicted proteins | sample MGYA00248627_ERZ508539 | MGnify/ENA primary metagenome ERZ508539 (study PRJEB26208, sample SAMN05571518) | marine sediment metagenome | biome: deep sea; feature: Hydrothermal vent; material... | reverse complement strand
AATAGGATTTTCTTTCAAGGCCCTCAGCCAGTACAATGGACTCTACTTTCTGGGGGGGATGAAGATAGAATCGACAAGTACCACGCCGGAGCCATGAAAGGAGATTGAGAACAGGTCGGGCCATTAACATGGGTAGATTGATACGAGGGAAGACGATACCATACACCTTCTTGGCCTTTTTGACAGAATGGCTTACGATGGATTCCATGTTGGGATAGCAGCAGATCACTTTATCTAACGTGACGATATCTGTTGAGTCCACCTGATCAGCTAGATCCACAAAATCGCCCTGATGATACGTGACACGATCCGAATGATCCTGTCGTTTGGCTTCTTCTTTTGAAGCGTCGATATAAGCGGATGGTCCGTCAACAGATACAGCTTTCTTAAGACCTGCTTTTATAAGTTCATGCTGGATGCTGCCAATGCCGCCGCCAATGTCCAGTAAAGTCATGCCATCCAAACTTTTGACCTTAAGAGCTTCGATGAGATGGCGAGTCATTTTATAAGGTCCCTTTTTTCTATATCGCTTCAGATCTTTATTGGCCACTTTTTTATTAAAAAAAACCTCATGCCCCCGACAACAGGACATCGTCAGCCCCCTGGATTAATTGATCGTATCAGATCTTCAACAAGATGGTTTGGTTCATTGATCCCCAATGTAGCCTCTCATAAAGTCCATCAGGCTGATCTGCAAATCAGCACCTGGTGAGCTGAAAGGATCAATGGATCGAACAAGCTTAAGTCTCAATTCAAATAAATCATTCTTATCCGCATCTTTATTTTGACCCTTTCTAGCCATTTCAAGCTTCAGAACTTCTTTTTCGGCATCATGACGGGGATTCATGATTTGGTTTAACTCACTGCACTGATAGCAAACACCCTGTTTTCGTATGAGGGCACAGCGATCCTCAAAGATATCCATCATAGTTTCACGGGCTTTATGAAGCAAATGCTTCACGGCAGTTTCTGTTTTAGACATGATCACAGATATTTCTTTAATCTTGAAGGAGTAAATCTCTTTTAACATGAGTGCGACTTGCTGCTCTAGCTTGATAGACTTTGTGATACAGGTAAAACAGTGGTTAACGTGTTCTTTGATCTCAAATTGAGCTTGTAAACCCTCACTCTGCAAGCGATCACGCTTATCTGTCAAGAACTTTCCGGAAGGACATTTTTCCTTGCCGATGTCCTGAGCGTAGACAGACCAGCGTTTTTTTGCCCTAAAATGGTCTTGAGCAAGATTTGAGGCGATTGTAAAAAGCCATGTCTTGAATGAAGAATCCCCTTTGAAGGTATACATTTTCTCATAAGCCTTTGTGAAGGTCTCCTGAGCAAGATCTTCAGCGTCTTCCCTTGAGGCTGTGAGACGATATAAAAAAGAGCGTATAAAAGGCTGGAGAGCATGGAAATGGTTTTCCAGAGCCTTTGAGTCAGTTATTTTGTCTTGAGAAACAAGATTATCCATAAGGTAAATATGCTAATCAATAAGCTGAAAATCAAGACTTTTTTTAAGGAATCAACTCATCAATCCTCAGGATAAGGGAAAAAATAATAATGTCATCAATATTTCTTAAGGGTCTGAAGTTTGGAGGGGTTCATGGGATGAATCCTTGGGTCAATCGCTTGATACCATCTTCTATAATTGAGATCAGTGGGTGCCACATGGATAGAACCTTTTAGCTTATAGTATTCCTTGTATCGCCCTAGAAAATGGCCTAACTCATGAACAAAAAGATAAGCCATCACTTTAATTAACAAAGGTTTAGGAAGGGATCCTCTCATCTTACTGAAATAAGGCCCATTAGATAAATACTGATAGGTAGCAAAGATACCCGCCGCCTGATAAGGATTATATAAGTTATTCTCAACAAAAGCGCTGGTCACTCCGCCCCGATTGATCACGTAAATCGGCATGTCCGTATCAGCCCCAGCAATCAGGGTGTTCGTAATGATGAAGTCAGCTTTCTTAAGGTTATACGCGATGACAGACCAATGGGCGTAGCTCATTTGCTCAAAACGTCCATTGGATAAGGCTTTGCCCTTTAGGTCTTTTTCCTCATAAATCCCCTTAAGTCGACGGATGAATTGCTTATAAACGTGTTGGGACATTGTATCTCTATCGTCAGGTTTGCCGAAGTAGCGTATGAGAGTCGCTTTGTCATGCTTCTTAACCTGTCTTTCTATGGTGGAGGCAATCCTGTCTGTATCATGGATGGGGATAGGCCAATTCAATACAGGATATCTAAACTCAGGCTTCTCAAAATCAGGTTTCATACGTTGAAAGAATGAATGAATATCCTCAGAACCCACTCCCTTAAATCGGATTTTATAACCCAGGATCCCGCGACACAGGGTCACCACTTCTTTCAGCAACTCTTTTTTATCATCCTCTGAAAGCTTGGGCAAGTCAGCATCTTCCACATAAAGAACACGCAATGTATGGATTTTCTCTTTATCCAGGGGCTTGAGGTCAGGCAGAGACTGATACATCTTATGAAATAGTTCTCGATCCCCCTTTGGATCGGCCTTATTCTGCTTTGAATTGCATGATACGATGGCTAACAGCAAAAATAAGAGAACGAGTAGTAAATTGGTTTTATTCATCGTTTCACTTTTCCATTAAATGATCTATAAGTTGTTGGATTCAAGGAACCATTTCACAAATATCGGGATACCCTCTTCAATCTTTGTTTTAGGGTCATAACCCAGGAACTTTCGGGACTTGTCAATGCTTGCGTATGTGAGAGGCACGTCACCCGGCTGGTGGGGTAAGTGTTTGATGATAGCTTTCTTGTTTAATGCTTTCTCAATCAAGGATACCAGATAGTTTAACTCTACAGTTTGCGACTCACCAATATTAAAGATCATGTAGGCCGGATCGGTTTGGGCCAAGAGCCATGTCATTGTCCTGATTGTCCCATCTACAATGTCATCCACATAGGTATAGTCTCGTTTCGTTGTTCCATCCCCAAATAAAGGGATCGCGATTCCTTCATTAATCAGTCGTGTGAACTTATGGATGGCCAGGTCAGGCCTTTGTCGCGGTCCATAGACAGTAAAGAACCTGAGACAGGCAATGTTGAGTTTATAAAGATGATGATAAGTGTGGCAAAGAAGTTCAGAGGTTTTTTTCGTGGCGGCGTAGGGTGAGATGGGGTGATCCACAAAATCATCTTCGGAAAAGGGGACTTTTTTATTTTCTCCATAGACGGATGAGGAGGACCCAAAAATGAAGTGGGGGACATTGAAATCTTTGGACAGGTCTAAAAGGTGTTGGGTACCAATGATATTTACCTGAGTATAGAGAAATGGCTGTTCTATACTGGGGCGAACCCCTGCCATGGCGGCAAGATGTATGATTATATCAAAAGAGTATGTCTCAAAAATGGATTTAAGCTGATCATAGTCCCTTAGGTCTGTCTCAAAAAGAGTGACTTGATTAAGCTCTATTAAGTCTCGGATATTTCTACGTTTAATCTCAGGATCGTAGAAGTCGTTGAAATTATCCAAACAGAATATTTGGTCTGCTTCGTTCTGAGAAAGGGCTTCACAAAGATGGGATCCGATAAACCCGGCGGCACCAGTCACTAATATATTCATTATAACTCCAAAGCATTGAAAAGATATTCAGAACATAGTATTCACTTAGAAATAGTTGAGTAGTTTAAGCATCACGGCCTTCTGAGCATGCAATCTGTTTTCACTTTGCTCAAAGATGAGAGATTTATCACTCTCAATCATCTCTCTGGTGATCTCATAACCTTCATGAATGGGCATATCATGCATGATAAAGGCATGACTTCCTTCCATATTTTCTTTATTGATCTGGCAGGGAGTCATGAGATCTACACGCCGTTGCTTTTCTTTCTCATAAGCGGGATCAAGGAAGTACTCCATATCGACCCAACTATCGGTATATACGAAATCAGCCTCTTGAACAGCTTCTTTTAGGTTATCCTTTTTAGAGATTCTGGGACTTTCCTTGACAATTTCCATTACCTCCTCATCCACAGCAGGAGTATGAACATCCGGTGTCACTAAAGTTAGATTCAGCCCCACTTTATCAGCTCCAAGAATAAAGGAGTTGCATACATTATTATGAACCCCTGTGTAGACCACATTCACATCCTCAAGGCGACCTGTCTTTTCCTGGATAGTCATAAGGTCAGTCAGGATTTGACAGGGGTGGTATGTTTCACAACATCCATTAATCACAGGAACCTTTGAATGATTGGCTAGCAGAAGAACATCCTTATAAGTTAATAAGCGTGCCATGATCAGATCAACGTTTCTGGATAGATAGCGTACTTCATCCCGTATATCAGCAAGTGTGAAGTTGCTATCCTTCCAATCAATGTATAGAGCATGCCCTCCCAGTTGAGTCATTCCAACTTCAAAGGAGACCCGTGTTCTGGTGGATGTTTTCTGAAAGAGCATCGCCAGAGACTTGAACTTAAGAGGATCGTGGAACTCATCCTGATGGTTTTTTATATATATGGCTTTGTCAATAACACTTTTAATGAGATCACCATCCCATTCTTTGAGTGATAGCAGATGCATTGACTATACCCCCTTGAAATGGGAGAAGACTCGGTTCATTTTCTCACTAAAGAGTTGAGTTTCTTTTTGAGTCAATGTTAGTGGAGGCAAGAATCTTATTATGTGTTCTCCAATGGCATTACACAATAGTCCCTCCTCATGGCATTTCTTTAGCACATCGATTCCACTGATTGACAACTCTAAAGCTATCATGAGACCGAATCCTCTGACTTCCGTGATAAAGCTATACTCAGCCTTAAGTTGCTCTAAGATACCAAAAAGGGCCTGACTCGTATCATTGATCTGATCTAACAACCCATCGGTCAGGATTTTCATCACTTCAATCCCGGCCCGCATGGCTAAGGGGTTGCCGCCAAAGGTAGAGGCGTGTTTGCCGGGTGGTAAATCATCTTTGAACTTATTATCTATGTGGAAGGCTCCTATAGGGATACCATTGGCCAAGGATTTGGCAAGAGTAAATCCATCCGGCACGATAGGGTAATGTTCATAGCCAAAATACTTACCAGTACGACCTAAGCCGGTTTGTATCTCATCCATAATGAGTAAAGCATCGTACTGATCGCAAAGTTCTCGTGTTCTTCGAGCAAAGTCTTTTGTGAGAGGGTGTATTCCGCTTTCCCCTTGAATCGGCTCAAGGAATATTCCTGCAACATTTTGATTGAAATGATCCTCTAAGTCCTTGATATTATTAGCTTCTACATGATATATGCCGGGCAAGAGAGGCTCAAAGCCCTCTTGATGTTTTGCTTGACCTGTGAGGGCTAAAGACCCGGTAGATCGTCCATGGAATGACCCTTTCAGGGACAGGATGACGTACTTATCTTTATGAATCTTGTTTCCACGGTAACGACAGAGTTTTAAGGCGGCCTCATTGGCTTCCGTCCCGCTATTACCAAAGAATGTCTTGCCTGGAAAAGAGATCTCAGATATACGTCGGGCTAATTCCCCCTGATTCTCAGTATAGTAGAGATTGGATGTATGGACTAAAGTATCTAATTGCTCTTTGACAGCCTGATTAATGGTCGGGTTGCAGTGGCCGAAATTACAGACACTAATACCAGCCAGAAAGTCCAGGTATTCCTTTCCGTTTGTATCATAGACATAAGCACCCTTTCCCCGTACCAAAGCAACATCGTAGCGGTTGTAGGTATGTAAAACATAGTCCTGATCTTGTTTCATGATGTCCTCATGGGTCATAATCAATCCTTATCCTCTTAGGATTTCCGTTCCTATTCCACCTTCTGTAAAAAGTTCCAATAGAATAGAATGTTCTATCCGTCCATCAATAAGATGTATTTTCTCAACGCCTGTTTCAAACGCCTTTATACAAGAGTCCATTTTGGGAAGCATTCCGTCTGAAATGATTCCTTCTGCTTTAAGTGAGGGGAGATCGGAGATTTTCAGGGTGGATATTAAAGTGGACTCATCCTTCATATCCCGACATACGCCTCTTACATCAGTGAGTAGAATTAACTTACTGGCATTTAAAGCCCCAGCAATCTCTCCAGCTACAATATCAGCGTTTATGTTATATGTATGACCATCCTCTGAAAATCCAATAGGGGAAATAACAGGTATAAAACCTTCTTGGGCCAATACTTCAATGATCTTTGGGTTTATCTTAGTGATCTGACCGACGAAGCCGTAATCCTTATTATCACTTTGAACCTTTTTACTTGCCTGAATAAGCATTCCATCCTTCCCGGAAATCCCTACCGCCTTAGCCCCTTCTAGATTAATGAGAGAGACAATCTCTTTATTGACGGCTCCTGTTAGAACCATTTCTGTGATGTCCATTGTTTCTTTATCCGTGACTCGAAGGCCGTCAAGGAAAACAACTTCTTTGCCAAGGCGTTTCATTAAGTCACTGATGTGATTGCCGCCTCCGTGAACCACTACGGGATTGATGCCCACGTACTTCATCAGGACGATATCCTGAATGACGGTCTCTTTAAGCTTTGCATCGATCATGGCGCTTCCGCCGTACTTAATGACCATTGTCGTCCCGTAAAACTTCTTAATGTATGGGAGGGCTTCACTTAGTATCTGTGCCTTCTCGATGAGTTTGTCCATAAAAGATGACCTGTAAAGGGTTAATTATGTAATACAGTGCGATTTCATTATCCAAAAGAATCTACAAATATAATATGATCTGTGACAATTAGCAAGTGGATATTTGCAAAGTACATATATTGCTAGACTAGCTTACTTTAACTTCTCTAAGCCAATTATCTGCGTAGGATAGTAAAGCATCACGCTGATTTTTTTTTGTGTCGGCCTCAACAAGGGTTAAAAGGTAATTAAGAAGCTGACCAATGACGGGTCCAGGGGATAAGCCAAAATGTTCCATCATATCATGACCATCGATTGCCAAGTCCTTCACTGTCATACGGCTTTCTATATCTTGAATGTGCTTGATTCTCTTTTCCAGTCTTTGAATAGCCTTGGACTCAGCGCCTTTCTTTCCACTACCCAGACGATCTGCTTTGCGAAGCTTAAACAAGTTGGGAAGATCTATATTTGCTTTTCTAATAAGCCTTCTGACGGCACTATCCGTCCATTCTGTGGTATAATGAAACATGTGGAGGCGTACCAGTTTGGATACAGTGATCACAGTGTCATGAGAGAAGCCAAACTTTTTAAGGATCTGATACGTCATGCGTGAACCGATGTTTTCATGGTCGTAAAACACATTCTTACTGCTTTGTGAGGCTTCTTTGACAATGAGACGCCTGGATCTGGGCTTGCCAATATCGTGAAACAACGCTCCCATCCTGATGAGAGGTTCGTTCTTTAGTGCTGAATCACAAGCTGTCAGGCTGTGATAATAGACATCATATTCATGAAACTCGTTCTGAATAACGCCGTAGCCTTCTAGTAATTCCTCAAAAAAGTGTGAAAGTATTCCCCATTCTCTAAGGCACTCAAAACACTTGCTGGGGCGGGGTAATTCTAATAGTCTTATGAATTCCTTTTTCCAGCCATAGGAACCAGGCATTTTCTTGTATTTTTTCTTTTCAACAGAAGGATAAAGAGGTTCTGTTTCCGTAAGGTCATACTTAACCACGTAACGAGCCAGTCTAAATAAATCCAAGAGGTTCTTTGACGTATTGGATCGACTTTGCTGAGAGAGATAGATTTTTCTATCCCTGAAATCCTGTTCCACTTCACTGTGATGGTAAAGAGTATTTGAATCCCAAGCCAAACGGTCTATAGAAAAGGGTAAATCATTCAGGCTTGATACAAAATCCCCTTCATAAGACCTTATCTCAATATAATAAGCTTCGTCCAGTGACTCAGGAAGAAAATCCTTAGTTAATGCATGAAACTTTCCTTTCTGATAATACAAAACGATTTCAGGCCACTTAGGATTTATGTCCGACACAGCAATGTTAAGGGTATCAATTAATTTATCCTGCCTCAGTGAGGTCGCTAATTGATAGTGAACAGGTAAAGTCTCTGTAAAGCAGAGATCCGCCAGAGTCTCTCCATGGAGCCAGAGTTCGCTACCTGCTTCTTTGACTTTGTCGAACAGCTCTGATATGGGTTTTGGTAGTTGATCTATAATATTTTTCATAGTCCCGAATCTTATAAAAATGTAATGTGTAATGGAATAATAATGTGAGAAACCAAAAAAGTCAATGCCTGGAGTCCCGTGGATTTTCGAGGAAGAGAGTCATGCATTTACTACTCCCACCCGCTTTTATAAACTCATTAAACGCCAATTGGGTGATCTGAAAGCCCATATCTTCCAACATGACTTTTAGGGAATGACTACATTGGTTTAATATGATCTTCTTTCCAAGTACCACAGCGTTACAGCAGAAATTATGAGCATCTTCATCTGATACAGCCATTAAATTAGGGATCACGCTTTCCAATACTTTGACTCCATAAGCATCAAAAGCTCCTGGATAATAAAGAGCCGAGTCTTGATCAAGGGGACAGAAACAGGTGTCCAGATGATAAAAACTGGGATGGGTGAGTTCCACTGATAGGACTTCGCATTCGATGATTTCACTTATAAAACGATGAGCGTGAATATCTGATCGATAGCGGTAACCAGCGATTAATGTATCCTTAAAAAAAAGAGCGTCTCCCTCGCCTTCAAAGTAGTACTGCTCCGGGAGGTGTCTGATTTCATAATCCCTCTCTTTAAACCAGTTCAGGAAGAAGTCAGCTTCTTTCTGTCTTTGTGGATAGCGAAATCGACTAACAATAAACGTATTGTTAAAGACCAGACCAGCATTTGCCGTGAAGACCATATCGGGAAGTTCAGGTTGAGGGTCAATAAGATGGACCTGGACATCATTATTCTTAAACTGATCCAGCAAATTATCCCACTGCTGATGGGCAAGAGAAGCATCAGGCTGGATATGGGTATCCATCCACGGGTTAATCTTGTACTGGACAGCATAATAAGCTGGTCGACACATTAATATATTTATCATAACGATTCACCCTGTAGGGGTGACCCGGTGGGTCGCCCCTACAGGGCCTGGGACCTTACAAATACTCACAAAGCTCATGTAAAAAGGCTTCTACATCCATAACAAGACCCATTGCCTGATGACTCCCTCGATCCATCAATTTAGTGACTGTAGAAGGAGATATATCCACACATACCGTTTGGACGCTAGCGGGGAGTAAGTTCCCAACAGCTATTGAATGAAGCATAGTGGAGAGCATGACGACCAGTTTGGCTTTTTTGACCTTCTCTCTCATCATGGACTGAGCCTGGACAGCGTCTGTGATGACTTCCGGGAGTGGCCCATCATCCCTTATAGAGCCGGCTAATAGAAAGCTGCAATCATGTTTGATACAAGAATACATGATGCCATTTTTAAGAATACCCTGTTCGACAGCCTTCTTGATCCCTCCAAGGGACCGTATTGTATTGATAGCATAGAGATGGTTACGATGGCCGCCACTTGTGTTCAAACCTTCAGCGAGAGAGACTCCCAAAGAGGTGCCATAAAGGGCGGCTTCTATATCATGGACTGCCAAGGCATTACCTGCAAATATCCGGTGGACATATCCCCCTTCAATCAATTGGCACAAATAATCCCTCGCTCCAGTATGAACAACGGCTGGGCCACACACGAAAATAGCTTCATCATCACTGTTTTTAATCGTTCTCAACTGTTCAGCTATTTGTTTAATATATATTCCTTTGGGTTTTTCGGTGGATACATCACTGTTCATAAATCTGAACTTATTGCTATGAATGGCTTCATTCTGTGGCTGGACACGGATTCCCTGGATTCCTACCACATAGTCATGATCTTTTTTCACATCGTTCATCTTGATGGAGGAAGCTTTTAATCTCTCATGATCCCATTCTACACCGCAATCCATGCCAATATTCTCAACAGCCCTCCACTCACTCTGATAAAACACTTCGGTGGGCAGATTAGTAGTAGCGTAGAAACCATCCGGGAAGACACCGTCCATTTTAGCTTTCTCCAACACGATTTCTTCTTCATGTTCAACGCTAGCTCCCAACTGATGGAGTCTTTTGAGAATCGAGCTCAGGATTTCAGGATCAGGAGCCGTGACGCGTATTTTGGCGATACTGAGATCCTTTTTGGTTCGCCCGATGCTGATCTCCTCCGATTCATAGTCCCCCCCGCGATCCAGAATCTCATCAAAGACCTTTGCCAAGGTGAGTGAGTCAATTAGGTGTCCATGAAGCCTGACGATTGAATCATAGTGATTTCCTCGGGTCATAAAAGCCTCCAATGATTATGAACACTTCATCATGGGAAATCAACGCCTATAATCTCATTCCTGTGATATACCAAACAAATTATGA
>ENA-ORDP01001997-ORDP01001997.1-marine-sediment-metagenome-genome-assembly--contig:-NODE-1997-length-10382-cov-3.798102_pt1 | contig 10382 bp, 11 predicted proteins | sample MGYA00248627_ERZ508539 | MGnify/ENA primary metagenome ERZ508539 (study PRJEB26208, sample SAMN05571518) | marine sediment metagenome | biome: deep sea; feature: Hydrothermal vent; material... | reverse complement strand
TGGCCGCGCTGCACCGCGCACAAGCGGCCAACCCCGAAGGTGCAGTGGTGCCCGGTATCATAGGTGAACCGCACATCATCCCGCGCGGCGTCATCCTAAACGGTCTCATCGGCATCCCGGGAACTTCCCGCCGGGTAGTCGATCGCGGTTAATTCGCCATTTATGCGCGGTTTTACTCAGCCGTTAGCGGAACCCGGTGGACATGGAAAGTGGAAAAACGTGGGTCACCCACGACGCGGGAAAGGTCGTCCACCTGTGCGACCGGGAATGGTATGGGCCTCCAGCGTAAAACACTACACGGGAGTCTGTCGGACTCCCGGCGCACGCGGGACCTGGAAATGATCCGGCCCCACTCACCTCGGTCGGGCTAATCCGCCACCGTCCCCGACTCCAACATTCCCGCGCGTAGCAGGAAGGCTTCCACCTCGTCGAGGCCCTCTCCGCTCTTCATGTTGGTGAACAGGAATGGGCGATCGCCGCGCATCCGCCGCGCATCGCGGGCCATTACTTCCAATGAGGCCCCTACCAAGGAGGCGAGATCGATTTTATTAATCACTAGCAGGTCGGAACGCGTGATGCTGGGCCCGCCCTTGCGCGGAATCTTGTCCCCGGCCGCCACGTCGATGACGTACACCGCCACGTCCGCCAATTCCGGGCTGAAGGTAGCGCTCAGATTGTCACCGCCGCTCTCGACAAACACCAAGTCCAGGCCCGGGAAGCGCCGCTCCAGTTCATCGATCGCCGCCAGGTTCATGGAGGCGTCCTCGCGGATCGCCGTGTGCGGGCAGCCGCCGGTCTCCACACCCATGATCCGCTCGGGCACCAGCGCGCGGCTGCGGACCAGAAACTCGGCGTCCTCCTTCGTATAGATGTCGTTGGTCACCACCGCCACTTGGTAATGCGCGCTCAGGCGCTTGCACAAACGGTCGATCAGGGCGGTCTTCCCGGAACCCACGGGACCTCCGATCCCTACGCGCAGGACTTGGTGCCGACTCATCGAAAACACCTCCTTCCCAGGACCGTTCCGGACCGTGCGTTATCAGGATCGGAACAGGCGGCTGTATTGCCTCTCGTGCCGGGCGGCAGCCACCACCACCCCCGGCGCGCACGCGCCCATCGCCTCGTCATCGAGTACGAGCCCATGGCGGGCGATCGATCCGACTTCATTGCCGATGGCGAACAGCAGGCGCTGGCCGGCACTTTGTCCGAGCGGCACCAACTTCACCGCTGCGGCCGTTTGATTCTGCGCCCAGGCCCAGAGGTAACCGATGGCCGCGGTCTCGGGATCGATCCCCCAACGCGCCGCGGCCAACGCGAACAGGCAGGCGAAGCTCGCGTCCGGCGACCCGGCCCACGCGGACGCCTCGTCGAGGCCGAGGGTCACCAGCGTGCGTGCCAGGGACACGCCGAGCTGGCGGTCCTCGGCGAGCAGTTCCGCCGCGCCACGATTCGCGAGCAGCCACCGGCTCCAGCGGTGCGCCGAGTCTGCATCGCCCGCACACCACGCCTCGTAACAGCGCCCCAGCACCGGCACGTCGGCGCGTGCGGGTCCATGGCGGAGGTGGCCCCGGATCCACGCACCGGCACTCGCCTCGTCGTGCACCCAACCGGCGTGTACCGCGAACTCCAGGCCCTGGGAATAGGCATAGGCCCCCACCGGGAGCGCCGGGCTGATCAACTGCCACAGGCGTGCGCGCACCGCATCGCACTCCGGTTCAGCAGTCATGGGCGTGGCCGAGCCCCCCCTGGAACGCCCCGGCCTCCGGCTCGAACGGGACGCTCTCGGAGACCACGATCAGGCCGAGTTGAACGAGCATCTCATCGAGCACGTGATCATGCAGATAGCGGACGTAGTCGACCGCAATCTCCAAGGGGACGTGACGGTTACCCAGATGGTAGCCGGCGCGCGCCAGCAGCAGCGGGTCCTGCGCACACGCGGTCGATACCGGCTCGATCGCCGCACGCACGGCCACCAGGACGCCGCTCTCGGCGCGCAGCAGATCGCCCCCCTGCAACCGCGTCCCGCGCGGCAGCAACAGGGCCGCCGCGCGCCCGTCATCGAGATGGATCGGCAACCGGCTGCGCCGGCGCTCGTCGAATCTCAGTGTAACCGCGGCATCGACGGCGGTGGCGGGTACCGTCCCGGGCGCCAGACGCTCCACCAGCCGCAGATCCGGCATTGACCGTACGCCGCCCATTTCAGAACAGGAAATAGCGCTGCGCAAGCGGCAGCTCCGTGGCGGGTTCGCAGGTCAGCAACTGCCCGTCGGCGCGTACTTCATAGGTCTGGGGGTCGACCTCGATTTCGGGCAGGTAGTCGTTCAACACCATGTCCTTCTTTCCGATCGCACGGGTATTGGCCACCGGGACGAGGCGCCTGGCCAAGCCGAGGTGGTCGCCGAGACCCGCCTCGTAGGCGGCGCGCGAGACGAAGGTCAGGCACGTGGCCGGGAGCGCGCCGCCGAAGGCCGCGAACATCGGACGATAGTGCACCGGTTGCGGGGTCGGGATCGAGGCATTGGGGTCGCCCATGGGGGCGGCAACGATCAAGCCCGCCTTGATCACCAGCGACGGCTTGGCACCGAAGAAGGCGGGCCGCCACAGCACGATGTCGGCCAGTTTGCCGACCTCCAGCGAGCCGACCTCGTGCGCGATCCCATACGTGATCGCGGGGTTGATCGTGTACTTGGCTATATAACGGCGCACCCGGAGGTTGTCGTTGCGCGCCGGATCGCCGACCAGCGGGCCCCGTTGGACCTTCATCTTGTGGGCGGTCTGCCATGTGCGCGTGATGACCTCCCCGACGCGGCCCATGGCCTGCGAATCGGAGGAGATCATGGAAAACGCCCCGAGATCGTGCAGGATATCCTCGGCGGCGATGGTCTCGCGGCGAATGCGCGATTCGGAGAAAGCCACGTCCTCGGCGACCCTCGGATCCAGATGGTGACAGACCATGAGCATGTCCAGGTGCTCGTCCACCGTATTGACGGTGTAGGGGCGCGTCGGGTTGGTGCTCGAGGGCAGGACGTTCGGCTGCCCGCAGGCGCGGATGATGTCCGGCGCGTGGCCGCCGCCCGCACCCTCGGTATGATAGGCATGAATCGCCCGCCCCTTGAAGGCCGCCAGCGTATCCTCCACGAATCCTGATTCGTTCAGCGTATCCGTGTGGATGGCCACCTGGACGTCGTATTCCTCGGCCACCGACAGACAGCAGTCGATCGCCGCGGGGGTGGTGCCCCAGTCCTCGTGCAGCTTCAATCCCATTGCGCCGGCCTCGACCTGCTGGCGCAGGGCCTGGGGCAGACTGGCATTGCCCTTCCCGAGAAAACCGAGGTTTACGGGCAACCCCTCGGCGGCCTGCAACATGCGATGCAGATTCCAGGCACCGGGCGTACACGTCGTGGCGTTGGTGCCCGTGGCGGGACCGGTCCCCCCTCCCAGCAGAGTGGTGACGCCCGACATGAGCGCCGTTTCAACCTGCTGCGGGCAGATGAAATGGGTGTGGCCGTCGATCCCGCCGGCGGTGGCGATCAGGCCCTCGCCCGCGATCGCTTCCGTGCCCGGCCCGATCACGATATCGATCCCGGGCTGAATGTCCGGGTTGCCGGCCTTGCCGATCCCGGCGATCTTCCCGGCCTGGATCCCGATATCGGCCTTCACGATTCCCCAATGATCGACGATCAAGGCATTGGTGATTACCGTATCGACGGCGACGGGCGCGTCATGTTGGCTCTGGCCCATCCCGTCTCGGATCACTTTCCCGCCTCCGAACTTCATCTCCTCCCCGTAGGACGCGGAGTCGGCTTCGACCTCGATCACCAGTTCGGTATCTGCCAAGCGAACGCGGTCCCCGACGGTGGGTCCGAACATCTCGGCGTAGGCACGACGCGAAATGTGTACCATCAATCCTCCTCCAGCCCGCCCATCACCCGGGCCTGGAACCCCAGCACGCGACGTGCGCCGGCGTAGGCGACCAGTTGGACCCGTCGTTCCTGGCCCGGTTCGAAGCGCACCGTGGTGCCGGCCGGGATATCAAGGCGAAAGCCGCGCGCCGCCTCGCGGTCGAACGACAGGGCCCCATTGGTTTCATAGAAGTGATAGTGGGATCCGACCTGGATCGGGCGATCCCCGGTGTTGGCGACTGTCAGGTCCAGGGTGTCACGCCCCTGGTTGAGGATGATTTCACCCTCCGCGACCCAATATTCCCCCGGGATCATGGCCACCTCCGTCGTTACGCGCCTGCGCGGTGGGTCTATGGGATTGGATTGTGCACGGTGACCAACTTGGTCCCGTCCAGGAAAGTGGCCTCTACCTGCACCTCGGTCAACATCTCCGGTATTCCCTCCATCACGTCTTCCCGGCTCAGGAGGGTGGCACCGTAGTCCATCAGCTCCGCAACGCCGGCGCCGTCGCGCGCCCGCTCCAGCACCGCGGCGCTGATGTAGGCCGCGGCTTCCGGGTAATTGAGGCGCACACCACGGGCCTTGCGGCGCTCTGCCAGAAATCCCGCCGCAAAGAGCAGCAACTTGTCCTTTTCACGTGGTGTGAGATCCACGACTCGCCCTCCTGATTCGCTTTGTCGGCACCGATTGGACGGATCGGGTTCAGGTGTTCCAGATTCGCGGGCGCCGCGCTTCCCGCCCGAACAGGGGCTTGCGAACCGCACACCATGCCGCTTCCAGGCAAGCCCGCGCGGCGTCGCCATGCGTCCCGAGGTAACGGGATACGAGCAGGTCGTCGAGCAGCGTCGCGGAAAATCCTGGGTCCGCACCCGCCGCGTCCAGTACCCCGTCGCGCAACGCCGCATCCGCCGGCGTCGCGACCAGGATCGCACTCACCGTTGAGCCGCCCAGCCCCCAGGGTTCCTCGAGCAGCACGTCGCCTCCCGGCACGCTCAGCCGCTCCACGAGCAGCGGCACGCCGGCGCGTCGAATCTCGAAGCACTGTGTGAACCGTCCGCGACCGAAACCTTCGCCCGCCGCGGGACGACCCAGGCAGACGATCTCCCAGCCCAGGAACCGTGCGTCGCGCGCCAGTTCCACCCGGGTTGCAGCCTCCAGCACCGCACCCTCGTAGACGATCAACTCCTGAGGCAACCATTCGAGGCCGCCCCCGTGGTCCACGCGCAGCCGTTGGCATACCCGGGCCTGTGCGCCAGCGCTACGGTAACACTTCCCCGCGCCGGGTGTGGTCAGAAGGGCCTGCGCCCCGGGCCCGCAGGAGACGTCCAGTTCCAGCGAATCCCCGCCTACCATCCCGCCGGGCGGGTGCAAAATCAGCGAGTGGCACACCGCGCCTTCCGGGTACAGCGGGCACTGTACCATGAGCGGCCCCCGGTGCCTGCGACGTATCGGCACCGTCCGGGAACGACCGTTCACCCGGCGCAACTCGAAACCGAGATCCAGATGCGCGCGCCAACCCGATGATACCACCGCCGACATGCGCCGTGCCCTCCGCGGGCCGCTCGCGACCCTCGCGGTGCACGGTCCGATGCAGGAAAAAGCAATGTTTGTGCAAACCCACCACTAGCGGGGCCGCACACGAGGGCTGATAGACAAGGCCCACACCAGCCGGGAAAAACCGGTCCCTACCGATCCCGCGGACGGGGTGGGAAAACCCCCGCCGTGGTGAATCATTATAGCTCGATCCAGATGCGGTACGCCCGGCTTTGGTGTGCCCTGCACCGGGGTCAGCTCACTTCGAGATAACGACGCACCGTCGCATCGTCCAGTTCGGCCATCGGCCCATGAGCGAGCACCTCGCCCCGATCCATGGCGTAATAGCGTTGCGCCACCGAGCGCACGAATGCCATCTTCTGCTCGACCAGCAGCACGGTCAGGCCAAGTTCCCGGTTCATAGCGAGAATCGCGCGCCGGATGTCCTCTACCAAGTTGGGCTGAATACCCTCGGTGGGTTCGTCGAGGAGCAACAAGCGCGGGCGTGCCATCAGCGCCCGTGCGAACGCCAGTTGCTGCTGCTGCCCGCCCGAGAGGTTTCCGGCGCGGCGCCGCAGCATGGCCCGCAATCCCGGGAAGTAGGCGAAGATCTCATCCGGGATACAGGGGGCGGACTCGGCGCAGGCGAATCCGCCGAGCCGGATGTTCTCCTCGACACTGAGTTGCGGCAGGATCTCGCGCCCCTGGGGGACATAGGCGAAACCCAACCGCGCGCGGCGGTATGCGGGTACGCGCGTGAGATCCTCGCCGCGGAAACGCACCGTACCTTCCCAGGTGGGCAACAACCCCATCAGGGCCTTCAGGAACGTGGTCTTGCCGACGCCGTTGCGTCCGAGCAGACAGGTGACTTCGCCCTCCCGAACCTCCAGCCCGGTTTGGCGCACCACGGTGGCGCTGCCGTAGCCGGTGCTCAATCCCACGACCTCGAGCAGCACCCCGCTCATGGGGTCTCGACCCCGAGATAGACTTCCCGAACGCGCTGGTCGCCGCTGACCCGCTCGAAGGAACCCTCGACCAGTTGCCGTCCCTGGTGAAACACACAGACCCGTTGCGCGATCCGCCGCACGAACCCCATGTCATGCTCCACCACCAGCACCGAACGCTGGCGGGCGATCTCCTGGAGCAGCTCGGCGGTACGCTCCACCTCATCGGGCGTCATACCGGCGACCGGCTCGTCAAGCAGCAGCAGGCGCGGCTGCATGGCAAGCGCCATCCCGATTTCCAGCCACTGGCGCTGGCCGTGGGACAGCACGAGCGCCGGACTGGACGCGAGCGGACCCAGCCCGGTGATATCCAGGGCCTGCTCAATCGCCTCACGCGTCCGGGATGCCAGTCTCCCCCCCAGCGCCGCCCACAACCCCTTGGCGGGCGCCGCGGCGACCCGCAGGTTGTCCCGCACGCTCAGGTCCGGAAACACGCTCGGGGCCTGGAACTTGCGGACCATCCCGAGGCGTGCGATGCGGTAATCCGGAAGATCCGTCGTATCCCGTCCCAGGAAACGGACCGACCCGCTACCTGCGCGGGTGCGCCCGGTTATGACGTCGAGGAAGGTGGTCTTGCCGGCCCCGTTGGGACCGATCACCACCGTGAGCACGTCCGCATACAGCACGAAGCTCAGTCGGTCCAACGCCCGGAAACCGTCGAACTCCACTATCAGGTCGCTGACCTCCAGTACCGACTCGCCGGGCCTGATCATGATGTCGGGCGCCGCACGGCGCGACCGGCGAGTTCGGCCAGCCCCATAAGTCCGCGCGGGAAGAACAATACCACCACGACGAACAACGTCCCGATCAGGAACAACCAGAAGTCGGGATAGGTGCTGCTGAGATAGTATTTGGCGTAGCTCACCACGAGGGTGCCGACCAGCGCTCCGATGATGGTGCCGCGACCGCCGACCGCGACCCAGATCACCATTTCGATGGACGGCACCATGCCGAGCATGCCGGGTGCGATGATTCCGTTCTGCGGGACATAGAGTGCCCCCGCGAGGCCCGCGCACAGACCCGCCAGCCCGAAAACAAACGACTTGTACACGGTGGGATTGTAGCCGAGAAAGCGCAGACGGTTCTCGCCGTCGCGCACGGCGCGCAGCAGTACGCCGAAGTGCGATCGGGTCAGGTACCACGTCAGCGCGAAGACCGCGGCGAGGACCGCCACCGTCACCTCGTAGAACGCCGCCTGAGTGGCGCGCGCGTAGAAGGGGTAGCCCAGGATGGTCTTGAAGCCGGTGAGCCCGGAACTTCCGCCGGTGAACTGTTGCTGATTGACGAAGAGCGTGGAGACCGCCACCGCAAGCGCCTGCGTGATGATGGCGAAATAGACCCCTCGGATGCGGCTGCGGAAGATCAGGACGGCGAACAGATAGGCCAGCAGGGCCGGCACGGTAAATACCAGTATCAGCGTCAGCGGGAAGCTCTCGAACGGATACCAGCCCAGGGGGAGCGAGGTCACCCCGCTCCAGGTCATAAAGTCCGGCAACTGCCCGGGTCGCAGGCCCTGCATCTCGAGATACATGGCCATGAGGTAGCCGCCGATACCGAAGAACACGCCCTGGCCCAGGCTCAGGATGCCCGCGTAACCCCAGATCAGGTCCAGTCCCACCGCCAGGATGCAGAGCGCGAGGAACTGACCGAGCAGGTTGAGAGGGGTCTGGTGCAAATAGAGCGGGGCGGCAGCGGCGCCGATCAGCATCAGGGCGACCAGCAGCAGCGACGTTCGCCGCTTTGTGTACACCGCGGGGGCGGGGGAAACTACGGTAGCCATACGCAGCCTAATCCAGGACCCTGCCGACCGACGGGAACATCCCCTCCGGGCGCGCCTGCAGGAACAGGATGATCATCGTGAACACCACCACCTTGGCGGCGCTGGAGGACGTGAAGTACTCGATCAGCGCGTGCGCCTCGCCGATGGTCAACGCCCCGACGACGGTGCCGAGGAGTTGGCCCACACCGCCGAGCACCACGACCATGAAGGAGTCGACGATATAGCTCTGCCCGGTGGTCGGCCCGACTGAACCGATCAGCGACAGGGCGCAGCCGGCGAGACCCGCGAGACCCGAACCGAGAGCGAAGGTCAGTGCGTCGATGCGCCGGGTGTTGATGCCGCAACTCGCGGCCATCGGACGATTCTGCATCACCGAGCGTATCATCAGACCGCTCCGTGTCCGATACAGGAACAGAAAGATGCCCCCGAGCGACAGCGCAGCGAGCCCCAGGATGAACAGCCGCACGTAGGGCAGTTGTATCGAAGCGCCCAGCGCCACACCGCCGGTCAGGATCTCCGGTGTGCTCACGAAGACGTTGTTGGAGCCGAAGATCGTGCGGAAACTCTGCTGCAGGATGAGGCTCAGGCCCCAGGTCGCGAGCAGTGTCTCCAACGGCCGCCCGTAGAGGTGGCGAACCAGCGCCACCTCGATGGCCCAGCCCAGGAGCCCGCTGATCACGAACGACAGCGGGAGCGCAAGCAGGTAGGACCACCCGGGTTGTCCCGGCACGAAGTGTACGAAGAGGAGTTGGCACAGATACGCCACGTAGGCCCCCATGGTCATCAACTCGCCGTGAGCCATGTTGATGACGCCCATGAGGCCGAAGATCACGGCCAGACCCAGGGACATCATCAACAGGATCGACGCCAAGCTGAGCCCATTGAAGAGCTGCGAAACCGCGGCCGCCGCGTCCATCATGCACCTCCTGCCGGTCGGTCGCCGGGGCTCACGGATCAGCGTTTGACCAAACCGCCGCGCGCCCAGTCGCACATCATGTCCGAGAGATACGGGCTGTAGGGCTGCGGCGCGACCGGCCCATCGCTCTTCCACACCTCGCGGAACATCCCGCTGTCAGTGATTTCTCCGATGCGCGCGACCTGATACAGGTTCTGGTTGGCCGAATCGACGTGCGCCTTCCCCTGGGGGGCGTCGAAACCGACCGTTCCGACCACCGCGCGGACTTTCATCGGTTGGAGGCTTCGGGCCTTCTCGGCGGAGAGTTTCCAAAGGTACACGTTCAGATAGCCATGTTCGATCGGATCGTCGGTGACCTGCGCGTGGCCGTAGCGCTTCTTGAAGTCCGCCACGAATTTCGGATTCGTCGGGGTCTCGGTCGTCTCGAAGTAGTTCCAGCTCGCGTAGTGACCCTTGCAATACTGTGGCCCGATCCCCTGAACCTCGACCTCGGCGACACTCACCGCCATGATGGGCGTCTTCTCCGGGGTAAGACCGGCGGACGCGTATTGCTTGTAGAAGGCAACGTTGCTGCCACCGTTGATGGTACTGAAGACCACGTCGGCCCCGGATTGGCGGATCTTGTCCACGATGGTCGCAAACTCCATGTGCCCCAGGGGCGCGTATTCCTCTCCGACCACGGTCCCGCCCATGAGTTGCCCCTTGATGATCGCGTTGGCGGTACGTGGAAACACGTAGTCGGAACCGACGAGGAAAAACTTCTTGCCCTTGTTCTTCAGCAGCCAAGTCACGGCCGGCTCGATCTGCTGATTGGGACAGGCGCCGGTGTAGATGATGTTCCGTGAGCATTCGTTGCCCTCGTACTGCACCGGGTACCAGAGGAGATTGTTGTACTGCTCGAAGATCGGCTTGACCGAAGCATCCTGCATGACCAGCGCGGTGTAATAGATCGCACTTGGCCAAGGCGCAGCTGAGAAATCTTTGTTTGATTCAAGCCGAGCATCGATCAGCGGAAACTCGTAGGTCTTGGGCTTGCTGCCAGTATTATCCTCGACAAACAAAGACGCGGGCAACGACTGGTCAGCATTGAGTTCCCACGCGCTGCGAGATTCATCGAGCACACGAATAACATCGGCTGTTGCCCGGCTGCGCCCGCCCTGGGTTACCTTCGCGCCCACCACCATCGCCAGCGAAACCAGCACCGCGATGAGTGCCCTTGCTTCCTGTAGTGTGGCGTCAACAGGCAA
>ENA-ORDP01001996-ORDP01001996.1-marine-sediment-metagenome-genome-assembly--contig:-NODE-1996-length-10382-cov-6.667377_pt1 | contig 10382 bp, 10 predicted proteins | sample MGYA00248627_ERZ508539 | MGnify/ENA primary metagenome ERZ508539 (study PRJEB26208, sample SAMN05571518) | marine sediment metagenome | biome: deep sea; feature: Hydrothermal vent; material... | reverse complement strand
TTCCTGGCAAGGCGAAACGACAAGTAATAGCGGGTTATTGCGAGGAGTTTCAACATGGCCAGGGAAAAAATATGTCCGTAATAAAGCCTAAATCTCAAACGCTATGGGTATATATTGGACATTTGTACACACGGCTGTTGTTTCTGCTATCCTATACCCCTCTGAGAGTGTCAATTCAATCAACTAACCCGATCACCATTAGTGGGTTATCCATGAGAGATAGCAACGCAGCATCAGTGTAATTCAATCCTTTCCGAACTTGTACCGCTGTAATCATTTTCCTTCGATCGATATGAGCGAAGGGGAGTCGGGGGGTATGCAACCACTCATCATTGGAAATCAAGCTCCCTCCATAATTGATAACAATTTTCACCAAAACCTTTTCTACTAATACCTACGTCTAGCATAAATCCATAATATTACTAAAGTAGAGTGCCGGTTGTTCAGTTTGCTATTTTTTTCTGGAAAAAATTAGGGGAAAAATAAATTGCGTTATGAAGTACAAAAGGTTATCGTGCAGAATTGAAGAATTTTATGATCGGTTAACCCGTATTCACACTTGTTTGGCAACGGAGGTGAACACGGGCTTGACCTAAATGATGAATACACTCAGGCGTTGAAACTGCCAGAGGGCTTGACCATTATCATGTCAAAGAGTAATTACTGTCAATACAATAATTATGTCGATACTTATATTGTAGTATAGCTCTTTGGCTACCGAATGATCACTGTAAAGCCAATTCCTGAGTGCATGAATTTACCTAGTCTAAAGGGAGCTTTATGCACAACTCTATTGAAACCAAGCAGCTGCCATCATTGCTAACGGTTAATCTATTTTCAGAAAAACATCCTTCATTCACTAAATCGATTATTCGAAGCTGGTTATTTTATTCCACCAACAATGGATTCGATCGGTGCATCGTTCAAATTGGTCGCAAAGTATTGATTAATGAAGTGGCAGTATTTGAGTGGATTAATGCGCAAAATGAGGGGAGAACAAAAACCGGTAGTGCATAGCTACCGGCTTCGTCATATATACAACTAAAATTGAGGGAGTAATTGTAATGACATTTGAGGATTTTTCAAGTACGAAATCAACGCCGGTGAATAATTCAACACCATTGGCAGATAATTCTATCGAACATCAAATCCGCGCAGCAATGCTTGATGAGGGTAACATTGACTATCAAGACCCTATTCATATTGATGGGGAAATACATCGTTTCTCTACACAACATGGAAGGAGCAATAACAAAAGTGGATGGTATGTTTTCTTTTCAGATAACCCTATTGCAGGAGCGTATGGCGATTGGAGTGTTGGGATCACTCATAAATTTTGCACCAAATTATTAAAAACACTCTCACCAATCGAACGTGATACATTCAATGCTCGAATGAAGCAAGTTCGTGACAAACGTGATGTAGCTAAAAAAGCATCTGCCATTAAAGCAAGAAAGGAAGCTAATTTTATTTGGAGTAACTCAAAGCCAGCAACACATCACCCCTATCTGGAGAAAAAGGGAGTACAGTCACACGGATTACGCCAAAATAAAAATGGGCAATTAATCGTACCGCTGCTAGATGCCGATGGTAAAATTAATTCACTGCAGTACATTAATAAAGATGGTAGCAAATACTATCTAAAAGATAGTGCAATGAAAGGACATTTCTTCACGATTGGTGAAGTCATCCATACAATCTGTATTTGTGAAGGTTATTCAACGGCAGCGAGTGTTTTTGAAACGACAGGGTATTATTCTATCGTGGTGTGCAGTGCGAATAATTTAGAAGCAGTTGCAATGGTAATTCATAGTAAATACCCCAATGCAGATATCATTATCTGCGGTGATGATGATCAATTCAAGTTGAGTAATACTGGTGTTAAAAATGCGACCGAAGCAGCCAAGGCTATTAATACTCGACTCGTATTCCCCAAATTTAAATCACTAGAATCTGAGCCAACTGATTTTAATGACTTGCATAAGCTTGAAGGTGGCACTGAGGTTAAACGCCAAATTGAAGCTATTGTTATAGCATCAATTGTTGGTAAAGATACTGAATGGCCAGATCCAAAACCATTTGCTCCGAAGTTAAAACCTGTTGACGAATTTGATTATCAGATGTTACCTGAGTCACTGGCGGGTTTTGTTAAAGACTGTAGTGATCGAATGCAATGTCCATCTGATTTCATCGCGGTTTCCTTGATCACCATTATTTCCTCATTGATTGGACGCAAAGTAATAATTGAACCTAAAAAATATGATAATTGGAAGGTGTATGTAAATTTGTGGGGATTATTGATTGGACGACCAACTAGCATGAAATCTCCAGCATTAAAATTATCGTTAGAGAAGCTAAAAGAATTGCAGGATCTTCTCACCAAAGAGCATCTCGATGATATGAAAGAATTCACCCCAAAAATGAAAGTTTTTGATATTTGCTATAAACGTGCTGAGTCTGAAGCAGCAAAGAAGGTTAATGAAGATTTTGACGGTGCTGTAGCAATAATGAAAGAAATTGAAGAAAAACGACCGAAACGACCAGAACCAAAAAGGTATATTTTCAACGATTCATCGATTGAGAAGTTGGGCGAGTTATTGGGGGTTAATAAAAATGGACTTTTATTATTAAGAGATGAAATCAGCGGATTTCTAAAATCAATTTCATGTAAAGATGCAAGAAATGATCGATCATTTTTTTTAGAAGCTTGGAGTGGAAATTCGAGTTACACCTATGATCGAATCGGACGAGGAACTATTCACATCGAGCATGCAATGGTTTCTATTTTAGGTGGAATTCAGCCTGGTACTATCAGCACTTACATCAACGAAGCATTAGCAGAGAGCAGCGGTGATGATGGTCTTATGCAAAGATTTCAATTGATGGTGTATCCAGACCTTAAAAATGAATGGTGCAATGTTGACCGTCTGCCGAACACTGAAGCGAAAGAAACTGTGGATGCTGTGATTATGCAATTGCACGAGCTTGACTTACCCCAAGATGGGCTTACCACACCAGTAGCGAAATTTAGTGGTAAAGCTCAACCCATGTTTGATGATTGGCTTCAGGAGCACGAGACTCGTCTTAGAAGCAATAAATTCAATCCTTCTATCGAATCACACCTATCAAAATATAAATCACTCATTCCTAGTCTGGCGTTGATTTTTGAAGTTTGTGATACACCAAACATTAAGGATTCAATTAATGATATTAAGGTTGGAAAAGTGTCGCTGATGCGAAGCTTAGCATTTGTCGAATACTTAGAAAAACATGTGATGAGAATTTACGATATATCGACAAAACCACACATTGAAATGTCACGATTAATATTGGATAAAATACGTGATGAAAAATTAATCAGTCCATTCACAAATAGGGATGTTTCAAGACCTCAGTGGAGAGGTCTTACTAACAGCAAACATACCTCTAATAGTCTAGGTTATCTAGTAAGTGAGGGGTACTTGAAGGAGGCCTCAACAACACCATCAATACGCGGTGGTGCTGTGAAAAATAAGTACTATATTCATCCATCCATTCAAAAATTTTTAGGAGATGGGTAAATATCTATCACTGCTTAAGAGTCGCCTTTCTGCTGATTGTGGACAAGGGGGGGTCACTGACAAAACTGACAAAACTGGCAAAACTATCGGAAGTGGTGAATTTTTAGACAGCAATGTCAGTTTTGTCAGTTTTGTCAGTGACCCCCCCTTGTCCACAATCTCAGAAAAGCATGCTGTCAACCTCACAGAATACGAGTCATTACTTCAAGATATTAGACTTAAAGATGATAGGGGTTTGTGGTAAATATCCTAGTGCAGATATTATTATTTGTGGTGATAATGATCAATTCAAGTCAAGTAATACTGGTGTTAAATACGCAACCGAAGCAGCTAAGGCGATTAACGCTCGACTCGTATTTCCCCAATTTAAATTACTAGAATTTAAGCCTACTGATTTTAATGACCTGCATCGGCTTGAAGGTGGTATTGAGGTTAAACGCCAAATAGATGTTGCCGTTTCTAATTGCCTGTCGTCGTCGTGGGGTTGCTGTCGTTATTATTCACCATGCTGGTAAGAACGGTGAGCAGCGTGGTACAGGTGCAAGAGAAGATCACTTGGATACATCAATCATGCTAAGAAAGCCCGATGATCATGCTGATGATGGCTGTTATTTTAGAGTCGATTTTACTAAGTCAAGAGGCTGTTATGGCGATGATGTTGCGCCATTAACTGCCAGGCTTAAAGAACCAGAAGGAGAGGGAGTCGTGGGTATGACTTGGGAAATCCAAAACATTCAAGAGTCAACAAAGCAGCAGCTAATCAATTTAATTACAGATTATGGTGAAATTACAGCGAAAGAAGCCGCTGAGGAAATCGGCATAACAAAGGGAATGGTTAGCAAGTTAAAAAAGCAGCTTGAAGGAGAGGGCGTTATCAAGATTTCAACCGGCAGAACTCCAATGAGTTTGGCTGATAATTACAAAGGTGAAAAATGATAGTTTACCCGCTAGTTTACCAAGGAGCGATTAAAAAATCGCCGTAGTTTACCAAAACTCGATTGTTTACCACCCCCCTGGTAAACTAGCCCGTTTTGGTAAACTACAAATTTTAAGTAATTGATTTTTATTATATTGTTATCTTATACTGGTAAACTAACTGGTAAACTAACTACCTAAAAACTGCCTAAAAACAGTAGTTAGTTTACCAGATAGTTTACATGGGAATACTATTGAGGTGAGTGAATGAATTGTCAATGCGGAGCGTTTATGCAGACTCGATGGGATGACTGTAAAGTGTGCGGAATGGTCCCTGTAAATGATCCAATTAAGTCAATCAATGTGGCTTGTAGAGGGCTAAATATTAACCGAGATCAGGTAAGAAATGATCTTTCCCATGAAGACATTGCTAATATTTTATCCGGTTGTATTTCTACTGGAATGTTAAGGATATATGCACAATGCCTTGATTATTCTTTGGCCATCAGGTTTTGAGAGGCGGGTTACATCACCATCGAGCGTTGTTCTTCCGTCTTTGATGGTGGGGGGAAAAAACAGCTTAGATCAATACCAATCATATCGCTAAGTGAGGTATGCATACCTACTTTTATTTGGATTGAGCAGTTTTATACTTGGATGGAAGTGGATTACTAGTTAGATATACGTTAGAACATAGCCGTAGAAGGCCGTAGAAGCGCTTTAAATGTTTTAGGTGTCCCTTTACTTGTGTTGACTCGTGTAACGGCTTAAAGCCACTTATGCGTGGTTTGATTACCTTGCCTTACAAAACATGCGGGAATATTCAATGTGATGAAGTCCTAGTATTAAATTATCGAGAAAACATATGACATTTACACCTGAGTAATAAACATACCAATTGCGGTCTATCACCATATTATTTGTTACAGCCTATTTCACTGTTAGGCAAGCAAAATGGTTATGTTATTTATTCAGGAACAAATAGGGGTAATAGCTATTTTGTTCTTGAATGCCCCCGATTGAAAGCAAAAGCGACATTGCATCGAATACTAGGCAGCAAGTTTCTCGAAGGATATTGGATAGAGGAAGGTGCTAGAGGTTTCTGGAGAATAACACTACTTATCGAGGAATAGGAAAAATGAAAATGGTTTCATATTGGAAAAAACTAAAAGAAATACACATTGACGATGGCTTAGTGTTGATAGTTGGTTGGTATGATCATAAAAATGAAAATGACGGGGGTAAAAAAGCTCTTGGCGTGCACTGGGGTAACTATCCCCAGTCAAGGGGAGTTTTGAGTCCATGCGTAATTCCAGAAGCAACAAGAGACGCAATACTTTCAGGCTTACTACATCAAGCAGTCATGAATAAAAATATCACTCAATCTCAAAGCATCATGGATGCAGTATCTTTCTTTAAGGATTAGTACCATAGTCATTTATAGCTATGCTTGATTAATGACTATGGTAATAGACAAAATCGGCCTAACAAAACGTTCCAGTTGACGCGCAAAACAAAGAAAAATACAAATGGGGTTTTAATTGATGAGATTATGGAGTCTTATTTAGGTATTCTAGATGGTAGAGGCGAAATGCTCGCAGTATACCGAGCAATGGAAAAAAATCATTTTATGGAAGAGTTGAGGATTAAGAAATCCAACATCATCTAGTGTAAAAGGAAATAATTATGACCAATAAGAGTTATGTAATGTGGAATAATAAAGGTGGTGTTGGTAAGAGCACCATAACCTTCCATGTTGCTGCCGTATATGCAGAACAGAATCCAGATAGGGATGTTGTTGTAATAGACATGTGTCCTCAAGCAAATGTTTCAATGATGTTGATGGGCGGAGGTAAAAAAGCTGAAGAGCATCTTCAAGAATTCATAACTATGGGAACACCAAAAACTGTTGTTGGTTATATAACCGATAGTATTACTAAATCTGATACTACTGATTTAGAAAAATATATCATTAAATTAAATGACATCAATACAAACCTCCCAAATAACTTATATCTTTTGTCTGGTGATGGAAATCTTGAATTAATAGCTCCTTTACTCTCAGAACGGGCTGATGCGACACCATTATCTGAGAATGATAAGCCATGGGTAGAGGTTCACTCAATTATAAAAAAATTGACGGAAAATAAAATTGGGGATAAGTCATGCACCTTTTTCATTGACACAAATCCTAGTTTTTCTGTTTATACTCAAATAGCAATTTTATCAGCTGATTATCTCTTGGTTCCGATAAATGCAGATGATTCATCTATATTTGCTATAACGGGACTTTTTAATCTCATTTGGGGTGCAGAAAAAAAGCATCCTATTTATGGAAAATATACCTTCTCCACAAAAGTGGACGACTTTGAAATTGAACGCCCAAAGATAGCGCTATTACTCGGAAACAGGTTTACACAACAAAAGGGAGCTGCACATGCATTTAAGGCTTTATCCAATGAGGCAATTAAAAAAATGTATCAAGAGTACGAAAAAAATAATGATAGGTTTATAGGCACGCCTAATACAGATGTGATTAGCCAAGAGTCTTTTGAAAAAAAATACAGTGTCGAATTACGTGATTTCAATAGCGCAGGTGTTGTAGCTGCTAACCAGGGAATACCACTAAGCAAAATGACTAAAAATATTTACCATGTTTATGGTGAAAGAATACAGGTGGCAAAAGAACAAAGAGAACTTTGTAAAAGCACGATTGAAACCTTAGTAAGTAAGCTCTAATAATACGGTTAACCGAAATGGGAAAAAAGTCATGGCATGTTTATAAATTTGAATTTTAAAAAAATATTGCTGAGTTTAGTTAATGTAAGATTAACTAAACTCATAAACAAAACGCTCAAGTCGGATTCGGTAACTAGCATTAGAAAATTACGTTATGATAGGCATATGATTCTAGTAATAATTGGCGGCATGAATTAGGTTGCTTTAAGGACTATACAAAGAATGTTCATCTTTCTACATTGGATCGAGGATACAGAGCATCCTATTTACTCTCAGATAACTACTTTGTTCTTCCTCCTACATTAGAGTGCCCCTTTGTAAGAAAGATTATTCGTAGATATTCGGATGCCATATCTGATGGGTTTATTAGACTTCCGATCCGAGAATCAAGCATAACTTAGTTTTATGAAAAAAATCTAGAGTACCGCGATATAAAATCCAATTACGAAGGATTTTCTAATGAAGTATTTACATCTGTGGATAATATATATCCATTGCTCAGCCTCATCAGATGAAAAATACAGACGGCGTTAGATTTTTCCTGTTGTAACTTCGAAGGTTTCTAATTACAGAATACGTAATACTTTACGTTATTAACGTTATACGTTAATATATATCTTATGATTAAAACTTTCGCTGATAAAGAAACTGAAAAGCTATTTAAACGGAAGTTTTCCAAGAAGTTACCAACCAAGATCCAGTATCTTGCACGGCGTAAATTAGTTATGATTGATGCAGCTACTGCTATCGAGGATTTACGTTCTCCACCAGGTAACCGCTTAGAAAAACTTTCTGGTAATCGAAAAGGACAATATTCCATTCGAATTAACGATCAATGGCGAATCTGTTTTGTGTGGAAATCAGGTCATGCTTATCAGGTAGAAGTGACTGACTATCATTAAGCGAATTTAAGCTGAGATATTCTAAGGAGAACATTATGGCTAAACAAAAAAAACTCCCCCCTATTCACCCTGGCGAAGTTTTAAAAGAGGAATTTATTGAGCCATTAGCGATTACTTCATACCGTGTGGCAAAAGACACCCATACGCCAGCTACTCGTATTAGCGAGATTATCAAAGGCAGACGTTCCATTACTGCGGATACCGCGTTACGCTTTAGCCGCTATTTTGGCACTACCCCAGAATTCTGGCTTAATCTGCAATCTCGCTATGATTTAGAAATGGCGGAAGATCTATTAGGCGACAGTATCAACGAAGTGAAACCACTGGCAGCATAGCGCATATCAAATCATAACTATATTAATTGGAGTCATTATGCTTAAAGCCATTGGATATTTAAGAGTTTCAACACAAGGTCAGGTGGATGATGGTGTTAGCTTGGAAGCTCAACGTGCTAAGATCAATGCATGGTGTGAAGTGAATGATTATGAATTGGTGAGTGTGTTTGTAGATGAAGGCATTAGCGGTAAGTCAACAACTAACCGTAATGGATTGCGATCGGCATTAGATGCAGTGGGTAAAGGGGATGCATTAATCGTCTACTCCATAAGTCGACTTACTCGAAGCACTAAAGATATGTTGATTATGGCGGAAAGTTTAGAGAAACGTAGGGTTGATCTTGTTTCGATTTGCGAAAAGATTGATACCACCAGTGCATCAGGTAGAATGATTTTTCGAATGCTGGCAGTATTAGGTGAATTTGAACGTGATTTAGTGAGTGAGCGTACGCGTTCAGCATTGCAATACAAAAAAGCGCAAGGTGAGCGAGTTGGTAACATCGCGTATGGCTATGAACTGGATGTTGATGACAAGACCTTAGTTAAAAATAAAGATGAGCAACGAACGTTAACACTCATTGTTGAACTACGTGAGACAGGCTATAGCTTGCGAGCCATTGCTGATCGATTGAATGACGCAAGTATGACCACTCGAAAAGGCACAGCATGGAAGCATCAATATGTTTCATCACTGTTAAAATCGGAGAGGTAATCATTTGGATAAGCTACCTCCCATCGAATGGAATCCCACTTACCAAGCATTACTCAAACATTTGCAAGAACAACAACGCTTGAATCACCGATTACCCACAGAAGAAGATATTTTATCGGTAAATAATCACGATGATAATAATACTTGTCATACCACTGGTCGGTCACATGACAAAATGAACAATGATTAAGTATCATTGAGTGTATTAACCATATTCAATATTATCTTTGCCAATCACCATGATATCGATTTATAGCAACACTGTGGTATCTGTTACGACGTATGATTAGTAATTGAATTATTCAGTGCAAAGGGTTATTGTGCGGAATCTAAGAATTTCTTGGTTGGTTAACCCGTATTCACCTGTCGCCAAACAAACGTGAACACGGGCTTGACCTAAATAATAAACACACTCAGGAATTGATATGAGCTTGTACATTATTATAGCAATGATGATTCAAGTCAATACTTAAATAATCGCAAACACCCTCTGAAAATCAATTCCCGAGTGCATGAATTCACCTACCTCAAAAGGGATTTTTATGCACAACTCAAATGCAACCAAACAACGGCCATCACTGTTAACCGTTAAATTGTTTGCAGCAAAGCATCCTGCATTCACTAAATCAATACTTCGAAGCTGGATATTTTATCGCACTGAAAATGGATTCGATTGGTGCATCGTGCGCATTGGTCGAAAATTATTGATTATGGATTGATAGGCAAAATAAAGAGAGTAAACAAGCCGGTAGTGAGTAGCTACCGGCAAACAACATACAACATATAGAAGGAGTCATTATAGTGTCAGAAAATTATACATCAAGTGTTATCTCTCTACTTAGTGCTAACCCATTCGGTCATACAAAACCCACTAGCTTGTTGAATGATATATTCAACACAAAATATTCAGGGGGAAATCACACCGTTAAATGCATCTTTCACGATGATAAAAATCCATCACTATCAGTCAACTTCGATACTGGTGCCTTTAAATGTCAGGCATGTAGTGAATATGGAACGGATATGACTGATATCTATATGAAGCATTTCGTCATGAATTTTAGTCAAGCCAGAAATGAATTAAAACGTCAAGATATTAAGCTTGCCTATCGAGAGAGTGATATGCCTAACGTGACATTAGAGCAATTAGCCAACAATGAAACCACAAAACAACAACTCCACGGAAAAAAAAATAACAAGCAACAACGAGTAAACCCAT
>ENA-ORDP01001995-ORDP01001995.1-marine-sediment-metagenome-genome-assembly--contig:-NODE-1995-length-10383-cov-5.459140_pt1 | contig 10383 bp, 11 predicted proteins | sample MGYA00248627_ERZ508539 | MGnify/ENA primary metagenome ERZ508539 (study PRJEB26208, sample SAMN05571518) | marine sediment metagenome | biome: deep sea; feature: Hydrothermal vent; material... | reverse complement strand
CGGGTCTTCATCCACCGCATCCGATGCCAGATAGCTGTTCTCTGCATCCCGCTCCCCGCAGCTGGGGCAAAAACCTCGACGCTTGCAACTGAAGGCCACGAGGTGTTCCGCATGGCAGATGTCACAACGCACGCGCAGGAAGCCATGCTCCAGACGTCCGCATTTCAGGTAATCCTCAAATTCCCGCTGCACATAGCCCGGCAATACCGTACCCTGGGCCGCCAGTTGATCTGTAAATGCCGGGTAATGCTGTTCGATGATCCGGTAAAGCAGCGTTTGCTCGGGTTGGTGGCGCTGGTATTGGTAAGTGCCCAACCCCGGCTGGGCAATCCTTGCCGCAGGCGTGGATAACATGATACGCGTCCTTGCGATACTGTGTTTTCATACAGTCTAACGCCTGCGCCCCTGGCCGTACAAAGTCGAACGCTTCAAGAGGGTCGTCCTGGAAAAAGTGTGACTGATGGCCCAACCAGATGTGGCGTGCCAGAATCGTTAATATTTTCAGATTGTTGTGGCCTCCAGCTGACATCACCTGATTCAGACAGATTGCTCCATCCCGCCCGCATTTTTCAAAGGTACTTCTTGAAGGTACTCGCCGTAACCGAAACAGTTAGTGCGAAAATCACAGAAAAGGGCAACACAACAAAGGTAGGGTGCAGACTGAACGGTAAAGCAAGGTATGTCACCCAGGTCAATATTATTAACGGGAAAGCAGCCTTCTTTGCGTAATGGTAGACGAATGAGCTCTCCCTGCCCCCACCCCACCTACGAAGGTCGCGCTGCACCAGGCCATCAACTAGCGCGACCAGGCTGAATAATAGAAAGACTGGCATTGCCAGCGTGAGAATTGCCAGGCGCACTGAAAACACTTGAGTAACATGCATGGTCGCAATTACGAATTCTGCAATTGGCAAATAAATCTTGTGCAGGGTTGGTCTGATTCCTTCTTCGATATCTTTTGGCTGGGGTGAAATCCAGCGTATTAGGTCTACAAATCGCGTTACCTCGAATAGGTAATGGTAGGTGTTGTTGGCAATTTTATTAGCGAATTGTGCGGGGTCGGATGTTATTACGCTTCTTCGAAAATCGGTATCGAGATAACTAACTTCCCTGGCAAGCATGTTGCGGCTGTGTTCAATGCCCTCTTCTGGCCACCAGGCTACCATGCCAATCCATTCGATGATGATGGAGAATAAAAGAGATAGCAGCAACCACTGGATGGCCTTTGCTGTGGCCGTCAGGCTTTTTGATATCAGCCCTTCCTGAACCACTCTTTGGCGCGGATCTTGTCTGGATTCTGCCACTTTATGATACTACTTCATCTGCGGGTTCGGTGACTTCTGTTGCGCCTCTCCACCACGGCTCCTGAACTCTATACCAATTGTCATTGGTGATGTATGTTCTTTCCATCTCGTTGGCGATCTCGGCTAGATTCTCTGGCATGTCTGAATCTGTCGCTGGCAAAGGCATGCGTATCTTCCAGAGCTGACCACCTTCTAATAATGCAAAGGCCTGGCCTTTTGGTAACGTTACTAATTCTGCAGGCGTGAGTAGCGCTACTTCGGACACGCTTATTCTGTCTTCGTTACGCGATTTGAAATCAACGCCTGATCCCGGGTCGGAAGAATCATCCACACCGGAAACACTCATCAGGGTAAAGACTTCTACCTTTGGTAACTGCTCTGTGAGCATTTCTGCCGTGGCCAGTTCTTTGACCCGAAGCATTATCAATGTATTAAAGTTACCGGCGACCTGCCCTGCTCTGGCACGGTTGCCGAGTCGTGCTTCCACATCCGACCAGGTCTGAGTGTAGGCAGTAACCTGAAACCCTGCACCTCCTGCCTTGTTCAGCAGAGGGATGAATTCGTCGCCGATCAGTTCGTTGAACTCATCAGCGTGCATGGAGATTGTGGGGGGTGTATCAGCATTATTACCGTCTACTCCATGTTTGTAGATGTGTCCTGCGACTGATACCAGATCCGCGAACATGGAGTTGCCGACTGCACTGGCGACGGTAGTATCTGTCAGGGCATCCAGCCCTACGTAAACGATCCCTTTTTGCTTGATTACATCCATCCATTCGAAGATGGGTCGTGTGTCTTTTTCATTTAGATAGTCTGGTGAGATGAGTTCAGCAATATTCCCCGTCGTCAGTTTCTCCATCAATGGGCCAACAGAGCTGACGATTTTGTCGAAGTAGGTCTTGTCGTATTTGAAGGCCGAGATCAGTCCGTCGAGTACCGGGTCATAGAGATCCTGAGACTGGAGATGACGCATTAATGCAATGGCATCCGTATTGCGACCCCTGAGTGCTGGCGGCAGGTTACGTTCCCGGATGGTTCCTGCAATCTCGCTGACCTGTTCTTTCCAGTCTTCGGCCCCGTCTTGATCCAGATGATGTCTTGCGTATTCCATGAACAGGGGTTCGATGTCATTGATGTAGCGTCTCACCTGTTGGTAGTCAGGCCGTCGATTAAGTGCCACCAATGCGCGGGCAATGATATTGACGAAGCGCCAGGCAAATTCCTTGAAAGCAGCGGAATTTCCTTCACTGGGCAGCTGGTTGGCGATGCGCGTTGCGACTTCAGTGATGCGGGAGAAATTACCAATGGCGTTGTAGCGTGCAGATATTTCTGGATAGCCTAAGTGGAACATATAAAAGTCTTTGGCTCGCCCTGCCTTTTTCGCTTCCGTGTACACGCGTTTTAATAGTCCCGCATCCCCCTTGGGATCAAACACAATCACCACATCCCCACGTCGAATATCCTGCGTGATGAGAATCTCTGCCAGACGGGTTTTGCCAACACGTGTTGTGCCCAGCACCAGCGTGTGGCCGACCCGTTCGCCGATATCCATCCAGACAGACTGCTCATCAGTCTCCACCGCATGCAGTGCCGGTTTACCACCAACAGCCGGTAACGGCGCCAGTGGATTCCACCAGGCTCTGCTTCGTAAAAGATGTGCGATGCCATTCAGTACGGGGATCGACTCCCAGGCTACCTCTTTCTGGCGAGCCCATTGGTGTAGAGGCCCGGGTTCGACATAGTGCTGCACTTCCGGGCGAAGTGTATCGCGCAGGCGTTGCGTGTGCTTCTGTGTCCAGCGAAATCCTTTGCCGAGGAAAAGCTTTCGCTGACTCAAAGGGATCTTATTGGCCTGTAACTGATAAGTGGGAAGTTTGCGCATATTGCATTGATAGCGAATAACTCGCCATGCTTGCCATCCTCTAACCAGCCCGAGTATTGTCAGTGCCGCCCCGGCACCATAAGCTATGCCCGGTGGCATCATTAAGGCCCACGGAGCCAGCACTGCAATGGCCGCCGTCGCAAAAGCCACGGACATCGACCAGAGCTCTACCGGTGGGCGTAATAAAGCCTCAATGGGGTGCCGACTCACTGCTCGATGCCATGAGCGGTAATCAGGACAGGATAATGCGATATTTTCAACGCTTCAGCGAGATCTGTTGCTGATGCCGGCATGATGGATAAACCGCCTGATATTTCAGCGATGCGGCGTAAATCCTCCAGCGTGTCGGCCTGTACCAGCATACCCACGGCACCGACCTCCTTTAATCGATCTCTATTTTCCAGCAGCCATTGTTTCGACAGATCATCTGAGCCGATCAGGAAGAATGGCTGTGCAAAAGGACGATCATGGTTTTCCGGTAGGACGAGACCCGGTGTTAGACCAGGTGAACGAATCGGTAGCAGTGATTCAATATCTGCTGCACCCAGTTGTGGTGGATGTAATAGTTGTGGTGCCTGGTTTGACTGGTTTTGTGATAAGGAGAATTCTGTAGAGTTGAATGCTTCCAGAAATGGCGCAATTGACTTGGTATCGCCACTGTCATAAATGACTGTCAGTGCCGCCCCGGCAAGCGCGGGAATCAAGCTTAAGAAAAGCAGAATCGCTTTTAATCCGCAATTGACAGGATTCATCAACATCTACCCTGCATGTGTCATTCTGCGCCAGTGCTTGGCAACACGCTGGCGATAGCGCTCTGCCCGTTGTTTGTTCGCGGGTGAGTGATAACAGCCGACACTGGCCCACCAGTCCTTCCGGGTCTGGTAACAATTATTCAATATATCCGCGCCAACACGTAGATTGTGATACGGGTCGAGTGCCTGCCAGGGCGTACCTAGCTTCTTTCCGTGGTATCGCCAATTCACCTGCATCAGACCGATATCGATTGAACGTCTGCCTTGCCCTATCCATTTCTTTAATGCCTGCCAGGCAGCCACCCTGGAATCAAAGAAATAACCCTTTCCGGCGACATTTAATGTCCACGGCCAGGGGCGATAAAGATTGCTGTCATTTATCTGAGTTGCACTCTCGGTCATCGCTACGGCATATAACATGGTAGAGGGAACACCCCTTTCTGTGGCGATAATCCGGTAACCCTCTGGAACCTGTTCTTCGCTCCAGCTTGAACTGGATAGAAATATTCCGATGGATACAATCAATCTGGCGATGTGAATGGTCAACGCATTCATGCGCTACAAATCCACTAGCCGAAGTTGCGCCACATTCTTGCCCCGACGGCGTAACAGGTAAGGCACTTTCCCCTGCCCGTTTGTCAGCTTGTCTAATGTACCGCCATCATAGTTCAAAGTGATTCGGCGGGTTTTCACCCATTCTGGATCTATTTTCTGTGTCAAAGCCCATGCACGGACTTCTGTCTCATTGCCCAGTTCGACATCCATGAGATAGATATCAATGCCATCGATGTCATCAAAGCGCTTCAACAGCTTTCCCAACATCAAATCACAGACCGAGCACTCGGGACGGGTAAAAAATAACAAACGATCCGTGGATTTTAGTGCATTCAGTTTTACTGGTTTGACGGGCAGTCGGCTGACATCAATTACGGGATCATTGGGATAGAGGCGCTTAGCAGCCGTATTATAGGCACGCTGAAAAACCAGAATTCGATGCACATCCTCGCGCATCGCCTGTGCCCAGGCTTCTGCATACTGCTGGCGTTCTGCATCATCTCGTGCATGGATGCCGAGAACTTCGATCGGTGAAATCGTCGCGGGACTGATACTCCCCCTGATTCCCTGCATCAACTTTTTGTAGCGATGCCATTCGACTTCCGATAAGTCCCAGATTCGGGCACGAATGCGGTCAGACTCCGACAGGATTATTTTTTCTGCCGGAGAATCGCTCTGTGTCGTTTGTGTTACCTGAGTATTGACTGTTTCGGCGGCGATTACTGATTGTGGAACCACTAAGGCAAGTATCAAAGCCGCGAGTGCAAAATTGCTATTCATCCGATTCATCCTCATCACAGTCATCATCCTCGCTGACTGGCAGCATATATTCTTCGTTAGGCGAACGTGTCAGATCCTTGTAGATTGGGGTGCGTGATAGTTGTCGAGTGCTGGCTTTATTTACGTATATAACCTGGGTAGTCAGATGTTTTATTGCTATGTTGTCTTCCTGGATATCAAAGCTTGTGGTTTGCAGTGGGACTTCCTTCTTTTCTGTTGAGATTGATCCCAGGGTGTATCCACCAAAGAACACAAAAAAGGCCAATATGATTTCCATCATTTCACCCCGTGTATCGAAGTTGAATAAATGTTTCCGGCAGCCCCCTGAAAACTGACCTGGCCTTTAACAGGGTCTATATCGGTGAGTGTCCAGCCTGATTTTTTATCCCCGACTTTTAGAAACGACACCTGCCCAGATTGGGAGATGGCGACATAGCTCACTTCATCCCATACATCGATGGCATCAATAACGAACGGTGGTTTCTTTACAGAATGGTTCTTTTTACTGGCTATGGGTTTACGTTTTGTGGCCCTGATAGCCTGAACATCTTCTGCAATGGCATTTATACCTGTAGTTAATACACTGACCTTACGAGAAAGCTCTTTGTGGGTTACTTCCAGCCCGGTAATCATTTTATTTAGTTGGTTGATGCTTGCGGCTAGATCCTGTAATTCACTTTTTACAAACTCACTGTTTTCGGTTTGTACTGATGCCCTTTCGTTGATTCGACTTAAGATCGGTTTCAGCAGACGTTTAATCGATTCATGCTCTTTTTTTGAGGCTGCCAGTCTTCTTTTATTTTGTTCTTCATCTGCCTTGATATCAGGGATCATTGTCAGGCTAGTATTTTTTGGATTGCCTGAGTCAGGTGTCATATTGACCCAGAGTACACTGACAATAATAATCACGAGCACGACTGAGAATAAAACCACCTTGTATGCAGCGAGGCTATTGAAGATTTTTTCAATACCAGACTTCTGCTTTACCTCATGAATTGAAGATGCTGACTGATCATGTTTTTGTTCCTGTTCCGTTTCATTCTCCATCTTGTACAACCTCCCTATCAGTATTTTCAGCAGTTTCCTGCGTATCCTCCCAATCCGCCACACAACGCTCGAAGCTCACTAATCGATGAACAGGATCCTGAATAAGAACAAACGCCTTCCCTGCGAGGGTTTCCAGTGCGGCTTTTAATTCCATCGGTCCCAGGGTTTGATGGACAGCTGGCAGGGGTAGTGCAAACAGAGCCTTCGTATCTGGTTCAATAATGTCGTCACCGGCCAATCGATAGCCACTGCGTATCAGAAGGTAGCGGATCGCTTGACCCACCGTCTGGATGCTTTCCGGGAATGTCACATTGATTGTTGTCGCCAGTAACTCGACCTGTGCATCTGTCGGTGTGGCATTTAATAATGAATAACGTGCCACCTGAACATCACTCGCCTGCAGGCTCATACTGGTGACCATAGACAATGCGACGATGCAGCTGGTTGTTGCTGATATCGATTTTTTAAACTGAAATCTCGTTTTGTTCATGATGAACCTGGCCTCTGGTTGTCAGGCTCGCATCATTCCGGAGTGGGCATCATCAGGGAAGTGGAAACCCTGTCTTAACCTTGCGTTGTTTTTTCATATCCTGTTATTTTCCTAGATAAATACCGACGACCTGCGATCTCTCGTGCCCAAGTTGACGACTAATTACCTGACGAGCATTTTGATCTTCTCGTTTTTGCTCGATAGTCAATTCTTTTACTGTCGGACCACCTGCTGCAGGTGATGGCCATCCTGTCATCTCTTCATAGCGCTGCTGTGCATAGGCATGCCTGAGTCCATGCATCTTTGATAACCCGGCATTTGCAGTATGTCGTTCATAGATTCGCATCTGCTTCACGTAATTACGCGAACTGGGGATAAGGGATCCGTTTCCGGCAAGTTTGCGGGCACGGTCAAGTATCGAACGTTGATCTTCGTTTCGTATCGGTATTTCCCTTGGCTTGCCGCCTTTGGTCCAGGTGGCCTTGAGTACGATATGATCACCACGATCGGCAAATCTTGGTTGAAACTTGATGGCCTCTTCTCGACGCAGACCAAAGGCTTGCTGGAGCTCAAGACTCATCCTCACGTGCAGGTCACGAACTTGTTGCAGATCGGTTTCTATCACCGTCCGTGCCTTTGATACATTGGTCACAAATTGTCGATCAGGAATACCATAGTGATCATTCGATCGCGCAACACAATTCTGCCGGTTGACCTTTTGTGCCCACCAGCGAATGACTGACAGTCGGTTCTTCATGGCTCCGACTGATATCTCTTTTTCCTGCCAGTGCTTCACCAGGGCCTCGACATGTTTGGGTTTCAGCGATTGTGCGCTCATATTGTGATAGCCCAATGCATGAAGTTGATTGGCGATCAGCGTCAACTGCCGTTCACGATCTGCCTGTGTTCTATAACTGCCATCACAATTCCGACGACAAATTTGTTTTAGCTGGTAGTTCAGTTCTCTCATTAGTGTTTTCTCTTTCAGGTTAGTGTTTCTGACTACCCAGAAGCCGTAGCTATTAGGGCCCGCTTGCGCGGAACGATCATGGGACACCACTCCCTTTGACCTGAATATGCCTGGTCACAGGCAACGCGGGATTTCCTTGTCAGGATTGGTCCGCGTAGACCAACATACCCACGAATGGGCGTTCTTCGATCATGGTAAAAATCACCTCCTTTGAATTGTGCGGAATACGTTCCGCTATGAATGAAAAATAAGCATCGACAAAACCACCATAGGTGGCCGTCTCGGCTCGTAAGGTAGATACAGGCTGGTTGCCTGTGGAATAAGCAGATCTTACGATCGCTCTAGCTGGAAGATGGATCAACGGTAAAAACCGCAGCGCTTCTAATGATCCTGTACGCTCAATCGCCACTGTACACGCAGTAGCCACGGTTGAAATCTATCAGTGAGTATAAGTATAAGAACGCATCACGCTGCCGTCACGTTGAAATTCAGTCGCAGACTCGCACGGTTTATGGGATTGCCGCCCTCGTCACTGCCCCGCTACGCTTGCCAGTGACGAGGGCTCCTTCGGATCTGGCTTGCTTCGCGTCAGGTATTTACCTGTCACTTAGCTAAAAACATGAATGCATTACTTGCTTATCGGAACATAAGTACCTGACCACAGGGGTTCACAGGCACTGCTGCGCAGTCCCACTCCTGGCGACGTGAGATAGATGCTCACTATGCTGTGGCGGGGGATTCGGCATGACCATAGATTCTGCTATTCTTTTGAAAGAAAAAGATATATAATTTTCTTTCATAAATATATGGGTAAACACGCAGACAGCACTGATAGTAAGATCCTCCGGCGGATTCGTTCCCGCAAGCGGGGCTGGGTCTTTACGCCCGACAGTTTCCAGGATCTGGGTACACGCCAGGCGGTTGATCTCGCCTTGATGCGGCACCGGGACAGCGGTCTCATCCGGCAATTGGCCCGGGGGCTGTACGACTATCCAAGAACCGATTCTCAGTTTGGCCCGCTACAACCCTCTACGGACGACATTGCCAGTGCGCTGGCAGGTCGTGATGCTACCCGTTTGCAACCCTCCGGGGCCTATGCGGCCAACCTCCTTGGACTCTCCACCCAGGTACCCATGAAGGTCGTTTATCTAACGGACGGCCGCACGCGGACGGTCCAGATTGGCAAACGCCAAATCATCCTGAAGCACACCACTCCCCGCAATATGGCCACTGCTGGGAAGAGCAGTGGGTTGGTCATCCAGGCCTTGCGCCACCTGGGCCGAAAAAACGTCGATCAGCAGATCATCGCGCGGCTTGATCGTCGCCTCGATGACGCTGCGCGCAAGCAACTGATGAAGGATATCCGATATGCCCCGGCCTGGATTGCCGATATTATTCGCATGCTTGCCAGTCAGGAAAGTGCGGCATGAAAGAATTTATTGCGATGCAGGAAGAACGTCGTCGGCTGGTTTGTACGGAGGCAGGTGCACAACTCAACCTGTTTGAGATTGCTGTAGAAAAGGATTTCTGGGTTTGCTGGACCCTGCGTAAATTATTTGAGTTACCCGAATGGGGCGCATGCCTGACGTTCAAGGGTGGCACGTCATTATCCAAGTGTTGGAACCTCATAGAGCGTTTCTCGGAAGATATCGATATCGTCATCGACCGCGGTGCCCTGGGCTTTGACGGGGACAATGCGCCAGAGAATGCACCCAGTAAGAAGCAGACAGGAAAACGTCTTAAGGCACTGAAGGTAGCTTGCCAGCAATGTGTCAACGATAGTATTTATCCAGCGCTCATCGACATTATCTCATCAGATATGCCAGAGACGAGCCAATGGACGCTTGAGCCTGATCCTGACGACCCCGATGAACAGACGTTACTGTTGTTCTATCCGACAGCCTTCCCGGAGCAGGCTGCCTATCTTCGTCGTGCCGTGAAGATCGAAATGGGGGCTCGTTCAGATACAGATCCTGCCGAATCTATCGGAGTAAGGCCTTATATCAGCGACGCCTTCCCCGATCTTTTATCGGAGCCGGGAACCGATGTTCGGGCGGTCATGCCAAGACGAACCTTTTGGGAGAAGGCGATGCTCTTGCACGAGGAGACCTTTCGACCATCGGACAAGAAGTGGCCTCGGGAAGCTATGGCTCGGCACTACTATGATCTCTACCGGCTGATCCGGGCCGGCATTGGAGATCAGGCTGTCCAGGATCTTGACCTGTTCCGTCGGATTGCCGCACACCGACAAGTCTTTTTCCGTTATAGCTGGGTTGATTATTCGACGTTTAATTTTAACGAGTTGAGGTTGGTACCTGCAGAGGCTGTCCGGCCTGCTTGGCAGGCCGATTACGAAGCCATGCAACAGGAAATGTTTTATGGCGATGTGCCGGCGTTTGACGAAATCCTGGCTGTAGTAGGCGATTTTCAAGCCAGATTAAACGCTGGGTAGATCCACTCCAAGAAAATTAGCTGTCCACTGAGTCCCCAGGTCTTGCCCGCCACGGCAACGCGAGTCTCAAACTCGCATGCCAAGAGCGGGGCCGCATCCAGCGGCGCCTGTGGACCCCAGTGGGCAGGTGTGTACGGACGAATGACGGCAT
>ENA-ORDP01001994-ORDP01001994.1-marine-sediment-metagenome-genome-assembly--contig:-NODE-1994-length-10392-cov-2.470446_pt1 | contig 10392 bp, 10 predicted proteins | sample MGYA00248627_ERZ508539 | MGnify/ENA primary metagenome ERZ508539 (study PRJEB26208, sample SAMN05571518) | marine sediment metagenome | biome: deep sea; feature: Hydrothermal vent; material... | reverse complement strand
CGCCTATCGACTTGATAGATCTCGGTGTTCACTCTGCGAGGCCTGGCACTCGGCCCGCTCATGACGGTTTTGAGAGGTTCCCGGTAATCAAGGTAAAACCCGCTAGAAAGGATGGTGAAGTATTCTTAGCAGTGTTTCCATCAATAGCTCAGACTGCGCAGAACAGCGGTACGGAAGATCACCTCGAAGAAAAGCGTGAAGCGAACCGGTAATAACTGACCACTCCGCTTCCCAGACCGTACCCGGTGTTGATCCGCCCGGTTTGCAGCCCCGTTCCATCATCACGGAGTGAACCATGGTCAAGAAACTGCAACCTCACGCTGAACTCGCCCCCACTTTCGGCTCCCGCGCCATGTCTGAACCGGTGCCGAAATACCGCTTGCCGGATACCGAAATGCCGCCCCGTACGGCCTATCAGATGATCCACGACGAGCTCATGCTCGACGGTAACGCCCGCCTGAACTTAGCCACCTTTGTCACCACCTGGATGGAACCCGAAGCCGAGCAACTGATGGCCGAGACCTTCGACAAGAATATGATCGACAAGGATGAATACCCGCAGACCGCAGAGATCGAGACCCGCTGTATAAATATGATCGCCCGCCTGTTCAACGCGCCCGAGGACGGTGAGGCGGTGGGCGTGTCGGCCATCGGCTCCAGCGAAGCGGTGATGCTCGCCGGCATGGCCTTGAAATGGCGCTGGAAAGCCCGCCGTGCAGCGGCCGGCAAAGCGGCCACAAAACCCAACCTGATCCTCGGTACCAACGTTCAGGTGGTGTGGGAAAAATTCTGCCGTTACTGGGAGGTTGAACCGCGTTACATCCCCATCGATGAAGGTCGTTACGTCATCACCCCCGAGGAGGTCATCCAGCGCATCGACGAGAACACCATTGGCGTGGTCGCTATCCTCGGTACCACCTTTACCGGCGAATTTGAACCCATCGAAGCCATCCACGATGCGGTGGTCGCGCATAACCAGCACCATGACCTGGCCGTACCCTTGCACATCGACGCGGCCAGCGGTGGCTTCGTCGCCCCTTTTATTCACCCGGATCTACGCTGGGATTTTCGCCTACCCAACGTAGTTTCCATCAATGCCTCCGGTCACAAGTACGGCTTGGTCTATCCCGGCGTTGGCTGGGCCATATGGCGCGATCGACAACACCTGCCCGAAGACCTGGTATTCCATGTCAATTACCTGGGTGGCGACATGCCCACCTTTACTCTCAATTTCTCCCGTCCCGGCAATCAGATCGTGGGTCAGTATTACAACTTTCTGCGTCTGGGCCGCAGCGGCTACACCCGCATCATGCAGACTTTGCGTGATATCGCCATGGAACTCGCCACCGCCATCGTCCAACTCGGACCCTTTGAGCTGCTCAGTGATGGCAGCACGATTCCGGTGTTTGCCTTTCGCCTCAAGGATGCCTCGCGCTACTCGGTATACGACGTTTCCGAGCGCCTGCGGGTACGCGGCTGGCAGGTACCGGCCTACACCATGCCCGCTGCAGCGGAGCACGTTACGGTATTGCGCATCGTCGTTCGCGAGGGCTTTTCCCGTGACATGTCCGAACTGCTCCTGACCGATCTCGGCAAGGTCATCAAGGAACTCGAAGACTCACCACCGGCCCAGCCCAAACAGCTCGACGGGCACTTCCACCATGGCTGAAACGGTGCGCCCTAAAGCCACCTTGGGTACCGGTGCCCTGCTTTCCATCGGTATCGGCGGCATGGTCGGCGGCGGCATTTTTGCCGTCACCGGCCTGACTATCGAACTGACCCATGGCGCCGCACCGATTGCCTTTGCCATCGCCGGTCTCGTCGCCCTGCTCACCGCCTACTCTTACCTCAAGCTCAGCCTGCGCTACCCCAGCGTCGGTGGCACGGTGGAGTTTCTCAACCGGGCCTTCGGGCCCGGGGTGTTGACCGGAGCACTGAGTATTTTGCTGTGCCTGAGTTACATCATCCTGCTGGCGATCTACGCCTACGCTTTTGGCAGCTATGGGGCCGAACTGACCGGTGGTGGTCATACGGCCCTGTATGGACTGGCCAGTGGAGTCCTGATTCTGCTCGGAGTTTTGAACCTGGTCGGACCGCATATTGTGATTCGCAGTGAAAACAGCTTCAATGTGGTCAAGATGTTGCTACTCACGGCTTTCATTGGCGTCGGGTTTCTGCTGCCGGGCGACTGGACCCGATTGGCCCCTCAGCAATGGGTGGCCCCGCTACCGTTGTTCGCCGGTGCCATGGTGATCTTTCTGAACTATGAAGGTTTCGAACTCATCGCCAACGCCGTACCACAAGCCATCGACCCGCAACGGTCCTTGCGCATTGCCTATCTTGGCGGTACGGCTATCGTGCTGCTGTTCTATATAGCGATCGTCAGCGTGGTTTTGCTGCATGCAAGTTTTGCCAACATCGCCCTGCACCGCGACTCGGTGCTATCCCTCTCGGCACAACTCATGGCCGGATCCATCGGTCGTATCGCCATCATCATTGCCGCACTCACCGCCACGGCCTCGGCGATTAACGCTACGCTGTACGGCTCCGGGCGGCTGACATACCTGATCGCCAAATACGGCGAGTTACCCGAATCCTTCGAAAAAAATATCCGCAATCAGCCTCTGGAGGGGATGATCGTCTTCGTGGCCTTGGCGCTACTGATGGTCAACCTGATCCCGCTCGCGGCTATCGCCACCATCGGTAGCGCCGGTTTTCTACTGGTGTTTGCTGCGGTCAATCTCGCCAACCTCAAACTGGCTCGGGAAACCGGAGCTCAACGCAGCCTGGCCGCCACCGGACTGATCGCCTGCATACTCGCCTTCACCGCCTTGTGCATACAGGTTCTAAGCGACCCCCAGACCCGCTGGCAACTGCTCATTCTCGGTGGCATGATCATGCTAGCCTTACTTACCGAACTCATTTACCGCCGTCTCAGTGGGCGTTCCATACATATGGGCCGAGCTTCTGCTTCGTGAAGTGATTCTACAAAGACGGCCAGCAATAACCATGCGCCTTTTAATCGTTCCGCATTCGAATGAATCCTTTACTGTGAGGCCCGTGTCAAAGACCTACCCGTTGGGTAGTGCTGAGGGCAACAAGCATCATCCTGAACGCAGAGTGCCCGCAGACGAGTCATGCCGCAGAACCGTGTCACCAGAAAAAGGCTTACCATCCCGGGCGCAGATCCAGGATCCACACTCTAGCGACACCATCCATTCGCGTCTCCAACATAATCCGGGCCGAGTGGATTTCCACCTCCGCGGGACGATGCCGACGCGGAAAAGAGGTCTCCGGGTGCGGTTTATACCCCGGTTCGAGCTAGCTTCAGCGGGCTCAACAAGACCGTTTATGGAAAGGCCGTCTGACCACCGTTATATCACCGAGCACCATGCGGGGTGCTGTTGACGGGAAGTCTCTTATGGAATGATGAGCTAGGAACCTGTCGGGCTTAGGGAGTCGTAGCGAGGCCGATGAAAAATTGAGGCCGGTTTTTTGATCTTTTGAGGCGAATAGGAGTTCTATTCAACGATGAAGAGCGAAAAGATGGACCAATTTTCCATTGCCGTAGTCGATTCTTCCCAAGTCCGGCCGGCTCCTAGACAGCAACGTGCTTGCCCACGCCGTGGTTCACGGTACAGGGTGTCATTTCTGGCAGCAGCGCTTCGCTGGATCATCCAAAGCCCCGGCGATCCGCACCAGTAGCGTTTTCAGGGTATTCTGCTCGGCGGGCGTAAGGTGTACAAAAGCTCGGGCCAGTACCTTTTCTCCGCAGCGGTGCATTTGTGTCCACAGGGCTTTCCCAGCTTCAGTGGGCACAATGCGTATGGAACGTCGATCCTTAGTGCTGGGTTGACGGCGAATATAGCCCTTGTGTTCGAGCCCATCGAGCATCCGGGTCATCGCCCCGGGGTCGTAGCCGAGGTCTGCGGCCAACTGGCAGGGGGAAGAGGCTCCGTCCCGGGCCAGATGCTTGAGCACTAGATATTGCGTATGGCACAGGGCAAAACCGGCCTGCTCGAGTTCACGCTCAAGTTCGCCAACCAGGCGTGAACGCACCCGACCCAACAACGAACCCAAGTTGGCTTCAACAGCGGGAGGTAATTCAGCGGTAGACATCATTTTCCAAAGTAAACATTTTGCTTAAGCAAGTAAAGTACCATTCCATGTAATAAAAATTAGATACCTCGACTATACATAGCTACTGAGCCTATCATTGCATAGGCAACAGTGTCTTTTTAGATAAGTTTAAATCATCATGTATGAATCCGAGCTTCTCCTCCCTTTTTATAGCTATAAGTATCCTCTGCGCATCTTAACGGCGATTGGACTGATAGCGATTTCTGCTCTCGTCTGGACGCCGTCGAGTCGTGCAGCCAATATCGAAATACTGGCCGGTCGTAGTGTAACAACCCAACAGCGCTGGACGGATACGGTGTTCATAGCGTCCGTGGGCAGTTGGCGGCCACTTGACGGAAGTGAAACTTGGCGCTGGGCGCCTACGGCTGGGCTGGGCGAGTTCAAGGCTCGATCGACCCACCAGGAGAACCTGGATCATGCTTCCTTGATCGTCTATGGCGGCGCGCGTCTGAGCGGTTGGTGGCGGCAAGCGTTCGTCAGTTTTGGAGTGGGCCTCACCAAGTATCGTACTGATGCATTATCCAGCCCGTATGAATTTGTCTCCAGTCTGGGCTGGCAGAGCCCGCGTTATGTGCTGATGCTGCGACATATTTCCAATGCCAAGCTGCACCAACCTAACCTGGGTGAAACCATGCTGCTGGGGGGACTACGATTTTGAGAGCACCGCAAGCTGTGTAGGGAGGCTGGTGAATGAATGTGCCGAACTTTTCAACCCTACTGTTCGGGACTGCTTTTGAGTGCGGCTAAGCACTTGGTCCGTCATGGAGAGCGGTGTTACCTGATCTTGCACTAAGATTGTGCAATGCAGAAAGTGGATGCTTTGTCCCTGTGTGAAGAGATGGCGACCGGCCTTGCGGTATGCGCTGCCGATCTGCGCGTACGGTGGGTCAACCCAGCTTTAGCTGACTGGCTTGAGCAAGGGCCGGCACGCTTGTGTGGCCAGCATTTGAGTGATCTAGCGCCGCAGGCGCCCGACCTGCTCAAGCACGCAAACCGGTGTATTGATGAGGCCAGGGCCAGTCGCCTGCACGACGTACTGCTTGGTAACCCAACCTGCCTACGCATGGCGGTGGTCGAGCTGACGCCGCATGCGGCGGGCGGTCTGCTGATGGAAGTGCATGAGCCGGTAGCTTCTGGAGGGGGTCTCGCCCTGGGTTTGCGGGGGCTTGCCCACGAACTGCGTAATCCGCTGTCCGGGCTGCGTGGCGCCGCGCAATTGCTAGAACGGCGCCTGCGTGAGCCGGCACTTTGCGAACTCGCAGTACTGATTCGTGAGGAGGCAGATCGTCTGGAAAGTCTGGCCAGCCGCCTGCTGCAACCCGGGGATGCCGCCCCGCCCGATTCCTTCAATGTCCATGCAGTCCTGGAGCGGGCGGCGACCCTGATCGAACAAGAAACGGCGCCACGACGGGTGGTGGAGCGCGATTACGATCCGGCGTTACCCCCAGCCTTTGGTAACCCCCAACAGATTGAGCAGATCGTGCTCAATCTGTTGCAGAATGCCTTGCAGGCGGGAGCACAGCGGGTGCACTTACGCAGCCGCGTCGAGATTGGTACCCGACTTCCCGGAGGGCGGCGGGCCTTGCGGATCGAAGTCCTGGATGATGGCCCGGGGGTTGCGGTAGCACTACGCGCCCATTTGTTTGAACCATGGGTGTCGGGTCGGCAGGGCAGTGGGCTCGGTCTGGCCCTGTCACGCGCGATTGCTGAGGAACACGGTGGTGAACTGCTTTATGCACCTGAGCAGGGAGTCACTCGTTTTGTGTTGCGTTTACCCCAAGGAGAAGCCTGATGGCTGATTCGGATATTGTATGGATCGCCGAGGATGATCGCAGTCTACGTCGCGTATTAGGCGAAGCCCTGCGCGACGCCCACTACACGGTGCGGGCGTTTGCCAGCGCCGACGAGGTACTGGCCGCCCTACAACAATCCTGCCCGGCGGCACTGTTTTGCGACCGGCGGCTGGGCCAGACTGATGGTCTAAACTTAATTACTGCCCTGCGCGAACGCGATTGTCTGGCCCCGGTTCTGGTGATCAGCGCTTTTACCGACGTCGCCGCTACCGCCGCCGCCTATCGAGCCGGGGCGGTGGAATACCTGGCCAAGCCATTTGACCTCGACCAAGCCGTCGAAGCACTGCGGCGAGTGCTGCTCGGCCGGGCTACCGAGGTGCCGGCGGCAGAACCCGCCCGCCATCCGCTACTCGGCGAAAGTCCGGCTATGCGTGAAGTGTTTCGACTGATCGGCCGGGTAGCCGGCAGCGACCTCAATGTGCTTATTGTCGGAGCCACCGGCACCGGCAAAGAACTGGTTGCCCGCGCCTTGCACCAGGAGAGTCCTCGCAATGCGCAGCCCTTTGTGGCCTTGAATACCGCGGCGATCCCGGCCGAGCTGCTGGAAAGCGAATTGTTTGGCCATGAGGCCGGGGCCTTCACCGGCGCGCAACGACGCGTACCGGGCCGCTTTGAGCAGGCTGCCGGTGGCACCCTGTTCCTGGATGAAATCGGTGACATGCCCGCAGCCCTGCAGACCCGCCTGTTACGGGTTCTGGCCGGTGGCGAGTATTACCGGGTCGGTGGCCGGGAACTGTTGCGGGCCGATGTGCGCCTGATCACCGCGACCCATCAGGATCTCGATGCGCAAGTGGCTTCCGGTGGATTTCGTGCCGATTTACTGCACCGGCTGGATGTAGTGCGTATCGCCCTGCCGTCGTTGTCCATGCGGCGCGAAGATATCCCTCTGTTAGCCATACATTTTCTGGCCGTGGCGGCACAAACCCTGAAACTACCGGCCAAACGCTTCAGTGGAGCCACACTGCGTCGACTTGAAACCATGGACTTTCCCGGTAACGTCCGGCAAATCGAGAACCTTTGCCAGCGGCTAGCCGTGATGACCCCCGGGGTGGTCATCCAGCCGTCTGATCTACAACCGGGGTCGGCTCCAGGAGCGGCAGATAATCCCGAGCAGGCCGCTTGGCTGGAGTCACTGCGTACCTGGACGGAGCAGGCCTTAGCAAACGGGCAGAGTGACCTGTATGGCATAGCCCGAGAGCACTTTGACCGGGTGCTGTTTACCGCAGCGCTGGAGACTTGCAATGGGCACCGGCAGCAGGCCGCCGAAAAGCTTGGGGTCGGGCGCAACACGATTACCCGCAAGCTGGGCAGTTCACGCCGCCGTAAGACCCGCTAGCAAGCGTAGCCTGGATGCAGTGTGAGCGTCATCCGATATGAATAGGCGACGCAATAATTGGCCCCTGGGTCCCGGGTCGATGTCCGGGATGACGTCAATAAGGGAAGCGGTATCTAGGAGCCTGTCGGGCTTGGAGGGTCGTAGCGAGGCCGATGAAAAATTACAGCCGATTTTTTGATCTTTTGAGGCGAATAATGGTTCTATATAACAAAAAAGGTTAGAAGAATGGGCCGATTTCCAATCTCCGTAGTAGATTCTTATCAGGCTGGATAGGCTCCCAGAATGATCTGTCGACGAACGCCCGCAGACCCGAACGCCTCCGTAAAGTACAAACCACGACCATGGGCAAGTGGATACCCAGAAAAATTCAATGACCACAATCGGCTGATTACCTCAGACTTCGATAAGCTAGTTAATCAGCAACAGGACTATGGCGGCCGCAACCCCAGCCAGCACATCATCAAACATGATGCCGAAGCCTCCAGAAATATTCCGATCCGCCCAGCGTATGGGCCATGGCTTGAATACATCGAAACCTCGGAACAAGACCCAAGCAACCACGACCATCCACCACGGAGCCCCCCGAACCGGCCACAGAGCGATCCATAAACCAACGAACTCATCCCAGACAATCGCCCCCGGATCATGCAGGCCGACTCGTCGGGCCGCGCGCGAGCAGGCCCAGGCACCCAATACAAAAGCGGCCAGCACGGCAAGGCTATAGGCCGGCCAGAACAACTGTCGCAAGGCCAGCCAGGGTAGCAGAGCTGCCAGTGAGCCGAAGGTACCGGGAGCCACAGGAACCAGACCACTGCCAAATCCGAGGGCGATCCAGCCATCAACATGGCTTAGTAGTGTGGTTCGTTGTGCTGAAGTAAGCGTGCCGCTCATGTTTTGAAATGCTCATAACCACACCGACGAGGCTGGAAGGTATGACCGGCGCTGCCGAGGATACTTATGCCTCGACCCGCAACCATCCGGCCGATCACCTGGGTCTCAATCTCCCGCCCCGCCAGATCATCCTGCACCGCAACCAGAAGGGCTTCGGGTACGGTGCAGCACAAGGCATAGTCATCCCCTCCGGCAAGAACCAGATCGAGTACCTCCTCAGCGTTGAACAAGGCGCACAACTCCTCAGAACGAGGCAATGCATCCAGCCATAGTTCCGCAGCAACATCACCGGCCGTGCAGAGATGCCCAAGATCGCTAAGTAAGCCGTCCGAAACATCGATGCAGGCACTAGCCCTACCGCGCAACAGCAGACCGGCTGCCAGCATCGGTTCGGGCCGCTGCAGACGCTGTACCAAACGCTTTTGCTGTGGTTTTACCTCGGGCGATTCCTTAGAACCCCCATCGGCCTGCAGACAGGCCAGTCCCCCTGCCGCCTCACCAAGTGCTCCGCACACCAATATATGATCACCAGGCTGCGCGCCATCGCGTCGCAAGGCCTGGCCCGGCGGAATCAAGCCATAGGCGGTAACGCTGATGGCCAGACCTCCACAGGTCGTATCACCCCCCACCAAGGTGACTCCCTCGCGCTGCGCCAGCGCCAGGAACCCCTGCATAAAGTCCCTGACGAAGATTGGTTCCGAGTTCGGCAACGTTAGGGCCAGCTGCGCCCAGCTTGGGCAGGCACCCATGGCGGCCAGATCCGAAAGATTGACCGCCAAGGACTTCCAACCCAGATCCCATGCCGGGGTAGCTGGTAAAAAATGCACGCCTGCCACCAACGTGTCAACACAGGTGACCAGGTCCATACCTTCCGCAACCCGCAATACCGCCGCATCGTCACCCATTCCAAGCAGCACATCGGAACGCTGATGCCCCCTCAGTTCACGGATCAGTGCAAGCAGATCAAACTCAGCCATGATGGTCGGATTCAGCGACGTTCGGACAGGTATTCGGAACCACGCAAGCCTGTCGCTAAGCGGTCAAGGACTCCGTTGACGTAGGTGTGCCCATGCTCCGCACCAAACCGCTTGCTCACTTCGATCGCTTCGTTGATGACCACCCGATAGGGTACGTCGGAGCGGCATTGCAACTCGTAGGTAGCCATCCGCAAGGTGGCGCGCTCTACCGGATCAATATCCTCGATACCGCGATCCAGGCACGGCGCCAGCAGTTCATCCAACTCCTCCTTGAGCCGCTCAACACCACGCAGAATATCCTCGAAGTAGGCAAGATCAGCCACCTCCATGTCCTGTTCCCGGCGAAACTGAACAATGATCTCAGCCATCGGAGTACCGGCCACCTGCCAGGCATATAAAGCCTGAACAGCACGCCGCCGAGCCCGGGAACGGGCCCCGGCATCCACCCCGGCTGACGGGGCATAGTGACGGCTACTGCTCATAGACGGGTGTAAAGGTTAACCATCTCCAAAGCGGCCATAGCGGCATCTGTGCCCTTGTTGCCCGCCTTGGACCCGGCCCGTTCGATAGCCTGCTCGATCGTATCGGTGGTCAGCACTCCGAAAGCAACCGGTACCCCACTAAGCTGGGCCTGGTTGGACAAGCCCTTGGCGGCCTCACCGGCTACATAATCAAAATGGGGAGTCGCCCCGCGAATCACACAACCCAGCGCAATGATCGCCACGTACTGATCAGCGGCCAGCAAGCGTGCCGTAGCCTGAGGTAATTCCCAGGCCCCGGGCACATAAATGACGTCTATGGCATCCTCAGCCACACCGTGGCGCAGCAACGCATCACGCGCGCCCTGCAACAGCTGTTCAACGATAAACGCATTGAAGCGAGTGGCCACCAGCGCGAAGCGGCCCGTCGGGGTGGAAAAATCGCCTTGAATCACGGCCATGCCAACCATCACCTGCAGAAAAGCCCAAGTGTAGGGGCTCCGGGGTTACGTCTCCAGTCATCTTCTGGTCTCACCCCGGGATGCCAGATCCTTCATGACCCCGTATGCTCTTGACTTTGCTACTTTGCGAGCCTTATGGACACGTCCTCTGATCGCCCCCGCCTGCGCCTGGATTGGGTACGCAAGCAACTGAACGAGCCGGAACTAGGGCTTGCCCCGGCATCCAATGATGCCAGTTTCCGCAGTTACTGGCGG
>ENA-ORDP01001993-ORDP01001993.1-marine-sediment-metagenome-genome-assembly--contig:-NODE-1993-length-10395-cov-4.210251_pt1 | contig 10395 bp, 11 predicted proteins | sample MGYA00248627_ERZ508539 | MGnify/ENA primary metagenome ERZ508539 (study PRJEB26208, sample SAMN05571518) | marine sediment metagenome | biome: deep sea; feature: Hydrothermal vent; material... | reverse complement strand
GGAGGCCTGGCTTACAGAGCCTTCAGAAAGAGTCTGGCTGGCGTCGGAAACCTGGTTGGAGGCGGCGCTCACCTGGTCTGCCCCGTCGAACATTTGTTTGGAGACGGTTTCAATAGGTTTGAACACTGTTTTCCTGAGGTAGAAAACCACCAGTCCGCAGGAGATCAGAATGACTATGATGGTCGTCACAGCCGCCATTATGGTCGCGGATCTCATCTGCTTGTCGAGCGGGCCAAGATCTATGACGATCTGAAACGCGCCGTGCATATCGCCGATCGCTTTTCCATCTTTTTTAAACCCTATGGGATCGACATCTGTATCAGGCCGGAGAGGATCGTCGTTGGTCTTGCCGTGGCATATAAGGCAGTCTTTAGTAAGTTTAACCGCCCTCATATAGCGAAATACATTCGCCTTATTATCGACATGTTTCACTTCGCCTGCGGCGGACGACTGCAATTCGCGAAGCAAATCTTTCTCCACTTCTGAAACGGGGTTATAGTTCGGGTTTCTTGCGTCAAACCTTGTCGGCTTAAACTGGAAGTGGCTTTCCTTCGCCCCTTTTAACGCCGCGTTAAAAGCGGAGACTACCGGTATGGTGTTGTAAAAGACAGTTTGCCTTAGCTTGCTGAAAAATTCCTCGGAGCCGACGGTAATCCCGGCGAGCGACTGCTGGGCCTCTTTGAGAAGCCGCTTGGTATTAAATGCGTTTTGCGTGTTAAGGTAACCGGTGGCTACTCTGGCGTTTTCCGCCATGCGCCCTATCGCCCGCGCTTTATAAAACATCACGCTTAAAGCTGTCTTTTTAATATCCCGGATAAACACGAAAGAGAGGATAATCGTCGCGATCGAAACGGTGATGGCAAGCACAAGGATAATTTTAACTTGCAGGCTCATGTTTTTCATTTTCTTTCCTCATTCACAGTTGTTCGAGCGAATGTTCAGTTCGCTTTTGAGGTTTCATCTTTATGGTCAATTCAGAATTTGGTTAACCGCGCTTAATAACGTAAAAAATTTACGTTCTGTTTTTGCTTCCCGATAGAGCTACCACTCCATTGACGGCCACCACCGGATGGATGCTATCGGATACTAATGGTTATAAATATATAACATTTGAGCGCGTATGGAACCATAAATATTAATAAAAGTGGAAAAAAATTACTTGAGGGAACCTCTAAAAAGCGCTTTCGTAGCGAAATCGAGCGAAAAGTCGTCAGGCGAGGCGGCGAGACAAAATAGCCGCAAGCGTAGTAGCAACTACTCTGAGGACGAATTTGACTCGTCAACGAAGCATGGCGCCTTTTAAGCCGATTGTAGCAGAAATGGATTTTTAGAGGTTCCCTTGAGCCCCAGGAGCCGCAACCTGCTTTTAGCAAACGGTCTCGAAAACCGGAATGGCGCTATCGGGCCAAGGCCACCTGATCCGGCGGTCGGAACGTATATAGCCTGTAGCTCATCAGCTTATTATTTTATCGATAGCCTGATAGTCTGATCGTGTTAGCTCGATATCGAGCGCTTTAATATTTTGCTTTACCTGATCCGCGCTGTTCGCTCCAACAAGAGCGCAAGCCACCCCCGGTTGGGAGATGGCCCATTTAATAGCTAAAACCAGAAGCGGTATTGCTCTACCGTCAGCATAATCCTTCAATTCTTGAACTATCTTCATCGCGGGGCTGAATGTTTCTTTTCTGAATATACCAAAGTTTTGTTTACCCCTCCAGCCATCAAATGTATGATCCTCACTGTATTTCCCGGTGAGCAGGCCTGAAGCAAGCGGACTATATGCGAGAACGCCGATATTGTTGTCTCGGCAAAAAGGCAATATTTCCTTTTCGATATCCCGCTCCAACATGTTGTACTTGGGCTGAAGTGATATTACAGGCGCGATTTCCAAAGCAGACTTCATTTGACCTACGCTGAAGTTGCTGACTCCTATCGCCCTGATTTTCCCCTGCTCCTTGATACTGTTCAACCGCTCCATTGTCCTCTCAATAGGAGTTTTCGGGTCTGGCCAATGGATCTGGTACAGGTCGATCCTGTCCGTTTTTAACCTGCGGAGTGAATTGTCGATCTCTTCTGTTACCGATGAAGGCGAAAGATCGTGATATAACCCTTTGAGAGATTGCGATTTCCATCTCAACCCGCACTTTGTGGCGAGAGCCACCTCGTCTCTTCTGCCCTCTATGGCTTTTCCCACAACCTCCTCCGACAGGCCAAACCCGTATACCGGCGCGGTGTCAATAAGGTCCACCCCGCTATCCAGGGCCGTTTTGATGGTGGCGATAGACTCGTTTTCATCTCTTTGTGACCAGAATGGAGGGCCGCCTATGCCCCAGGTTCCAAGGCCTATTGGTGAGATGGTGATTTCACCTGTCCCCAATTTTCTTTTTTCCATAATTCAGAGCCAACATTATTGCTATTGAGGTTACGATCCAGATAGCTTAACATATCGCGCTTGTGGAGCCTTATTTTTGAAAAATAAGCTTTTTCTCCATATAAAACAGGCTAACCTATTGAAACGCAAGTCCTAACAGAGGACACAGGTATTCATCTCCTTAACCGCTAAGAGCCCTTTATCCTGAAAGTTAATGGCTATTTGCTTTCAGGTTACTTTTCAATTTTAAAAGGTTTCTTGCTATCTTACGTCTTGCCACCAGCGGTTTATTTCTCCGACACCCGTCGATTTGGTCTGCATCTGGTGGAAAAAATTTACGAAAGATGATCGCAACATCCGAAATTAGCGTATAAATACCGCAATTGGCCTATATTAATAGCTATCGAGCGAAATATTTGCGTTTCAACTCTGGCAAAGGAGAAAAAGTATGTCCAACAGCGTATACAAAGTCATCGAAATCATCGGTACCAGCTCCACCTCATGGGAAGACGCCGCCAAAACCGCCGTGGAGCGGGCGGGGAAGAAACTTAAAGGGCTTAGAATAGCGGAAGTTGTGGAGCAGGATATGAAGATCGAAGACGGAAAAGTCACCGATTATCGTACAAAAATACGATTATCTTTTAAATACAACGATTGAAATAAATACAGGAATTAAAATATTTTTGTCAACTTTTTCGGGGTGAGGTTAAGGAAATAGCGGCGGCGATATCCATACTGTTCGCCTCTTGCTGAAACAGAGGATTTGTCTGCGGCCAGCCGATTAGAATGCAACCAGCCAAAAATTTGAGCGCATTTTTTATTTAATTGCTCAACAGGCGCGCGTTCAATATATAATCGGGATTTTATCAAAATCAAGAATGTCCGCTCTAAAACTTCGACCTGAAGACTTGGAGATCATGTATGCCCACGCGGCCGATCAGTTCCCAAATGAAAGTTGCGGTGTCGTTCTTGGCAAGGCGGACGAGCCGGAAAAAACCGAAGTCCGCAGGCTGACCAATATCCAGCGCCAGCTAAACAAACTTTATCCAGATTTATATCAGCGGGACGCCGATACGGGATACTTCGCCGACCCGAAAGAGCTGATCCGCGTGTTCAAAGACGCCGCCTCTGGCGGACTTGAAGTGATCGGTTTTTATCATTCGCACCCGAACCACGACGCCTACTGGTCGATCGAGGATCATAAGGCGGCCATGTGGGCAGGCACAGACGAGCCTTCGTTTCCGGACGCTTTTCATGTTGTTATTTCTGTCTACGATGGCGTTGTCAAAGGCGCGGCTATGTTCAGGTGGGATGCAAAAAGCAAAAGTTTCACTGAAAGCTCAATCGAATAAAGACCGATGACGAGAATTAACGTAGTTGAAGTCAAAGACCTGGAGGTTATCGTTCGTGGCTGTAAAATTTTGGACGGTATAACTCTTTCCATCGGCGCAGGCAGGTTCACCGGCCTCATAGGGCCCAACGGCGCCGGCAAAACAACTTTGTTGAAGGTTTTACTGGGGCTGATAAAACCGGCCGGCGGCACAGTCCGTGTGTTCGGGCACAAGCCGGGGCAAGCCCACAACCTTACCGGCTATGTTCCGCAAACCACGAATTTCGACAGCAGTTTCCCCGTATCGGCTCTTGATGTGGTGATGATGGGCATGCTGATAAAACAAAAACTGGGGAGGCCCGCAGGAAAGGGCGACAGGCAAGCCGCCGAAAAAGCGATGGAGCGAGCAGGTGTTTTAGATCTTTCAAATAAACGTTTTGGCTCCTTGTCGGGAGGAGAATGCCAGAAAGTCCTGATAGCCCGCGCGCTTTGCGGCCAGCCCCGGCTCCTGCTCCTCGACGAGCCGACGACAGGCATCGACGCCCTCTCCCAGGACAGTTTTTATACAATGCTAAAAAGCCTTATTGAAAATCTCAACATGACCATTCTTCTTGTGAGCCATGATATAGGCGTTATCACCAACATGGTCGATGACCTTATATGCATAAATCAAAAAGTGTACTGCCACGGGGCGCCCGCCGAGGTGTTGCGCGACGGCGTTGTCGGCCAGGCTTATGGATGCGAAGCGGAAATTCTCCTGCACGGTCATTCCACTCCCCACAGACTGCTCGGACAGCATGACGGACGCCAAGAGCTATAAAAATGCTTGAGATGATCTCGCACGGTTTCATGGCGCGCGCTTTCATGGCCGGAGCCATCATAGGGACACTTTGCGCGATCATCTCGGTTTTCATTGTGCTCAAAAAAATATCGTTCATAGGGGTCGGAGTCTCCCACTCAGCGTTCGGAGGCGTGGCCATCGGCGCTCTGCTTGGCATAAACCTCACAGTTAGCGTCTTTGTCTTCTCCACATTAGTGGCTCTTCTCATCGGCTGGCTGTCGAGAAGAAGCGGAGCCCACGAAGACATCAGCATCGGCGTTGTCTTCTCCTCGTCGATGGCGCTTGGGGTGGTGGCGCTGGGGCTAATGGAGGGATACAACATCGATCTGTTCTCGTTTTTATTCGGGTCGATCCTCGCCGTGTCCAACAACGATCTCTGGATCGCGCTTACGGCTTTATCGCTTGTCTCGCTCGTTATCTTTGCGTTGTTTAAAGAGCTATTGGCCTACTGTTTTGATGAACAATGGGCGAGGGTGTGCGGGATAAATGTAAACCGCCTACAGGACACGTTACTTGTACTGATAGCCGTGACCGTGGTCGTCTCGATAAAACTGCTGGGGATAATCCTCGTCTCCGCCCTTCTGGTCATGCATGGCTCCATTGGCCGCACACTGGCGGAGCACTACCTTGAATTTCTTATTACTGCGATCTTGCTTAACTGCTATTATTAAGCATGTTAGCAATGAATGTTCTGTCCTTGAAATAGGATAATATGGAATCGCTTGCACTGGCAAAAGCTCCAAATGCTAAGAACAAAAAACTACAGGATGAAAAAACGTTTAGGCTCGGAGAGCTTTTTTGCGGACCTGGCGGATTAGCTTTTGGGGCTAGCCAGTCGCAATTAGCGAATGAAGGAATAAAATTTTCCGTTAAGCATGCTTGGGCTTCTGATTATGATCAGGATTCCTGCAATTCTTATAAAGAAAACGTGTGTCCTGATAGTCCGGAAACTGTAATATGTAAAAATGTGAATGAGCTGGATATCGAATCGTTACCTCCAATAGATGCATTTGCTTATGGCTTTCCTTGTAATGATTTTAGCATTGTGGGGGAGTCAAAAGGGTTTGATGGTCATTTTGGGCCATTGTATTCATACGGAGTTAAAGTATTAAATTATCATAAACCGATTTTTTTCCTGGCAGAAAATGTTGGCGGAATTACTAGCGCTAACGAAGGCAAAGCATTTGAAAAAATACTTTTCGATTTAAAGCACGGCGGGGATGGTTACAATTTAACTACTAATCTATATAGATTTGAAAAATACGGGGTTCCACAAACGAGGCACAGGATAGTAATAGTAGGTTTTGCAAAAAATCTAAATATCTCTTTTAAAGTGCCTGAACCATTCACTAGGAGCAATCTAATTACTGCTCAATCCGCGCTTGAATCTCCACCCATTCCACAAAATGCGTCAAACAATGAACTTACAAACCAATCCAATACTGTGGTCGAACGCTTAAAAAATACTCTGCCAGGGCAAAATGCCTGGAATGCTGATTTGCCTGAGCATCTTAAACTCAATGTTAAAGGCGCTAAACTTAGCCAAATCTACCGTAGGCTCCATCCAGATAAACCATCATATACAATTACAGGTAGCGGAGGAGGAGGAACACATGGATATCATTGGTCTGAAAATCGAGCCCTAACTAATCGTGAGCGCGCGCGCATTCAAACTTTCCCGGATAACTTCATTTTTAGTGGACGCAAAGAAAGCGTCAGAAAGCAAATTGGAATGGCAGTGCCACCCAGGATTTCTAAATTTCTATTCGAATGTATCCTGAAGTCGCTGGCTGGAATTGACTACCCTTCTGTCCCTCCATCATATGGCGCGCAACAAAAACTATTTTAAATTTAAATAAATGAAGATCGACATTATTAAAAAAGCTCAAGAACAATTCTTTATATCAGACAGTGATCTGGAAATTATTTTCACTAAAGCATTGGCTGGAGGTGAAGTTTCAAGCGAGGATGAGATTGTTGAATGGTTAACTGAAAGATTTATTCCTAACATCGTTCTTATTAGCAAAGATGAGTATGCTCATATGTGTGTAGACGCGCTTAAAATAGTTTCTCATGTAGCTCCGACTGATTATGGATCAAGCAGACAAAGAGATATGGGGCAATTATGGGCGGATATGATAAGGGGTTATTTGGGCGAAGCGGCATTTTTGCAATTCCTGAAAACTAACTGGGGAATTGACGCTGATCTTGGCCATGACAAAGGTACTTTAGGTGAATATCTTCCAATGGATATTCATGCAGTGACTTTGCCTGGTGAAAGATCTCGTTCCCCAAGGATAAAAATCAGTATAAAAGCGACTAAGTGGAATGGGATATGGCTTGATATACCAGGAGATCAATTTAACCATTCTGACGTACATGTATTGGTAAAAGTTGGTGTTGGAAGAGACCATTTATTTGCCTTTTTTAAAGAGATAAGCGTTTTTAAAGACAAAGTTCTTAAAATTGGTGAAGAGGTTGGATCTTTATCAAAAGAAGAATCGGAAGATTTGTTTGAAAGCTTGCCATCATTTCAGCAAATTCCAGCATACATATGCGGTTTTGCGCTGAAATCTAATAGTTATGAAAATTTATCATATACGGGAAAACGTGGAAGGAAGCACTATACAATAAAAGGATGGAACGGCCCAATTTGCGCCGGGGATTTGGATAAAATTAAGTCAACTGAAGGCATTATTGGAGAGGCGAAATTTGAAGGAATCGGAGAATTCTCGCATGAACAAGGTTACTTGTTTAATACTGGTAATTTTTTATGGCGTAAAGAGGATTGGGAGAAAATTATTAAAAACCTTTGATTCTTTCCGGCCTACTTTGAGTTTGCTTTCCCCCTACTTATCTCTCCATTGACACTGGCTCTCGACGCATCCGCAGGCTTTGTTGTATTTCTCCGCGTCGTAACATTCTGTCCATTCGCAGGTGGTAATTATCGGAGGCTCGTTGGCGCCCTGGCATACCTGGCTGGAGCAGGCGCCGGCGATACAATCGGTGTCGGCTGAGCATACAACTTTGGTCGATTCCCCGCAAAATCCGCCGTCTTCAGTTCTATTGTCATTGGAGGAGCTTGGCCGGGCGCATCCATCCGCCACGAAGATAGAAAGGGAAAGGGCGAGACCTGCTAATAACATGAACGGGAGCGCTCTTGTCATGCTCACCTGCCTGGAAGTTTTCCTATAATCGGTTTAGCCTCGTAATTACGTTCTAAAACAAACTCCCCAACGGATTAAAAAACTCGACGCCCTGAACGTCGGAGCGGACTTTTTTTACCAGTTTTTCGAAATCCTCTTCGTTGGCGACGAAATCTATGTTGTTCGTATTTATAATGAGAAGCGGCCCGCCCCGGTAGCTAAAGAAAAAGTCGTTAAACGCGATATTCACCTTGTTGATATATTCTTCTGATATTCCCTTCTCCGCGTCCCTGTCCCGTATCGATATACGTTTCATCAGGGTCGATGTGTCCGCCTGCAGGTAGACAGCCAGGTCGGGCGCGGGGACATGTTTTACCAGCTGGTTGTAGATGTCGAGATAAAGCCGGAACTCGCTGTTGTCGAGGTTTAGTTTTGCGAACACCAGGTCGCGCTCCATTATGTAATCGCAGACCGTCACCTGTTTGAAAAGATCGACCTGCGAGAGGTTAGAGAGTTGCTTGTATCTCGACACCAGAAAAAACATCTGGGTCTGGAACGCGTAGGTGGATTTATCGCGGTAAAAAGAATCGAGAAACGGGTTTTCCTCCACCTGCTCATATATCGGCTCCACCTCGAACCGCTCCCCCAGCATTTTTGCCAGGCTCGATTTGCCGACTCCGATGGGCCCTTCTATGGCGATGTAGCGGCTCATTCCTTATGGCGCCCGATTTTTCGCATGCGTTGTCGATCTTCCGGGATTTCATTCAGCAATTCGGACACGGTTTTACCAAGCTTGGGATGGGTTAAGTCCGGGTCGATGTCTTTTAATGGTTGCAATACGAACCTGCGTTCTGCGGCGAGGGGATGCGGTATTTTCAGATCTGCGGTGTCGACAATAAGATCATCGTAAAAAATGATGTCTATATCAATCTTGCGTGGGCCCCATTTGACCGACCGCTTTCTACCCATTTTGTTTTCGATCTCCTTTATTTTGTCAAGCACCGCCCCGGCGGAGAAATCCACTTTTAGAGCGACCGCCGTGTTCACAAACCAGGGCTGATCGAGCTTTCCCTGCGGCTCCGTTTCGTAATAGCCCCCCTGCCCGATAAGCTCTACGCCTTCGTCTTTGAGGATTTCCCCGATGGCCCCGGCGACCGAACCTTCAGGGTCGTCCATGTTCGACCCGATAGAAAGATAAACGACAGCCACAATGACCTGCCTTTTCATTAACAGTTTGCCAAAAAAGTCCTTCCCTGGCTTTTTTTGCTGGAAAAGCTAAAAGCGCGGTTTCCGCTTTTCCTCATTTTTCAATCACTTTCCGTTCCTGAAAAATGGCGGTACTTCCATGTACCGCTCTAACAGCCTAAAAAACGAATTTAAGCCCCCGCAACCGGTTGGATATTTCGTCCATCACCCTTTTTTCATCCTCTAGCCCTTTCGCCGCGAAAGTTACGGAGAACCGCACAAAATTTCCCGCGTCGTCCCAGGGAACGGTCGATATCAGCTTTTCTCTTATCATCCACTGCGAGAAATCTTCGCCGTTTTCAAACGAAGCCCCCCCCTCTATCGATTTTGGCGCTTTTACGTAGAGATAAAACGTGCCTGCAGGTTTGCTGGCGCTAAAGCCCGCCTTGTTTAAAGCCTCGACGAGCAGAGTCAGCCTCCGCTCATACTTGGCGACAGTCTTTTGAGTAATTTCAGGGTTTGAAAGCGCGGTGACTCCGGCTTTCTGGATGGCGAGGAACTGGCCTGAATCGTAGTTATCCTTCACGGCGGCAAAAGCGTTTACCGCCAGCGCGTTTCCCGCCACAAAAGCGAGCCGCCACCCGGTCATGTTGTAGGCTTTAGAGAGCGAGTGTATTTCGATCCCCACATCTTTCGCTCCGTCTACGGAGAGGAAACTGTATGGTTTCTCACCGTAGGTCAGCGCCGCGTAGGCCGCGTCCTGAATAACTACTACTCCATTGTCGCTTGCAAACCTTACCACCTTGTCATAAAACGCAGGCGTTGCCCTGGCGCCGGTCGGGTTGTTCGGATAGTTGATGTAAAGAAGTTTCAGGCGCTTCGCTTTTTCATCGGGAATCGAACTTAAATCAGGCAAGAATCCATTTTCCTGCGTTAAAGGAAGGTTTAACACTTCGCCGCCCAGATATTTGGCGTGGGTAGCCATCACGGGATAACCGGGGATCGTCTGCGCCATAAGGTCGCCGGGGTTAATGAACGCAAGAGGTATCATCGCAAGGGCCGGTTTTGCGCCTATGGAATGGTTCACCTCCGCCGCAGGATCGATCCCGTCAACGCCGAAGACCTGTTTTAGATAGTCTACAGCCGCTTGTTTGAACTCGGCGCTTCCGTTGTCCGCGTAACCCCTGTTTTCAGGTTTTCCAGCTTCGTCCCGAAGCCTGTTCACGACCTGGACGTCCGCCATTTCGTCCGGCTCACCAACGCCCATGTCGATCAACTCGGCGCCGGGATTTTTGTCCATCGCCTCTTTTTTCGCCCGTTTGATCTTCTCAAACTTGTATATTGTCGTATCCTTGCCGAACCGGCCGCCGCCGATCCGCTCGGCGAACATGCTTTGGATATAACTCTCTTTAGCCGCCATTGTCATTAGGGAACCTCTAAAAAGCGCTTTCGTAGCGAAATCGAGCAAAAAGCCGTCAGGCGAGACTGCGAGACAAAATAGCCGCAAGCGTAGTAGTAACTA
>ENA-ORDP01001992-ORDP01001992.1-marine-sediment-metagenome-genome-assembly--contig:-NODE-1992-length-10400-cov-13.318511_pt1 | contig 10400 bp, 13 predicted proteins | sample MGYA00248627_ERZ508539 | MGnify/ENA primary metagenome ERZ508539 (study PRJEB26208, sample SAMN05571518) | marine sediment metagenome | biome: deep sea; feature: Hydrothermal vent; material... | reverse complement strand
TGGTTGCTATGTTCGGATATTTGATGGAACAGGATAGACCGGAAACCTGGGGTGCAACAGCGTTGATTCAGCGGCCGGAGGAGATTCTGGACTGGGTGAAGTGATTGGCTGAAAGTTAATCGCATGCCGATCTGCCCCGACAGTCAACCGGCTCGGAGCCTGCGCCCCGAATCTTGCTCAAGATCCAGCCTGGGACTGGCGCTGCGAGAAATGCGGGCAAGGTGAAGGAGGTTGCTTTTTATATCCACATCAGTATAATTACGAGGTATGAAGCTACTTCGATTTCTCGGAGACTCTCTTAAGTGCTTGCGGGAGTTCCCGGAGGACGCTAAGCAGGATGCGGGCTACCAACTGGACAAGGTGCAGCACGGAGAACGGCCAGCCGATTTCAAGTCGATACCTTCCATCGGAAAGGGCGTTGAAGAAATCCGAGTGTGGGACGACTCGGGGACTTACCGAGTAATCTACACAGCCAAGCTGGCCGATGCGGTTTACGTACTGCACGTTTTCCAGAAGAAAACACGGACGACAGCCAAGCGCGACATTGAACTTTCCAAGAAGCGATACACCGAACTGTTGAGAGGCACCTAAATGACCAAAACCGAAACTTTTAGCAGCGTATGGGACGCGATTGCCGATACGCCCGAGCAGGCGGCAAACCTTCAAGCCAGGGCCGAACTAATGCGGCAAATCGCTGCCATCATTGAAGCAAACAAATGGAAGCAAGCCAAGGCTGCGACTCATTGCGGCGTTACTCAGCCGCGCATTAACGACCTGTTGCGCGGTCGCGTGTCGCGTTTCTCTCTTGATGCTCTGGTGAATATCGCCACGGCCCTTGGCCGGCGCGTACATGTAAAGTTGGAAGCAGCATAACCAAGCGCCAGTTGCTTGAGGATGCTTTAACCCCTGAAGGCAGGCCGCAAGCGGCCAGTGGCAATGTGTAATCACCCGTTTATATATCCAGAATCAGCTTTAAACCTTCGCTTAATTCCTGCCTCTGACTAACGCTCAGCTTACCTGTTTTTCCTGTTAGACAGGATTTATCCAGGGTGATTATCTGCGATACATTTATAACAGATTCTTTTTTCAGACCAATATTCCTGGTTGCGCCCAACTTCATATTTCCAGGTGCTTTAGCAAGGTTAAGATTTGAAGTTATAACGGCAACGATAACTGTGTTTATTTTGCTTTTATTGAAATCGTCTGATTGAACAATGACTACCGGCCTTCTGTAACCCGGCTCCGAACCCCCTGGCTCATCAAGATCCGCCCACCAGATCTCTCCCTTTCTAAAACTCATCCTTTACCATTCTTCCTTGTCAACTGACTTCATCTGGACTCTTTTGAACCCGGTCTCTAATCCCTGGCTTTCCATGCCCTTATATACCTCATTAAGTAATTCTGTAACTTTTTGACCTTTATGCTTTTCAACATAACTCGAAATTGCCCGTACATATAACTCGCTCCTGGACAAACCAAGTCTTTTGGCCAATCTTTCGGCGGTTTTAAATACAGGATCGGGTATCGATATTGCTGTTTTCATATTAAGAAGTATAACTAAAGTTATACCAATGTCAACCGGGCGCAAGCCCGGCAACTGCTTCTGGATCGGGACGAAGACGGCGTCTGGATCACTGAGTGCCCTTCGATACCTGGCTGCGTCAGTCAGGGCGCGACGAAAGAAGAGTCCATTGCCAACATCCAGGAAGCCATCCAGCTTTGTCTGGAAGTCAGAGCCGAACGGGGCTTGCCTCGTTATGGCATTTTACAGCCTTAACTCGGTGTCCAGATGTATCAGACTACTTCACAGCTACTCCCTCGGCGAAAATTCGACCGTCGTGATAATTGGATATACACCCTGACATCCATTAACAGTTACTACTGCGGGTTGATTTGTTGCCTTTGCCATTAATATTAGTGGATAGGTAAAATTTTTAAATGCTGTATCATCTAACACATGCACGGCAAATTCAGAAGAACATCCTCCCCCGTTAAATACAGGTTTCCCAGTTAAATGAATATACAACAAGTTCTGAGAAGAAATCGGCTCAATCATATGAATAGTGCCGGTTACGCTATCGGCCAATACGGAATTTCCAAACAATATTACGAACATTATTAAGAACCAATAGGCTTTATTCATTTCTGCACCTCCTCGTAGGGGAAAGATAAATAAAGAATAAAAGCAAACTGAAAAGCAGAAGGGGACAGATTTATTTTCCAAGCTATCCCACACGTTTCGAACTCCTGACCGGCCTGCCCGGCCCTCTAAACTCCAACCGCTGCCCATACCGCTCTTCCACTTCATCGATAAAACGGTGACTACCGGTCAACTGGCAACGTTGTACCGCTTGCCGAATAAACGCCAATTCGCGTTCTGATATCCTCTCGGTCACAAAACACCTGTAAGCCTCCTGTCTTTCACTCGGCTGCTCACCAAACTCACAGTAGCAGGGGTCGACATCCAGCCAACCCATGGGTTCCAAACCAACTTTTCGACGCAAACTCGACCAGCGGTACTCGGCCGGTGTTGCCACCATGCCGGCCCTTACCGGGTTCAACTCCACATAACGACAGCACGCCAGCAAATACCGGTCGGTCTCGATAGCACTGGACTTATAACGTCCTTCCCACAAACTTCCCGTACGCCGTTCCACCCTGTTCACCAGGCGGGTTTGCCGTCCGGCAAGGCGTTTTACCAGCAAACCCAGATTTTCAGCGCGGTCACCCGGATCTACAATCAGATGCACGTGTAATGTGAAGTTCAATATTATGTGAAGTTGATTCCTTCCATCCGTATGTTTTCCTTCATTCGTTCCTGATTTACTGCACATAATTCAGGCTTTTTACCCAGTTCATTCAGCCACTCAAGGACTCCCGGTTTATGCCAGGGTGCCTGGCCATTGATGGTGGGTGCGTCGACTTTCTCGATCATCTTGCGTTTCATCTCCATGTCGATCTCAAGGTAAATGTGTGTGGTGTTGATATCCGCGTGTCCGAGCCAGTAACTGACCATGTTGATGTCGTTTCCTGATCGTAGCAGGTGCATCGCGGTGGTATGGCGAAGGGTGTGTGGGGTAACGGTTTTGGTTTTGAGCGAAGGGCATTGAACCACGGCGATGGCTGCATATTTGCCGATGACGTGGCGGATTCCAAAGCGCGAGATCGGCATGCCATGGGCGTTGAGGAACAGAACCCGGGTTTCAGCTTGTTTGAGGAGGCGTTGTCGGAGGTGATCTTTGAGCGCAGCGACCGTTTCGGGCCACAACGGGCAGGTGCGATACTTGTTGCCCTTACCCAGAAGCTCGACTTGAGCGCTCCCGTTTAAACGTAGATGATCGACATCAAGGCCAACGATCTCGCTAACCCGGGCGCCGGTGTTATAGAGCAGCAACAGCAGCGCTCGGTCGCGAACGCCGGTGCGTGCATTGATATCGACCGCATCCATCAGTGCCTGCAGTTCGGCCTCCTCGAGGTAGTCGATACTTACCTGGCAGGTGCGTTTGAGGGGAATAGCGCGGATCTGGCGGCACTGCGCCAGCAAATCCGGCTGCTCTCTTCCAATAAAGGCGAACAGGCTGCGGATGGCCGCCAACCTGGCATTGCGTGTTTGCCCCACACAACCGCGCTGTTGTTGCACATAGTCCAGGAAGTCGAGTACCGCCGCCTCGGTGAGGTCCTCGACGTCGAGTGCGTCCACCGACATTTTCAGATGGTCGGCTACATAACATAACAGCAGCTTAATGGCATCGCGATAGGAGGCAATGGTGTTAATCGACAAGCCCCTTTGTGTGGGCAGATAGTGACTGAAGAATGGTTTCATGAAGTCGGCGAGTGCATGCGTCATGGAGCACCTCCTTGAACTGCAAGATGTTGTAAGTAATGATGGTGAAAGCGGCGATTGACCTGTTCGAGTAATTCAGCCGTGGGGTGCAGATAGACCTGAGTAGAGTGGATATTCACATGGCCCATATAGGTGGCCAGCCACGCTAACCTGGCGTTGATATCTTTGCCATCCCGGTACCATGCCAGCAGCCTGTGAACCGCGAAGGTGTGACGCAGGTCATGCAGGCGGGGATCAGTGCGCGAAGCTTGGGCGATGCCGCATTGTTTGAGTAAGTCATGGAAGCATTGATTGACCGTGCAGTAATGCAAGCGGCGACCACGCTGATTCAGGAACAGCGGCGAGTCTGGAGAGTTCGGGCTTGTTTGCCGGCGCCGATCCACGTACCGCGAGAGCGCCCCGGCAGTGGATATGCTCAGGGGCACCCAACGGGCCTTGCGGAACTTCCCCTGGGCGATGTACAGCCGTGTGTCATCGCGGTGGAAGTCAGCGAGGTTCAAGGCCATTGCCTCGCCGATTCTCATGCCCGTGCTATACAGCAGTCCCAGCAGCGTTTGGTAAGTTGGCCCTCTCAGAGAACCAGGAGGTGGCAGACTGGCCGTGGCGATCACCAAGGCGTGAACCTCGTCCCCGCTATAGATATAGGGCGCAAATGCGGCTTGTGATGAGGATGTTCTCAAGGGTTCGGGTACATAGGTCAGCGGATCGCTTCGAGAGAGGTGTTCACATAACTGCCTGACCACACACATCCGATTGGCCCGCCCACGCGGCGCAAGACGTGACAGTGTCTTTTCATAGGCCTCGACAAGTGGCCGGGTAAGACGTGGTTCGGCCAGTTTTTGTTCGACTAAAAAACGGTCGAAGTAGGCCAGCAGTTGTGACTGCGTATGATAATCCGAGCCTTCGATTTGACGCAGCTCGATCAGGCGGCGGATCGGCTCCGCCAGCGCGCTTTTAAGCTTCAAGGCGCTCATGGCGATGTCTCCCCAGGCCACGGCAGCGCTACTTGTTTTAAGTGCTCGAAGTCAACCTTGGTATAGATAAAGGTACTCTCCAGATGGCGGTGTCCGAGCACATCGGCAATGGCCTTGAGCGAATGTCCTTGTGCGAGCATTCGGGTGGCAAAGCCGTGGCGGAAGATATGCGCGCCCTTACTTGCGATCTCGATGCCCGCGACCCGGATGTGGTGGTCGATCCGGTTCGACAGTACACTGCTGCTCTTGAGTCCATGGTAGGGTGCGCGCAATGTCACAAAGAGATGGGGATCCTGACAATCAGGGCGGGCGTTTTGCAGATAGTCGAGCAGACTCTCACCTACCTCCCGGGTCAACGGCAACAACGTATCCTTGCCGTGTTTCAAGGCCCTGAACAGAATCTGGTTTCCGGTCCAGTCGATATCCTCAAACCGCAATGCACGAGCCTGGCCGCCGCGCACGCCGTAGGTATAAAGTAGTTGGCAGATCGCATAATCGCGTCGGCCCGCGAGGCTATGCCGGTCGATGCATTGGAGCAGATTGAGCGCCTGTTCCTCACTCAGTCCGCGTACCACCGTTGAAAGCTTGTAACAGCGTAATGTCGGCACTGCCCGGTCCAGAGACTGCTGAACATATCCTCGCTGCAGGCAGAACCGGAAAAATGTACGCAGAGCCGCTTGCATCGAGCGCCGCACCGAACGCCCCCTGGACTTGGCATAGGTTAAAAAGAAGCGCTCCACCGTCTCGGGCGTCAGCTCCGAGACCCTTTGCGATGTAGCCAGAGGCCCTAACCATCGCAGAAATTGGCCGATACTCTGGGCGCGACGCTCAATCGTTCCGGGGGCGGCCTGTTGGTACTGCTCCAGCCAATCCAGGTACGCCTCCAAAAGGGGCTGGTAGACTGCCGATTTCACGTGGGGCTCGAAACGATTGAGCAAACGGAGGTAATCGACCAGCCGATAGACCGAGGTCTTGATACCGGCAACGTGCTTGTTCAACGGCCCACGATTGCAAGCCCGCACCGGGTAGTCCTTCAAGAAATCGCTTACGGTTTGCGCGCACAGCACCTGCACATCGATGTTTTTCCGGGCGCCAATATAGGCATTCAAATGAGCGACGTTCGTCAGATGTCTGCGAACAGTACTTCGAGAGAACCCGACCTCCAGCAAAGCATCGCAAAATCCATCCATAAACTCGCCCAAAGGGCCGCCTCTGAGCTTGTTGAGTGTCAGCCAATACTTAAATACCTGTTCCAGTGCCATGGTCTTCTCCGATGTTGATCTCCCTGGATTAGACAAACGGAGCTGGCGATGGACGCGGAATTATGTGCAGTAAATAGCGATCAAACTGGGAGGAAATGAAATAAATACTTGGGAAACAATGGATAGCGGTGGCTGGCTTCACATAATCCTGAACTTCACATTACATTTGTTATGTGGAACTCCACATAACACGTGGTTTGTCATCAGACAATATCCGTATACCTTGCAACCCAGTGTCGTCTTCCATTCGGCCAGGTTTTCCAGATAATGCAGATAATCCGTCTCCTCTATAAATACTGCCCGCCGATTATGTCCACGCTGTACAACGTGGTGTGGATAATTCGGCAGGACCACTCGCGCCTTCCTTGGCATGGTGTACCCTCCGTTTGGTTAATATACAAATCTGTCCTCTTTTTCTTACTGTGTCCTCATTTTACTTACTGCACATTAATCAAGAAATTCGCATTTGGGCTAAACTTCGGGCTTGGAATAGATACAGTTCCTCTGCTATCCGTAAAAGAGGCGGAAAAGCCAGTTCTGAATCCGTCACAACTTACATTGCCATAGGTAACACTATGCATCATTCCCTCCGTCAGTTTTATGTTAAAACCTGACCCAAGCCCCGAGCCAGTGCCTATTTTTTTGCCGTCCACATAAACATCAAATCTGCAGCTATCTCCAAGAGCGCCGCCAGCCACGTTAATTCCAAAGTTGAATGCAACACCGACCCTTTTCGCTGCACGGTCTGAGTTATTCAAATTCTGTCCGGGGCAGCCTAGCGTAAAGACCCATCGAGTATTTGAATCATTATTTCCCGTGACCTTCACTCTAACTTTTGTTGTTCCCAAGCTGTTCGAGTCATAGTTAAACTTATAAACGTTGAACCCGCTTACCAGCCCATTACTACTTACAAGCTGATTATTTGTATTATTGTCCGGGGTAACCTGAATGGCATCCGGAATGCTATATGCCTCGAAATCGAGTTCAACTTGTCCAGCATCGGTCCCCAACTCATGGATCTGGTCATATCCCGCTGTCCCTCCGCCTGCATTGACCGGCTGCCCACAGGGAATGGGTGTAATGGGATTGATATCCAGCACCTTTCCGGTGACCGCGTTAGTCTCCGCCCCAAGAGTACCCGCAAAAACCAGCACATAGGTTTTCACCGTACTTGAAGGTGGTATAAATTCTACCGGCGTGCTTGATCCGCCAGGCAAAATTGATAACGACCACTCCGTTAGTTTTGTCCTTACATCGGCCAGGTCATCGTAATACAAAGAAAAACTTCCGGACATGGCATTGCCACTGCGATTTTGTATCAGCCAGTTGGATTGGCTTCCATTTTACCATGTCAATGCGGCCGCGGAAAAAGTAATTGATAAAATCTGTTGAAAAGGCAGCGATTCTTGGCGCCAATACAGCGAGCCGGTCATCAAAGACTTTGGAATTCACTGTAAGCACATTCAGCGGATCACCATCAAAGCCTAATTCATTACCCTTAAGGTGCGCATCCAAAATCGATATTGTCGCCAGTCGAACTTTAGTACCGGGCGGCCCTTTCATCGGATCAATAATCGTTTTCTCCAGAAAATCTATATTGTCTGTCATCGTTTCTCCGCCAATGCCTGTCAAGCTGGTCTGGAGGGTGCTTTTTGTAACACCTGCCCCGGTTGGTAGAGGGAAATTTTTATTGCTGGAAAAACCACTAGTGGTATTTTTGTCACGCCTAAACATGCTGCCCATGGTGACGAAATTGGTGCCGGTGAATTCAGCCATGCCTTTACCGTCACCATTTTGCCAATAACGCCTGGGGGAATTGAAGTAGTTTCCGCCTGCGGGTGGTGGAAAGGGGTTCGCGTTTATGAGTGCGGGTAGTACCGAATCTTTTGTGGCAGCTGTATATTCCTCATAAAAGCTGTTGGGTTCCAGAAGATGCGTGTCCAGCCGACTGTGTTGTGGCTGCCCCATGTCTTGCAGATGATGGATCACATGACCAATGGTCTGGAAGGTTTTTGAGAAGTTTGCCTGTCGGCAAAGGACAGTTTGACAGGTTAAAGCCGTGAATAAATAATTTCTTGCATCCTGGTATGAATAAGCTTGTTCTGGATTCCTAAGGTCCAAAACCGCACCAGCAGAATTTCTTTCCAGCGCCCAGTCGGGTGAGGGCAGAAAACTCCCTCCGATAAGAAGTGTAAGACCATTACCAGTTTGTGGATCGAAAAAATGCCGTAAAGATCGTTTTGTTATAAATGGGTTAATTCGTTGGAAGAAACTACCGCCATCGTCTTCAAACAGTGCACCGAATGCGATGATATCTCGAATATTCATTGGGGCATCGTTGTTTGAATTGACAAACCCTGCCGCTCCGTAGGCACCAAGCCCAAAATCACTTAGCAACGTCGGATCAGTGCCTAGAACAGAGTTATTTGCCGCATATTCTGTAAATTTCATATGTGTACTTACTTCGTAGGCCATTGTTGTCTGATGCATCATCAACGGGCATAGCCACGTTAATAATAAAATCAATCTACCCAGACGCGTCCTCATTTTAAGTACTCTCTAAAATACTCGTCTGCACTACCGCACTGTTGTTTCTGGCCACCAAGTGAAGAAAGGCCTGGCAAATTATAAGTAATCACATTTTTCTTATCTAGCTCAGCTTTAAGCTTATGCAAGGTAGTAAAGGTCATAGGCAACTGCTTCCAAATGCAGTCCTTACGGGACATCATTTCAAATCGCATGGTGTAGTCAACATACTTATCATCTAACACCTCAACATATTCCTCATCCGTCCCCTTAAACGGCTCCAGCATAAAAGTATTCTTTTTCTTCCCGAATTTTACCTGATGCGCTTCCGGCTCAAAAAGACGCGTCCTTATTTTTCCATCAGCGAACCGCTCGGGCTTTTTTATCATATGCTCTATATCACCCTCCAAACCGGGGTGGTAAGGCCGGTTATTAAAAATCGCTAACGGAACATAACCCGGCTTAAAAAAACGAATTAAAGGCTGGTCTCTATTTAATATATCGCCATAAAACTTTGGCCCCCATCCTGGCAGGGTATATTCACCTTTCCCGTCGGTTACTGTTTCCGAGACATGAAAGAGTAATACCCCACTCAAGATTCCATCCAGTTCCCAGCTGGCTGTCACAATCACGCCTTCTATTGGTGCTTTTGTTACTGCATTGATGATCGTTCCTTCGATTTTTCTGGATAGGTATATACCAAACGCTGAGGCTGATTGCATGGGGACTATTAACAGCAGAACGTAAAAAGGGGACAGATTTATTTTCAGTATTTTCTGAAGAAAATACTGAAAATAAATCTGTCCCCTTTTTACACGAAGTTTCACAGCTGCTCTATCACCCACTGACCATTGCTGTCCCGACTAAAACCGATGATATGCAGACGCGTCTGCCCGTTGAATGTCTGCCTGACGGCATACTCGGCATAATCATTTGTCAAAATCAGTGGTACAGCGTGTGACCAGTACCCCGTCAGGTTGCGTATTTCATTGCCTATTACATCAAGCAGGCGCACATAATCCGCTTGACTGGCAACAGAAAAATAATTTTCCGCCGCCGCCGCATTACTGTTACTCAACTGCTTACAAAATCCTGCCCAGACCGCCAGCACTTGCGCATTCAATCCTTCCTCTGCTGCCGTTCCGATACCTCTGCTCACCGAAATGGACGCCACACCATCTTCATCCAGAACCTGAAAACTCATGCTGCTGGCTCCGCCGCCCGCAAAGGTAGTAGAGAAACTGCCATCGGCATTAGCCGGCACTGTCCCGCTATAACCTACGTTAGTGCTGATCTTTACTTGAAAACCATTAAAGGTAGCACCCGCAGCGCCATTAATCTGAATCTGCCCGCCGCCCACATAATTCACCGTAACCAGGTTTAAATCAGGTTCTTTTGGCTGGTTACTACGCACCACAGTCACTTTTCCCGAAGGAATTCCTGCCACACCATTGGCGGATACCGCTTTGGCGATTATCGTATTCGCGCCCTTGGCAACTACTGCACCGGGTATACTGAACGCCCCCGTACTCGCGTCTGCGCTTCCCTGCACACTCAGTACGTCATTCACATAGATATTTACACCAAAGCCTGCCGTAGCGGTGCCGCTGACTATCACCGTGGGTGTATTAACAGGTGAAGACAGCACGTCCAGAACCGGCGCACGTGGTAGTGATGCCAACATGACGACGACGTTCATGAGGATGTCGAAATCATCATAAGTGACTGTGATAGTAGCTGAAGGGCTGCTTTCCACACCGCCAATGGTTGACGTGACATAGATAGTGTTGCTTC
>ENA-ORDP01001991-ORDP01001991.1-marine-sediment-metagenome-genome-assembly--contig:-NODE-1991-length-10402-cov-4.054895_pt1 | contig 10402 bp, 11 predicted proteins | sample MGYA00248627_ERZ508539 | MGnify/ENA primary metagenome ERZ508539 (study PRJEB26208, sample SAMN05571518) | marine sediment metagenome | biome: deep sea; feature: Hydrothermal vent; material... | reverse complement strand
ACAAAGAGTCCCGTGGTATCACTTCCAAATGGTTCTATCATGCTATTTTAAAAATTTTTAGTGATGGAATCTTGGATGAAATAGAAGATTATATTCCAAAAAATATCCTAAAAAAATATAACTTACCAACTCTTAAAACAGCATTAATTTGGATTCATAAACCAAAAAATATACAAAATAGAAAGTCTGCGCGAAAGAGATTCGCTTTTGAAGAAGTTTTTTTTATTCAATTAGAATGTCAACATAATAAACTTGAATATAGAAAAAATAAATCTTTTACAACCGGAAAATGCTATGGCGTTTAGGGAAGAAGAAATTTATGAAAAAGCCGCCACAATAGGGTTTCCTGTTTTACTCCGTCCCTCTTATGTTTTAGGTGGAAGAGCAATGGAGGTTATTTACGGCGAGGCCGGTTTGTTGAACTATATCAAAAAAATATTTAAACAAGATATCTCTTTTCCTATACTGATCGATAAATTCCTTGAAGATGCGATAGAGGTTGATGTAGATGTTTTAAGCGACGGTGAATCGACCTATATTGCCGGAATAATGGAACATATAGAAGAGGCGGGCGTTCATTCCGGGGACAGTGCCTGTTCTTTGCCGGCGTTTTCCTTAAAACCGAGTGCTGTGGAGAAGATAAAAGATATTACGGAAACGTTATGCAGGGAATTTCATATAAAGGGGCTTGCAAATATGCAGTATGCCGTAAAAAATGATGAAATATATATAATAGAGGTTAACCCTCGTGCTTCAAGGACTATCCCTTTTATAAGCAAGGCTACCGGAGTGCCCGTGGCAAAACTTGCGACAAAGGTGCTTTTAGGGGAAAAGATCAAGACCTTCGGGCTTGGAAGGTCGTTTCATATAAACTATTTTTGCGTTAAGGAAGCGGTCTTCCCGTTCTCCAAATTTACGAACGTAGATCCTATGCTTGGACCTGAAATGAGGTCTACAGGCGAGGTAATGGGTATAGACTTAAATTTCGGCATGGCATATGCCAAATCACAGATAGCCTCCGGACAAAATCTTCCGTTGTCGGGAAACGTGCTTATAAGTGTTAAGGACGAGGATAAAAAATACCTGAACGATTTGTGCGGGTCCCTGATAGATATGGGTTTAAATATACTCGCTACAAAGGGAACCTCGGAATATTTAAATAAATATGGTATTAAAAATAAAGAGATAAATAAGGTTAAAGAGGGCAGGCCTCACATAATAGATGCGTTAAAGAACAAAGAGATTTCTATGATTTTTAATACGCCGAGTGGGATGAAGTCTCTTAAGGATTCTTATATAATAAGAAGAAGCGCCGTAGAGTTTTTACTTCCTTATTATACGACTATAAGGGGAGCAACTGCCGCATGCATGGCAATTAAGGCGCTTAAGGAAAATAATTTATCCGTAAACGCCTTACAGGACTATTATAAACGTATAAATGACATATAATGCTAGGGGGGTGAGGTTTTGGCACTTGATGAGAAGATTTTTTATATTACAAAAGAAGGCTATAGTAATATGATTAAAGATTTGAAAAGATTAAAGTCCGTCGAAAGGCCGGCAAACATTAAAGCAATAGAAGAAGCTATTGCGCACGGAGATTTATCGGAAAATGCGGAATATCACTCGGCAAAGGAAAAACAGGGTTTTCTACAGGGAAAAATCTTAGAGCTGGAGGATAAAATTGCTCGTGCTCAGGTTATCGATGTGGCTAAAATTTGCGAAGAGAAGGTCGTATTCGGCGCAAAGGTAAGTTTGTTGGATTTAAATAGCGACAAGGAGGTCTCGTATCAAATAGTCGGAGACACGGAATCCAGTATAAAAAACGGTAAAATCTCGATAAGTTCTCCGATCGCCAGGGCGCTTATAGGAAAATGTACGGGGGACGAAGTAACCATTAAAGTTCCCAATGGGGTTAAGGAGTTTGAAATCCTTGACATTAAATATGTTTGATAGTAGAATAAACGCATGCGCACATAATATATTATAAGAAAAAAGGGAGATTATAATGGCTTTAGATAGGGATCAGGTGATGAAGGTTATAGATGAGATTAGGCCCTCGTTGCAGTTTGACGGAGGAGACGTAGAATTAATTGATATTCTTGAAGACGGAACGGTTAACGTCAAGCTTAAAGGGGCATGCGCCGGCTGCATGGGCTCCATGATGACCCTTAAGGGCGGGATAGAACGCTTGCTTAAAGAACGTGTGCCGGGAGTTAAAGAAGTAAACGCGGTTTAACGGTAAATTTTTTTATTAGATTTTCCAAAATTAAGGCATATTTCGTAAGGAATGGTTTGAGCAAGTTGTGCTATTTCTTGTGGAGCGATTTTGTTTGAGGCGTCTTTTCCCGCGATTATTACTCTGTCGCCCGGTTTTACTCCTTCTATTTTTGTTACGTCTATCATTGTCGTATTCATTGTTATAATGCCTATAATTTTTGCAAATTTATCGTTTATTAAAAATCTTCCTTTATTGGATAATAGTCTTGGAATGCCGTTGTCGTAGCCTGCGGGAACAATTGCGATAACCATATCGTTATTTGCTCTGTATGTGTTATTATAAGAGACAAATGCACCCTTTTTAACTTTTTTGATCTGCATAACGGAAGATTCTACAGTCATAAGCGGATTAAGATTTACATGAGAATACCCGGTATAATTTAAATTGGGGTTTATTCCGTAGATAGAAATGCCTGGTCTTACCGCATTTGAATAATCTTCGTCTATTTTATCGTTTAGTAGCGATGAACTGGCGCTTATATGGGTATATAAAGGCTTTATACCTTCGCTGTGTAATAAAGACAGGGCTTTTTTATAGTTGGCCAATTGGAAATTAGTGTATTCCATATCATTTCCGGCTGAGGACAGATGGCTAAAAAAACCCTCGGTATTAATAAAATCTTTGTTTTTCCTTATGATATCTATCGCGGATTTCATTTCGTCCCCGCTTAAGCCTAATCGATTCATTCCTGAATCGAATTTTATATGAATATTTACGGATTTTTTCAGCGTCTTTGCCTTGCTTAAAAGAATATGCAGGTATTCCAAACTTATCGCCGATATGCTTAAATTGAGGTTTATGGCCTCGGCTATATCCGATTCGGCAACCCCGCGGAGGAGCAGGAGCTTAGCCTTCGGAATATTTTTAAGAATGGCCTCCGCTTCTTCCATATAAATAATTCCGAAAAAATTTATTCCGTTATCGGAAAGTGTTTTTGCAACCGGAATCAGCCCGTGACCGTATGCGTCAGATTTTATAACGGCAATGACGGTTTTATTCTTGACAGATTTAAGAGATTTTACGGCATCAATGTTTTCTTTAAGGTCCCTTAGATTTATATATAGAGAGGTATCGGGCATAACTTTCATTCTAAGGAAAAAACCGGTAAAAGTCAATTTTAGGATATTTGGGAGCGTTTATGCTTGTCTGAAAGCGGCGTTTTTGATATTATGTACTTTTATTATGATAATTAATTTAGGGGCGATAGGGGATAAAAATGACGATAACCGATTTAAATTTTGAGGGGATTCTTAAAAATGCTTATTTGAATAAAGAGGATTTTGTAGATATATTTATAGAAACTAAGGTTTCTACCTTATTGTCGAATGAGGGCAAGAGGCTTGAGAAGGCTATTAACGGTGTAATTCAGGGGGTAGGCCTAAGGCTTATTTCCAATAATAAAACATATTATGCCTATACCAATAACTTAGAAGAAAAAAAATTAATACAAATTGCAGGAGATTTGAGAGAAGCGGCGCGCAACGATGTAGGCAAAGGGGGCAACGGCGGTGCGGTTTTTAAGCCCTTAAATTTTAACGAAAAGAAGCCTAAAACGGATTTTAGCATAGCAAGAGACGTTGCCGACGTTTCTATAGATGAAAAATTAAGTAAAATAAAGCCCGTTGTTGATTACTCATGGAATTTTGATAAAAGAGTCGTTCAGGTCAATATTACTTACGTCGATTATAAGCAGGATGTCGTAATAGTGAATTCATTGGGCGATTTTGTAAAAGACACCAGGGAGAATATAGTATTTTTAGCTCATGTCGTGGTGTCCGACGGGGATAGAGCGGAGGTCGGCTATGAAGTGGCGGGAGGGTTTACCGGTTTCGAATTTTTTGATAAAAATGTTCCGGAAGATATCGTAAAAAAGGCATTAGACAGAGCATTAACTCAGCTTAACGCTCCCTTTGCTCCTTCGGGGACGATGCCCGTCGTGTTATCTAGTGAGGCCGGAGGAACGATGATACATGAGGCGATCGGGCACGGATTGGAAGCGGATATAGCAGGCAACGGTTTGAGCGTATATTCCGACAAAATAGGAGAACGAATAGCGTCAAAATTGATAACCGTTATAGACGATTCTTCTTTAGCGGGAAGAAGAGGCTTTTACAGATTTGACGACGAAGGAACATGTTCGGATAGGAATGTGCTTGTGGAAAACGGAGTTCTAAAAAGATATATGTCCGATAGATTATCCCTTATAAAATACGGCTACGGGCTTACCGGTAACGGCAGAAGGCAATCGTATGAACATCCGCCTATAGTAAGAATGTCGAATACGATGATTGCCAAAGGTGAATCCAACCCCGAAGACATTATAAAAAGCGTAAGCGACGGCATTTTCGTTAGGAAAATGGGCGGGGGTCAAGTAAACACGGTTACCGGAGATTTTGTGTTTGATGTCATGGAGGGTTATACTATAAAAGGTGGTGTTATAGGTGAAGCCGTTAGCGGTGCAACGCTTATGGGAAACGGTCCCGAGGTATTAAAAAATATAGATATGGTCGGCAGCGACTTGGGATTCGGTATCGGAACATGCGGTAAGGACGGTCAAGGGGTCCCGGTATCCGATGCCCAGCCTACGCTAAGAATTCCTTCAATAATCGTAGGCGGTAAGAATTAAAATAATTTTAGAATGGAAAGAGTAAAAAACTGGAAATCTTATCAGAAGACGTTCAATAAGCGAAGAATTAAAAAAAATCGGATTGTTTCTTTTGTAAAATATGCCGTTGTTTTAATATTAGTTATTTTATTTTTGTTCGGTTCTATTAAGCTTTATTATTTTGGAGAATCGCTTACATTAACCCGAAACAAACAGCTTCAGGGAACCGGAATTAGGCCTATCGTATTCCCTAAAAAACATAATATTTCAGGCACAAAGTCGCTTAAAATTCCCGCAGCCGCAAAGGCGGCGCCATCGCTTCCCGCGGTAAAAGACTCGTATAAAAAATAGAGAGACGGCGAAAAAAAGCTTTCCTGCTCATCTCTTTTTTGGAAATGTAGTATAATTGTAAAATAAGTGTATATAGGTAGAATTAGACGGGGGGGGGTACGAAAAAATGGCTAAAATTATTCCGTTAGAATATTTAGAGACGGTCGTAGAGCATTCGATTTCAAATATGAAAAGGATAAAAAAAGAGCTGGCTCTTGCCGAAGTGATAGAATCCGTCCATTTTATATCGCTTGCAATTTTAAATATTAATTTAAATACAAAAGAATATGCAGATGATTTTACAAAAACCATAGGCGGCGTATTGAGGGATTCCGATATCATCTGCGCTAAAAATGGTTTTATATATTTATTTCTGCCCGGGACTAATTTTGAAGGCGTTATGGATATAATGAACGATTTCAAAGAATTTTACGACGGTATTTTCGATTATGTCGTTGCGGCGTATTTACTGAGCGATATAAAAAATACAGCACGTATCCTGCCTGATTTGCGAAAACTTGCATCGGATAAGGGCTGGAAGGTATGACTTCATTAAATTTCAATAAAAGCTTAACCGTTCAATCGGCCCCCCTCGATAATATTGAAGCAGTGAATTTTATACAATAACAGCATCAGCGCGTAGGATTTTAAAAATAATTTTGGCAAGATATATTCATCAGATCTTGCCCCTGCTAATTTAAGGAAAGAGTGTCCGCTTTTCGACCTGCCGCTTACAATAGGAATTTTGATTTATGTAAGAGGGACCATAGATGAAAAGGGCGAGATAGGTGCAAATTCGGTCTTAGAGGCTTTAAACTGTAGGAATAACCATGATATGGGAGGTACGAAAAGAAATAGAACAGGAGCAATAATATATCTGTAACCCTATATACTTTCTAAAGATATTATGATAAAATACACAAATTAGTTAAATCATACTAATGGACATATAAAGTAGGCAAGATAACGCCATGTCATAAGACTGCTTATTGGCCGGTACAGCCGACAGACATTTGAAATAGGTCATCAAGAGGCATTGCACAATTAGGAAAAGGATATAAATTATGGAACACAATTCTCATCATGAAGAACATGTTACTACAGCATTACTTCTCGCGGCAGGCACAGGCAGTCGTCTTTATCCGTTAACGCAAAATGCCCCTAAATGTTTAACCATAGTTAACGGCATGTCGATACTCGAACGACTAATCTCCAATCTTAACCGTCACGGCTTCAAACGATTGGTCGTGGTTACGGGATATATGGAAAGGCATATCAGGGATTTTCTGGGACATCGAATAGGTAACGTAGAAATTGAATATATTTTTAGCCCGTTATACAAGACTACTAATAATATTTATTCTCTCTGGATGGCACGCAAGGTTATCAATGAGCCGTTTCTATTACTTGAAAGCGATCTCGTTTTTGACGAATCACTCTTAGACGCTATGCATTATACCGATAAGATAGCCGTTGCAAAGTTGCAGCCCTGGATGAACGGGACATGTATTACGATCAGCCAATCTCGACGGGTTAGGAGATTTTTAGCGTATAATGCAGACTCTTTTGGCGAGGTCAAATATAAAACCGTTAATATTTACAGCATTTCACCTGATTCATGGCGCTGTATCATAAAAAAATTAGACAAGCATATTTTAGACGGTGAGGTAAACGGCTATTACGAAACCGTATTTGCGGAAATGATTGCTAACGGCGATCTTTCTTTTGAAATAGTTTTTTTTAACGGTAAACCATGGTATGAAATAGACACTATTAAAGACTTAGCGGAGGCCGAGAAGCTGTTTCCGTTAAACAATTATGAGACTGCAGGAAATGATACCCTTTCTCAACTTGATATTTTTGATATGCAATCGTCTATTAATGTTGCGATATCTCCCGAAAAAAGACAGGAATCATAGATGCCGCAAAATAATTACGAGACTCAATCTGAAAAATACAGGTTTGTTTCTACTCAACACGGCGGCTACTATCGGCATGATTTTATCGATCACGCCTATCTATATAATCTATATTTCCCGCCGGAAGCTATTTTTACGAGTTTTAAAGAACAAATTCGCGATATTGTTTTAAATTATCCGGTGGCGCAAGATGCCCTTGCCGGGCTTATCGGCAAAATAATCGATCAGCCTGTTGAAAGAATCGTTGTGAGCAACGGGGCTTCCGAATTAATAAAAATAGTATCCGGGCAAATATCGGGTAAGTTGATTATCCCGGTACCTTCTTTTAATGAATATGCCAATGCCGCTCCTTCGAGTCGGGTAGTTGAATTTCCGCTTGAGTTTCCGTCTTTCCAGTTGTGCGTAGAAAAATTTGCCGCTGAAGCGTTTCGTGTAAAGGCCGATATAGCCGTCGTAATAACGCCTAACAATCCGACGTCAATGTTGGTTCCAAAGCCCGACCTCGTTTGGCTTGCAAAAAAACTTGAATCTCACGGCTGCATGCTGATTATAGATGAATCATTTTTAGATTTTGCAGAAAATCCCGACAAAATAAGCATAGAACGGGATATTGCAAATTATCCGAATATGGTGATTTTTAAAAGTATGAGTAAGGCTTACGGTATAGGCGGGCTTAGGATCGGCTATATGCTGACCGCCGATTTAAAATTTGCCGAAGTCGTGAGGAATAGAATACCTATTTGGAATATTAATGGATTTGCAGAAGAATTTCTACGGCTTTTACCCGATTATAAATACGAATTTCTTGAAAGTTGCAAACAAGTTAGATACGACAGAAATAGTCTCTATAAAAAACTTTGTGATATAAAAGGGATGACGGTTTTTAAGCCTGATGCAAATTTTGTTTTCTGTCGTTTGCCTGATTATGCACAAAGCGCTCCCGAGGTTGCGAAAGAGTTATTTATTAAACATAATATGTACATAAAGGACTGCGCGGGCAAAACCCAACCGGATTCCGATCGCTATATTCGGATTGCCAGCCGTACTGAAGAAGAGAATTGCAAAATGGTCACGGCTTTGATTGACGTAATCGGCTTAAAAAATTAAGAGCTATGAAAATAACGACATATCCGGAATCACGACAACCGACAATGTTTTTTTTTGCCGGAGATTTTCCAAACATTCTGTCGCTTATAGGCCTGCTGTGTGCGGTGCTTGGCATTTATTACGCTATTTTAGGCTATTTCTATATTGCGATGATCGGAGTTCTATGGGCAGTTGTATTTGATTGGGTCGATGGAATAGTTGCTCGCCGAATAAAGGGGCGGACGGACTATCATCGAGCCTTTGGGAATCAGCTTGATTCATTAATAGACATTGTGAGTTTCGGAGTGTTTCCCGCTATTTTTCTCTTAAGCTACGGCAAATTCAATCCATGGTTCTTGCCGGGGGCATTTTTTATAGTCGCCGCCGGTGTTATACGATTGAGTTATTTTAATATTTTCGGTCTGATTAACGACAAGACATATATGGGTCTGGCATTAGATAACAATATTATTATCCTCGCCTTTGTATTTTTGTTTGAAAGTCTTTTCAGCCACTCGGTTTTTTCGGTAATTATTTATGTGCTGTTAATGATGTTTACGGTGCTTAATTTATCCCCGATACAAACGCCTAAGTTTTCGGAAAAATGGTTTTATGTTCTGGTTTTGTACTCTTTAGTGTTGACGGCCGCATATGGTTGGATGCAGTATGTCGGGATTTAAAGATTAAATAGAGTCAGGTTGATATCTGTCCGAATTGCCGCCGCTGTTTCCGTTTAACGAGATATTTAGCCCCGATAATACAAAAAACTCAAATCAAATATTAGTTCTCCGTTTTTTCATAATGATACCCCTCCACTTTTAAACAGCCGATGCATAAAAAAAGCTTGACCTTATACCAAAGTATAAGGTGTAAAATATCATAATTGAGCGAGATTATGCATATGATGAATAAATTAACAGGGGGCTTTATGAACGTAAAAAATTATTTTAAACGTAAAAACGTTGTCGACTCTAATACTGCCGCTGCAGTTTCTAACGTATCCTCCGGTACCGCAGCCGTATTCTCGATTTTAGGCGGAGTTTGTTGTTGGGGGCCTCTGACCTTTAGCATACTGGGGATAACCGCAAGTACGGGGGGTTTTCTCGGATCATGGATGTCTTTTTTAAAGAGTTTCGTGCCTTATAGAAATTATTTTCTAATCGTAGATATTATCGGCGTCCTTTTATCTTTTTACTTTCTCTATATATCGCCGAAAATATCGTCAAAAAAAGTCGCTTATTCTCTCGGCAAGGGAGATATTAATATATCCGTAGGCGCAAGCGGTGAAACATGCGATTGCAAGACGGCAAGCCCATTTAGCGCCAGCAAAATAGTTTTTTACTTGTCCGTGGCGATCACGGTAGGGTTCTTTATATTTTTATATATAGATACCGGTACGGTTTTTATGGCATGGCCGAGGATTTAATACGATCTTCCTATAATTAAGACAGCATGTCGAACAGCTGTTAATCCGGTTGCTTGATGCTAAAAATGTGTTGACAAAGTTAACGGCTTAGATATAATTAGAGGCATGATTAATAATTTTTGAAACGGGGGTTATTAAATGGATAAGCTTAAAAAAGGGATATTTTTCATTGTCCTGGTATTAACCGCGATGTTATCTTTAGCCGTATTTCCAAAATCTTCTATGGCGGCGAAGACGGTAAAGGCGCCGACTATGGCAGCTAAAATGGCTAAAATGGCGAAAAATATGCCGAATATGTCTGCAAAAATGGTAAAGATGTCAATTCGGCTCAATGCCAAAATCGCTGAATTTCAGTATCATAAAGCCCTTGGTGCAATAAAGGGCGGGTATTATTATTTTGCCGTTCGACATTTCGAAAAAGCTATCGTCGTAAAACCTAATTTCGCTATGGCATATGCGCGCATGGGTGTAATTTTATGCAAACTCGGGGATATACATTTAGCCATAGACGTCCTTCGGAAGGGGTTACAATATAATCCGAATATCAGGTGGGCAAGGACTAAATTAAAAAGATACGTTGCCTCTCCAAAAGTTATAAATTGCTAAGGACTTAGCCCTCGCGGAATCTGACGGGGGCGGGTAACTTGGCAAATGCAATATCGTTTGACTTTTTATATTTTTAATGGTAACCTTGAAAAACTAAGCAAATAGCTTATTTAAATTTTATCTTAAAAGTTTAAGGGAAACGGGTGAGA
>ENA-ORDP01001990-ORDP01001990.1-marine-sediment-metagenome-genome-assembly--contig:-NODE-1990-length-10402-cov-4.323862_pt1 | contig 10402 bp, 7 predicted proteins | sample MGYA00248627_ERZ508539 | MGnify/ENA primary metagenome ERZ508539 (study PRJEB26208, sample SAMN05571518) | marine sediment metagenome | biome: deep sea; feature: Hydrothermal vent; material... | reverse complement strand
GCCGCGCCGCCCAGCGCCACCACGATGTCGGGATCGACGATTTCCATCAGCCGCTCGACAAAGGGCAGACAAATCGCCGTTTCCTGTGGTGTCGGCTGGCGGTTGCCGGGCGGCCGCCAGTAAACGGTGTTGGATATCAGCACACTGCCCCGATCGAGGCCGATAGAGGCCAGCATCCGGTCGAGAAGCTTGCCGCTGGGGCCGACGAAGGGCAGACCCCGGCGGTCTTCCTCGGCCCCCGGCGCTTCGCCGATCAAAACTATCCGGGCCTCGGGATTGCCGTCCGCGAAAACCGTTTTGGTGGCGGTCTTTTTAAGCGCGCAGCCGTCGAAAGCCTCGATAACGGCGCGCAGATCATCAAGCGTTTTCGCCGCCGCCGCCACGACTTTTTCGAAGGCGTCCTCGACGGCGATGCATCCGGGGAAGTCGGGAAACGAGGCGCCGTAAGCGCCGGATTTAGAACGATGAATGAGCGCAATGTAATGGCGCATGGGGTTATCTCCTTTTGCTCCAGTCCCATCCAGCCTGCCGGTAGATGCTTCGAAGAGTCTTGATGGGAACGTCCTTGCGTTTGTCTTGAAGCGTGACGCGGCCTTTCTTGGCGGGGTGCTTGAACTGAATGTCATCGCCGGTGGCGCCAACCTTTACCCAGCCGTCGGTCTTGAGCATCTTTTGAACGTCACGGCTTGAAAGGCTTTTGGTCATCGTCCCCCACCCAATTAATGTGTATAATTATACACAATTATAGCGGCGCGTCAAGGGTGTAGTGTGTATTTTCTTGTGTATTACAACAGACGTGTAGCAAGTCCGGCCATGACGGTATAGGATTACCCCCCTACCCCTTCCCCGTCTCCACCGGCAGTTTTTTTCTGTACCAGCGCATGATGCCGCCCTTGAGGATGGCGACGTTGGTGAAGCCGGCTTTTTTTAGGGCGTTGGCGGCGCCGGGGGAGCGGTTTTCGAAGCGGCAGACGACGCAGATGGGCTTGTCCTTGTAGGGGGTGATTTGGTCCGCGGCCTGCCTGAGGCGGGCGGAGAAATCCCGGATCGGCAGGTTCACCGATCCCGGCGTGCGGCCCAGCTTACTTTTGAATTCCTGGGGGTTGCGCACGTCCAGCACCAAAATGTCCTCGCCTTCGTCCAGGCGCCATTTCAACTGTTCGGGCTCGATGAAGGTCTGGCCCATGCGCGGGATGTAGCGCTGGACCAGAATGGCGAATCCGGTCAGGGAAATGAGCAAGGCCAGAACGGCCGGTCCGGGATTTTCGGGCATTTCTCTCTCTATTCTCCCCCCTGGCCCCCTCAAGGTTTTGAAAAGTTTTGGCGAAAGGCGTTGAGTCTATTTTGATAAGCGCTGAGAGCTTCATCATAACGCCTGCTGGCGCGGCGATCAGCATCCGTCATGGCGCCGATGACATATTCAACGCCCCGCCTGACTTTGCGGCACTTTGGGCAACCGGGACGGCGAGCCCAAGAACGAAGCGAGCTATGCGCGCCATTCTTGGCGGCGAGGTATTTTTCCTCGGTAAGGCCGAAGTCTTCAAGGCGCGGAGGCGTAATTTTTTTCATCTGACAACGCCAATCAACCGTTTTGAACGCGCTCCGGGGGAAAGACAACAGTGGCGACCGTGCCCTTGCCGACCTCGCTTTGCAGCGTGAACGCGCCGCCGTGCATTTCCACCAGCTCCTTGACCAGGGGCACGCCGAGCCCGCTGCCCTTGTGCTTGCGGGCCAGGGAGCTGTCCACTTGGCCGAAGGGGGTCATCACGACGGTCAGGTTTTCCTTTGAAATTCCGATGCCGGTATCGGCCACCGTCAATGAAAGCCCGCCGCCGCCGTTGACGGCGGCCGATACCGTCACCTTGCCGCCCTCGGGCGTGAATTTGACGGCGTTGGACAACAGATTGATCATGATCTGCTTCAGCAGGCGGGGGTCCGCATACAGCTTGGGCAAGTCCTTCGGCGTCTTGGTTATCAGCTCCACCTTGGATTCAGTTGCGCTCTCCTTCAGAAAATCAAGGGATGATGAGATAGCCTCCGAAACATCGACGTCCTCTTCGCACAGCTCCATCTTGCCGGCCTCCACCTTGGAAAGGTCGAGAACGTCGTTGATCAACTCAAGCAAGTGCTCGCCACTGGTCAGGATGTCCTTGGCGTATTCCTCGTAATGGGGGTCGCCCATCGGCCCGAAAATTTCAGCCTTCATCATTTGCGAAAAGCCGATGATGGCGTTCAAGGGCGTGCGCAACTCGTGGCTCATGGCGGCGAGGAAGGAAGACTTGGCGCGGCTGACCCGAACGGCCTCGTCGCGCGCCCAAGCCAGTTCCTCGGCCAACTGGGCCACTTCGGCCCCTTGGGCCTCCACCCGCTGCCGGGTGTCCATCAATTCCGCCACCCGTATTTCCAGCATCTCCTCGGCCTCGATGCGCTTGACGAGGTTGTCCTTAAACACCGCCAGCGACTTGGCCATGTCGCCGATTTCGTCTTTCCGTTCAAGGTCGGGAATATCCACTTGGGAGTCGCCGCCGGCCAGCTTGCTCATGATCCCGGTCATTAGCGACAAAGGACCGCTGACCGTACGGTTGAGGAGATGGATGCTGACGGCGGATATGACCAGGCAAACCGCAGCGGCGGTGAAAAAGGCCACCCATGCAAGGGTAATATAATCCCTCCATCCTTCCTTGGTGGACAGGGATACGGAATAGGCGCCGATGACCTCGCCCCTGGCGAACCCCATATCCTTGCCATGACATTCAAAGCACTTGCCTTGGGCGGCGGGACCCTGGCCCAGAACGACCGGCACGGTGAGGCGGTAAAAATCATTTCCGGTCATGCGGCTAACAGGTTGTCCCGTGGCGATGGCTTCACGGTCGATATCGTCCTTGGGCGGTTCGATCTCCTTAAAGCCCTTGCCCTTTTGGAAGGCGATGAGCTTTGGCGACATCACCAGCCACAAGGTTATGCGGTCCGACGCCTTGCTCAGCCGCTCCGAGGCGCCGTTCATGGTGGCGATGACGGGATCATCATCCAGATTGTTTCCCCGGTTGAGCATGGCCTGGGTGTGGAAAGCCTGGAAAATAGTCAGGGAATTCTCGGCGTCCCTGATCATGTGGGCGTGAAAGTTGTCGTAGGCCTGCACGACAAACGCCGCGACCCCGAGCAACATCGCCGCCGCAAGGGTGATAGTGACGCCTGAGCTGATCTTAGCGCTTAACCGCATGGCGAATACCGACAGTTATTAATTCTAATAAATAACCGCGTATCTATATAACACAACTCCCTTTTCCTGAGAGCATTTTCTTGACGTTGCGGCGATTGACGAAGACTATTGGGGGGGGCGAACATCAAATGGGCGATTTTTTAATGGGACATCTGGACTCCGCGGCCGCGCTTTACCAAGCCGAGGCCGAAAACCGCCACCTGGAGCAGACCATCCTCGCCCTGCGCTCGGAACTTGAAGCCGTCAAGGCGAAAGGCCGGGAAAACGTGCAAAAGGAGATCGCCGAGCACAGCGGCGAAATCATGCAGCTCAAGGAAACCGCCCGCGAATTGCGCCGCCAGCTTGAGCGCATCGACGCCGGCTACAAGCAGCGAATTCATGACATGAAGCGCGAAGCCCGCGGCCAAATGAAGCAACTCCAGGAAACAATTACCGCCCTTCGGGACAAACTGGATAAACCCAATGGCTGACCGCGCCCCAAAGGTAGAAAAAGCCCAAAAGGCAAGTAAAACCAAGGGGTCAGATGACGGACGCGAACTGATCCGCGCCCGCATGCTGCTCGACCTCACGCGGCAAGTGGCGGCCATCGAAACGGTGGACGAGGTGCTGGCCGCCCTGGTCGACATCACAACCTTGGAAACCAACTCCGAACGCAGCTCTATCTTTCTCAACGACGGCCAAACCGGCGAGTTGTTTTCGCGCTTCGCGCAAGGGGAAATCCGCCGCGAAATCAGAGTGCTCAACACCAGCGGCGTCGCCGGCCACGTCTTCACCACCGGCAAGGGGCTGATCGTGCATGACGCCTACGCCGACGAGCGCTTCAACCACTCCGTCGACAAGCAGACCGGCTTCGACACCAAAAGCATCCTTTGCGCCCCCATCCGGACGGTCAAGGGCGAGATAATCGGCGTCGCCCAGGCCCTCAACAAAAAAGGAGGCGCGTACGACGACGGCGACCTGGCGCTGCTGGAGGCCATCACCACCCAGGCGGCGGTGGCCCTGCAAGGCGCCCAGTACGTGGAGCGCATGAAGCAATCGCGCAAGACCGAGCGCGAGTTCCTCAACGTCGTCTCCGACGTCACCTCCGAGATCAACCTCAACACCCTGTTGCAAAAGGTCATGGCCGAAGCGACGCGGATGCTCATGGCCGACCGCTCCACCCTGTTCCTCAACGACGAAAAGAGCGGTGAACTGTGGTCGACGGTGGGCGACGGGCTGGACGCCATCCAGATCCGGCTTCCCAACACCGCCGGCATCGCCGGCGCCGTCTTCACCTCGGGCCAATCGGTCAACATCCCCTACGCCTACGCCGACCTGCGCTTCAATCCGGCCTTCGACAAGAAGACCGGCTATTTCACCCGCTCCATACTCTGCGTTCCCATCGCCAACAAGGACGGCAAGATCATCGGCGTCACCCAGGTATTGAACCGGCGCGGCGGCCCCTTCACCGGCGAAGACGAACAACGGCTCAAGGCGTTTACCGCCCAGGTCGCCATCGGGCTGGAAAACGCCAAGCTCTTCGACGACGTTCAGAACATGAAAAATTACAACGAAAGCATGCTGGAGAGTATGACCAACGGCGTTATCACCACCGACGATGACGGCAAGATCGTTACCTGCAACGCCGCCGGTCTGCGCATTCTGAAAACCACGCTCGACGATATTGCGGACCAAAGCGCCGAAGAATTCTTCACCGGCGCCAATACATGGATCATGGAGCGGATAAGGAAGGTGGAGGAAGAACAGAAATCCGAGATCATCATGGACGCCGCCATGGAGGTCACGGATAATTTCGGCAAGGAGCCGGAAACCGGGACTCTTTCCGTCAACCTGACCGTATTGCCGCTGATCAGCGGCGACCGGAAACGGCTCGGCGTGTTGCTGATGATAGAGGATATCAGCTCCGAAAAGCGTATGAAATCAACGATGTCGCGCTACATGGACCCCGGTCTGGCCGAACAGATGATGGCCGGCGGCGACGGCCAGGACATGATGGGCGGCAAGGATACGGTGGCGACGGTGCTGTTTTCCGACATCCGCAGTTTTACCACCATTACCGAGGCCCTGGGGGCGCAAGGAACGGTGGCGCTGCTCAACGAATATTTCACCATCATGGTGGACTGCATATCCCGCGAAGGCGGCATGCTGGACAAGTTCATCGGCGACGCCATCATGGCCGCCTTCGGCATCCCCGTCGGCCACCAAGACGACGAGGACCGGGCCGTGCGCGCCGCCATTTCCATGATCGTCGAATTGTGGGAGTGGAACCAGCGACGCCTGGACCAGGGCCTGGCGGCCGTCGACCACGGCATCGGGCTCAACACCGGCAATATCGTTTCCGGCAACATCGGTTCGCCGAAGCGCATGGACTACACCATGATCGGCGACGGGGTGAACCTGGCGGCGCGGCTGGAAAGCGCCTGCAAGCAGTATTCGGCGCATCTTCTGATCAGCGAATACACCAAGGCCAAGCTCAAGGGCACCTATCGCATCCGTGAAATCGATTCGGTAATCGTCAAAGGCAAGACCAAACCGGTGGATGTCTTCGAAGTGCTCGACTACCACACCGACGAGAGCTTCCCCAACCTTATGGACGTGGTGAATTATTTCAACGAAGGGCGCAAGCACTACCGCAACGGCGATTGGGACAAGAGCGTCAAGTCGTTCAAGGAATGTCTGAAGGCCAACCCGGACGACAAACTGTCGGCGACCTATATCGATCGCTGCGGGCTCCTTAAAAAGAAAAACCCCAAGGACTGGAACGGCGTCTGGGTGATGACGTCGAAATAATCCGGCCGGCATGATAATCAGGAGAACATAGCCGTGGCGCGAAAGAGAACATCCGTAATAAAAAAAGGGCAGCGAATTCTTCTTCCGGGGCGAGACTCGGAGGAGCTTAAGCTTACGTTTGCGGGCAACATCGTTAAACACCTTGGCGTGCAAATGTACGCCGGGCGGCCAGTTCCCGCAATTGCTGAACTAATTTCCAACGCCTGGGATGCAGACGCTAAGAAAGTTAACGTTGGGATTCCCTTAGATAAGGCTTGGGATTCAACTAATCCTAAACACATCATTGAGGTTGTCGATAACGGCAACGGCATGACATGGGACATGGTGCGCGACGCCTATCTTGACGTCGGTCGTGACAGGCGAGAAGCAGAACGGACTGACAGATCACCGGGCGGTCGCTTGATCCAAGGTCGCAAGGGCGTGGGGAAATTGGCCGGATTCGGCATCGCCGATACGCTGGAGGTGCAGACCGTCTACAAAGACCCCGATTTATCAGTCCGAAAGAAAGCTCTTATCTGGATCAAGCTCGATCTTTCCAATCTAAAGAAAGCAAAGCATGGGCCCGCACCGGTTAAAGTGATTTTTGCCGGTCCAGTTGATAAGGCTCCCGCCAGGGCAAGAAAAACGAGGGGAACCACTGTCACGCTTCGACATCTTCATGAGCGGAGAGCTCAGAATGCCGACCGGTTTCACCACAGCATGGCGGAACGGTTCCTGCTTATAGGTCCGCAGTTTCGTGTCTTGATAAACGGCAAGGGCCTGCGGAATGAAGGCATCAATTTACAACGGAGATGGCCTGAAAGGGACTGGGCTACGGACGAAGTTACGGGATGCGGTCAAGTTCATTACTGGATTGGCTTTACACATGGGCCACGAAAACAAAACGAGGGAGAGTTAAGCGGAATTCTGATTTACACTCGAGGAAAGATTTCCCAAGAAGCCACTTTCTTTGAAATCAGTGGAGGAGTAACTGGCCAACACGGCTTGCGTTATATTGTCGGAATGATAAAGGCCGAATGGCTCGACGCCGGTTTTGATGCGCCTGATTACATTGCAACCCCCCGAGACACGATTGCGTGGGAGAGCCCCCAAGGCACGGCTTTCAGGGAGTGGGGACAACGCCTGTTGCGAAAGTATCTTGCGGAATGGGCAAAGTTTCGCGCAGAGCTTCGCGTCAAACGGATAAGGGAAGTAAGCCCGGAGGTGATGAGTCGCATTGAACGGCTTGCCCCATCCTACAAGGATGTTGCCCTTCAATTCGTGGACAAGTTCAAGTCCGTGGAAATGGAACCACGCGAGTTCGAGGATATCTTTTCCTGGTTCCTTGACGCACTTGAAAACGCAACGCTCCGCAGCATCCTTCAAAAACTGCGTGAGACTGACATCACGGACCTTCAGCAGCTGGATGATCTGTTTTCAAAAATGGAGGTTAGAACCGCCGTTACGTTAATCCAAATCATCGATAGTAACTTGGCTGCAATAGACGCCCTTGAAAAAATGCACAACCAGGACGCAAAAGAGCGCGGCGTCATATCCAAGCACCTGGAGAAAAATCCTTGGCTCATTGAACCAACATGGATGCTCAGCAAGGCAGAAGGGCGAGTCGCTACCTGGATACGAAAAGAGTTCGGACTAGACAAAAAAACCCAAGCTGGAGATGACGATCGAGCAGATTTCTTCTGCATTGCCGTTGGTGGCACGATACACATCGTTGAGATCAAGCGTGGCGCGTACGTTGCCACAACCAAAGATATCAACCAAGCTGAAAAGTATCGCAAGTACGTTAAGAAACAGTTTGATAACCGGTCGGACCCCAAGACTATAAAATACGCTCACGTTCAGAGTCACCTCATAGCCGCCGGGCTTCATGACGATGCACAAAGCACGGCAGAAGCATTTGCCGATAAGGGTTGGGTTTTCTTTACTACATGGGATGATCTCATCGAACGAGCAAAGCAAAGTCACCAGCAATTCAGGAAAATACTACAAGCGCGAGCCACCGAGGCCGAAGAATCTATCTCCTCAGATACGGGCCATGGTCTGGCAAAGGACCAGGCAGTTTCAAAATCAAAACAATCGCCCCGCACACAAAAAAAACGTGCGCGGAGAAGGCGAAAAAAATGACTTCCAAAAAACCCATTGCTATAGACTTGTTCGCCGGATGTGGTGGCCTGACAAAAGGGCTCCGTGACGCAGGATTCCACGTTGCGGCAGCGGTTGAATTGAATCCCATTGCGTCGCGCACCTACAGGTGGAATAACCGTCGCACCAAGTTGATTGAGAAGGACATACGCGACGTTTCGGTCGAGGAACTCCTGAGTGCAACCGGTGGAAAGCCGGTATCTTTGTTGGCGGGGTGCGCCCCCTGCCAGGGGTTTTGTTCACTGACGGCCAAATACAAACAGGAAGACCCACGTAACGAGCTTCTTCTTGTAATGGCTGAGCTTATCGAGAAGATTCAGCCGGAAGCGATAATGATGGAGAACGTTCCCGGCTTAGTCGATCGCGGGAAACCTATCTTCAAGAAGTTTCTAGGCGTGCTCCACCGGCTCGGTTACGAGCACGAATGGCAGATTGAACAGATGGCAGACTTCGGAGTTCCACAGTCGCGACGACGCTTGGTACTTTTGGCTGGACGTGGCTTTAACGTGCCCTTCCCTGCCCCTACCCACGTAAAGTTACCAAAACCAGATTCCGGGAAACCGCCTTGGAAAACGGTTAGACAAACGATTGGTCACATGGTCGCGCCGGTAACGCTGTCAGCGGCCCAACGCAACGGTGGACCACAATTCCATAACTGGCACGTGGTTCGTGACCTTCAGCCGCAAACCAAGCTCCGCCTTAAGTCATCCGAGCCCGGAGAAACATGGCTGAAAGTTGACGATTCAGTGCGGCCCAAGTGTCACAGGGAGGGTTACAAGGGCTTTACGAACGTCTACGGAAGGATGGTGTGGGATCAGGCATCTCCGACCATGACGGGGGGATGCACGACTGCTTGCAAGGGCAGGTTTGGACACCCTGACAAGCGCCGTTACACGATTTCCGTTCGAGAGGCAGCTTTGCTTCAGACTTTTCCAGAAAACTTTCGCTTTATGACCCACCAGATGGACGCCGTGTGCGACTTCATCGGCAACGCGGTCCCGCCTCTGTACGCAAAGCTGGCCGGAAAACAAGTGTTAGCGGCATTAATCGAAAGGTCTTCCTAAGACTGGATCAAAACATGAGCCGGTGGCCGGGAAACGCGGAGCAAGAATTAACGACATTTGGCGGATTGTCGCGCGGACAGCTGATGTCACGAGTTCACGGCAAAGGAAATAAGACGACAGAGCAGCGACTCATTTCACTACTCCGCGCGGAGCGATTGGTCGGATGGCGCCGGCATCAGTCGCTACCTGGGAAACCAGACTTTGCATGGCCTAAAGCCAAAGTCGCAGTCTTCGTAGATGGGTGTTTCTGGCACGGTCACGACTGTGGCAAGAACGTAACCCCAAAAACGAATGCGAAAGCGTGGCGCGACAAGATTCTCCGAAACAAGGCACGGGATCATCAGGTAACCAAGATTTTAAAACAACGGGACTGGGTAGTCGTACGTATTTGGGAATGCCAACTCAAAAAAAATCCCGTTCGATGTATATCAAGAATTCAAAGGGCTCTAGCAGGCTGCTGAAAAACTATTTTGCGGCCTGAAAGCACGAAACTTTGATTCGCAAACAAGCCAGGTAGCAAAATTATGATTCATAATGGCGTCAATGACGATTTTTTTGTTTCGCGCTCCCTCTTTCAAAGAGGGTTTTTCAGCAGCCTGCTAGGTCCAGACTCATTCGAATTCAGTAGAAGATGGAGGGGCGGGAAAAGGCTTTGATTTCATATTAGTAGGAAAATATCCTTGCCGCATTGTAAAGCCGGAATCCTTGGCTACAATGCCCCCTGCAATTGACGCTTTTTCCGGACGCTCCCGGTGCGGGCGGCAAAAAACCAGGGGGTGAATATGTCGAAGAAGCATCCGATAATCGCCGTTACCGGCTCTTCCGGGGCCGGGACGAGCACCGTGAAAGTAGCCTTCGAGCATATGTTCCACCGCGAAGGCATAAAGGCCGTGGTAATCGAAGGAGACAGCTATCATCGCTATAACCGGGCGGAAATGAAGGAGGTCATGGCGCGCCATATGGAAAAAAACCATGATTATTTTTCCCATTTCGGCGAAGAGGCCAACCTGTTCGGCGAGTTGGAAAACACTTATCGCCAATACGCCGAAGACGGCACCGGAAAATGGCGGCTTTATCTCCATAACCAGGAAGAATGCGAGGCCTTTTCCGAGCCCGGCATGAAACCGGGTGAATTTACGCCGTGGCGGGACTTCGAGCCCGGAACCGACCTGTTGTTCTATGAGGG
>ENA-ORDP01001989-ORDP01001989.1-marine-sediment-metagenome-genome-assembly--contig:-NODE-1989-length-10403-cov-2.921724_pt1 | contig 10403 bp, 11 predicted proteins | sample MGYA00248627_ERZ508539 | MGnify/ENA primary metagenome ERZ508539 (study PRJEB26208, sample SAMN05571518) | marine sediment metagenome | biome: deep sea; feature: Hydrothermal vent; material... | reverse complement strand
TGAACCCACGTGTTCACCCTTCCACAGGGGCAGACACGTGGGTCTGCCCCTACAACGACTGGCTAATGCGATACTTTCTGGTGGGTCGCCCCCTACAGGCTGCTATCAATATCAAAATACCTTATCACTGTCCAGCAATAAAGTTACGGGACCCGTATTAGTGAGCTTTATATCCATCATGGCCTGGAACTTCCCTGTTTGGGTGGTGAGTCCATAAGTATGTACTTGTTCTACAAGTGTGTCATAAATGGATTGTGCCTCCTTAGGCTTCATAGCGTCTGTGTAGGAGGGGCGTCGACCCTTACGGCAATCCCCATACAATGTGAACTGAGACACGATCATCACCTCGCCCTCCGTGTCCAGAAGAGACAGATTCATCAATCCGTCAGTATCGGGAAAAATCCTGAGATTCATCATCTTATCTGCCATAGAATTAATGGTCTCAGGCCCATCATTCTTTCCCACACCTACCAAGACAAGAAGCCCTTCACCAATCCTTGAGTACAACTGCTTATCAATCCATATCTCGCATTCGTTCACCCTTTGAATCACCAATCTCATAGATTCCTCCAAAACCTGTTTTACTATTTCATAAAAACTCGTTATATTTTACTCAAAGATCAACAAAAGGTAAAGTTCATGACTCTCTCTCAACATCATAACATCTCTATTCAAACCCTCCGATATATGGCTGTCCTAGTCCTTATCCTTTTTCTGAAGATGGATTCCTATGGCAAACAGCCCTCAAACCCAGAGCGGCTCGTCTCACAATATTACAAAAATAAGATCATAGACCCTGTGACCCATATATTTTACTACCCCAGAAAATATATCATTTCAAAGCAAGAAGCTAAGAAAAAAAACCAGTATTACTTGATCTACAAAAAGCCTGGTGGTCTGGTCGCCAAAGAGGAACAGTATGTCAACCATAATATGGTCAGCCATTACCTCTTCCACTACGACAAAAACCGACTTATCAAAGAAGAGTATTACGATAATCTTGTCTTGATCATGATCAGGAAGTTCAAATACACCCAAAAAGGCCAACTCATAAGGATAGAACGCTATGATAAATCCAAAAAACCTGAAGGAGACTGGTATTATCTGGACTTAAAGGGTAACATTCAAAAGATAGAACGCTACAGAAATGAGAAAATCAGCTATCTCCAATTATTTAAAGGTAGACGCCTGGTCGAGACCCGTTATTTCAGCCATAACATCACTAAAATCACTAAATACAATCGATTTGGCCAGGTTCTCTCAGAGAACAGTATTGATGAAGATAAGGAGAATCAAATCCATACGGTTGTCAATGTCCGACCTATCCACAACTTTTCAGTCACTGAAGTCAGAAAGTTACAGATCAAACAGGGTTTAAATAGTATTATCTGTACTAAAAGGGGGTCTCAATGGATTCTTTCATCAGCCAACGGGACTTTTGAAGGGGATAATATGGTCTTATCCAATTTGCTAAAGAATATTAGCGATCTTGAACTATTTAAAACTTTTAAGGGCAAAAAGTTAGCTAAAGATAAATATGGTCTGGCCAAACCGGATAAGAGCATTTCCATTTGGACCCATCAGCAAAGGCTGAATATTCTTGTCGGCGAAGCCCTGGGCCGTGAAAACGCCTATTACGTGTCCACCAATCAAGTGGATGATGAGATCTACCTGGTCTCGAAAGATCGGGTGGATTATATTTTAGAGAAAGACATCAATGATCTTCGGGTTAAAGAGTTTTTAAAAGCCAAAGGGTCCCGTATTCACACGGTGTCACTGGATCGCCTCAATTTTGTCAAAAGAAGAGAAGGCTGGGTCTTGGACCCGAAAAGGAATTCCAGTCTCAAGGATAGCGAAAAGACGGTCCATACAATTATCAACATGCGAGCCACCCGGTTTATCGATGATGAAAAGGCCAAGACTCCGTTCAAAACCATGAAACCAACACATGTCATCATCCTTAAGGGAAACCATAAGAAATATAAGATCCTGGTCTATGAAAAGCATGAAAAGATGTATGTGAAAACGGACTTCTCTAAAACCATTTACCGCGTCCCGTACTATGTCATCAGATTTCTTGAGAAAATGCATAAACACTTTTTGAGTCACTAATTTAACATGAGTTCGACTTGTAAAATGCCACGGAGACACTGAGTCACAGAGTCACAGAGAAAGTAAGGGGAAATAGTTTATTAATTTCCCACGAAACATATAAGATTTGCAAGAAAATATAAGATATTATTATCTTTATATAGTCATTAGAAACTGATTTGTTCAATCTCTGTGGCTTCGTGTCTCTGTGGCAAAAGAAATAATCATTCCGAACGAACGTTAATTTAGATTGTACAGAACTGTGAACGGACCGGTAAAGTCCTGTAAATTGAGGATATATGGCAACGATCGACTTTAATGAGGACTATCATTCTGCTGTGAGAGGTTCATTCCCTGGCGAAGAAGCGATAGAAACGTGGCTCCCAACACTGTTAGACGCATATTATATTGTGGATCAAGGGATTGCAGAGGGGATCGGCTTAGAAGAGAAGGAACGTCATGTTCAGGTGGCCTGTAAAAATCACTGCTCCAGCTGTTGTCAGAATCAGAGTACCATTCCCGTTTACCCCAATGAGTTGGTGGGGCTCTCATGGTACGCTACAGAGAAAGTGGAAGGCTCAAAGCGGGAGACACTCAAAAAACAATTGAGAGAATATACGAAAGAAAGTCCCTGTCCCTTTCTGGTAAACGATTCCTGTGTGGCTCATCCTCTACGGCCCATGTCCTGCCGATTGTTTATAGTGTTTGGGAGGGTCTGTGACAAAGGGGAAGACCCCTACTACACCAGACGAAAGGATGTTCATACACCGATCCAGGATTATATTGATCAGACCTACTTCACCATGCTTCCTTTCTATGGGGTACAGGATGAGATTAAACGATTGGAAGCTGTTCAGAATAAAGATATGCATAAGGTGATCACTCTCATACAGGACTGTAAGTGGTCTTCGCTGGCCGATAAAATGGATGACTTTGATCAGAAAAGAAAATGACGATTTTGTAGGGGCTAACTCTATTAAAGAGGTGTTTAATCAGGATGAGAGAAGTTGGAATTTGAATACAATTATGATGCGGATGGTGGGATTCACTTTGTGAAACATGGAGTGACTATGGATGAAATTGAAGAGGCTTTTGAGAGAGGGGTTCTTACGGCTAAGAATCCAGTAGATGAGTCTGGAAAATCGAGACTTGCTTTCTCTAAGGTAGCAAGTGGAAGATTTCTAAGAATCGTTTATCGACAAATAGAATCAGATACCCTTTTCATCATAACTGCTTTTGATGCTACAAAAGGGGATCGGACAAAATATCTTCCCATTTGGGAAAGGAGATTTCAATGAAAGTCTATAAAGAGATCAATGATGGGAAAAGGAAATACAAGCTTGTTGTCCCTGAGAACGAGAAAGAGAAAAAAGATTTAGAGCAACTCATTGAAGACTCCAAGGCTGAAGTAGATATTGACCCTGGTGAGTTTGAATCTTTCAAGATTGGTGATCCCAGTCTTCAATCGGTGGACTAGGGGTGTAACGGTGGAGGGTAAAATTATGTGTATCAAGCTAATTGCTGTGTGACAGGGAGAACAGGCGGGTTCACCCCTACAGAATACATACCAAACTATTTAAACAATTCATCCGGAGGAAACTATGGGCGATCCCAATGTAAAAGCTGAACTCACCTCATTCGATAAAGTGTCTGTTGCTTTGTATCGCAGTGGTATTGTCGTTGCGTCCTTATGCCTGATTTTTGGGCTTTACTATTTTTACACTCTAACCATAAAAGGACATCCATCTTTCCTTCTTCAGGATGGAGTTCCTGAAATCGTCTTTTGGGCGTTCTTTGTCTCCGTCGGCATATCCCTTAGCTTCCTCCACCTCTATAGCAGTCAGATACTGAGGGTTGTTCAAGGCTTTTTTATGATATCTGCTCTCATACTGATACCCCTCACTTTCATGTCTGAGAACTCCTTTCTAAAGTCTCTTTTCATCGGTACTGGAGAGTATAATAAGCTTGGAACTGTAGGTATAGGTTTTCTATTAGCTGGATACAGTTCCATAGGGGCTAAAGAAGCCTATTGCTTTAAGCTTTACGAAGGTTATCTTTACGCCATCCTGAGCTTTTTCCTGGTGATCATCCATCTGATAGGCCCTTCCCCAAAGGTTGAACTGGGTCTTTTTACGGTTATCACTGTTTTAGCCGTTGTTTTCACTATCCGAAAGCTGAGGCTCCCCCTCCACTATGATATAGGCGATAAATCCCATTATCAATAACCTGTGGGCAAACGTTGGTCGGATGCTTTTAATAAAAGGATAACTATTGACTTCACCCCTTGTCTCCATCATTGTTTTAAACTTCAATGGCAAGCATTTCCTGGATGAGAACCTGAGTTCATTAATGAACCAGACCTATACCCCACTGGAAGTTATTTTAGTAGATAACGCCTCAGAGGACGGGTCGATAGAATATGTTCAGGAACATTTCCCTAAAGTAAGGATCGTTGTGAACGGTAAGAACACAGGGTTTCCAGCTAACAATCTTGGGATACAAGCCTCCACCGGGGATTATATTATGCTACTCAATAATGACACGGTGGTGGACTCTCACATGGTGGAGGAGTCAGTGAAAGAGCTTGTTAAGGACAATCAGATCGGCATGGGGGCTGTCAAAATACTGAGTATGGGTCAAGCCAATATCCTGGACTCCATAGGCATTAACATCTATCCCGACGGGATGTCTCGTCAGAGAGGTCGATTGGAAGAGGACATTGGCCAATATGACAGGGTGGAAGAGCTTCTTATCCCCAGTGGCTGTGCCGCATTCTATAAAAAGGAAATGCTCAACGAAGTGGGACTTCTTGATGAAGACTTCTTCGCTTACTGTGAGGACACCGACCTAGGCTTTAGAGGTCGTTTAGCCGGCTGGAAGACCATTTCTATCCCATCAGCCCGTGTATATCATCACTATTCCGGGTCGTTCAATAAAGTCTCTCCCTTCAAAGCCTTTCTGGTAGAACGAAATCATCTATGGTTTGCTATCAAATGCTTTCCACCCACCATGTTGTTAGCTCTTCCTTTTTATACCTTCTATCGTTTCGCGGTTCAGATTTACGCCCTTTTGACGGGTCAAGGGATGGGTGGAAAGTTCGTTGAGGAGCAATCCTCACTCGCTCTCATAGCTATCCTTGTTAGGGCCTATTGTTCGGCCTTTGCAAAGCTTCCAACTATGCTTAAGAAAAGAAAGACCATCCAAAGGAGCAGGAAAGTCACCACCAGAGAGATTAAAGCTTGGTTTAAAAAGTATCGTATCACAGCCAAAGACCTCACCATGACGGGTTAGTCTCCAGTCGCCTCTTGGATCAGCGTAATCATCATAACTATAGTGGATCAATTGGTTCATAAAGGGATAGCGCCTGCTCCTTCCCTTTAACCCTTGCTATTATCTTTTTCTGCCACTTGAATTGATCCTTCACCTCCTGATACGTTGCTTCAGAAACTAATATTGAGGTGCCCGACTGCTTATTCACAGACTCAATCCTGGAAGCAGTGTTCACGGTGTCTCCTATCGCTGTGAAGTCCATCTTTTTATGATAGCCCATATTGCCAATGATCACGTTACCCGTATGAACACCAATGCCAATAGCAAACTCATGGCTGAAGTGGTTTTTCAGATAGGTATTAAACTCCTTTAGCTCATGAATCATGCTGAGAGCCGCGTTAACAGCCAGGTAAGAACTCTTTGATTCGACTTCCTGATCCAGACCAAAAATGGCCATCATCCCATCACCCATATATTTATCGATGTATCCGCCATTTTCGTCAATACAATGGCCTAGGGCCTCAAAATAACGGTTTAAAATGTGAATGATGTCGTAGGGCAAGTTCTTTTCAGAAAACGACGTGAAGGATCGTATATCAGAAAAGAGGATGGATAAATGTTGTTCACGACCTTGTTCTCCAAGACTTTGTGCTCCTTGATCCACTGCTTCATTGATGTCCTGGTCGTCGAATACCAGACGTCTCAGCTTGATGTCACCTGTTATCTTTGTTTGACAGGCCAAGCGTACGTTCTGGGGAAATCCTTTGATTGCGGCCAGACGCTTTTCCTTTTCATTCCGGGGTTTTACGTGTTCCAACCCCTTTAAAATCAGAACACGGCAGGTAGAACACCTGGCTTGGCCACCACAAACGTGAGTGTGAGGGATACTGGCATTCAGAGAAGCTTCAAGAATCGGGATATGGGATTTGCTGTCTACCAAATGATCTCCCGAAAAATCCAGATGGACAGTGATGGTTTCATCATTTGCCGTATCGTCAGGTTCACTGATAGTTATTGGACTTTCACTGTGGGCTAGAAAACGTTTTAAGTAAGAGCCACAAAAAGAGTCATTGTTGCTAATAGATTTATCAGAACAGACTCCAGAGATACAGAAGTAGCCTTTTCCACTCCCAGGCCCACATTGCTCAAATAGAGGACAGTCAAAGCAGTTGCAACCCTTCTCTTCAACAGGGTGTAAACTCTTACCGGTGGCACAATAGACCCCGTCACCTTTGGCTTGTGGCTTACTGGAACAGGGCCCACAGTGATCCGCACAGATGAGTAGGTTAGATAAGTTCATCGCTATTCCCGCTGGATTGCTTTTCCACTGATCGATCCGTGCCTTCGGGAGGAGTGCTGAAGGCTTCATTCTGCGGGTGATCCATTTTGGGATCATTCTCATCATGGCCATCATTAATTTCATAGGTATTTCTATTTCTCCTTCCAAACTCGGATTTATTAACTAACTACATAAAACGTATTGTTTGACTCATTGATCGGCTTTATTTTACTTTTTTCTGAGAAATAATTGTTCCTTTTGTCACATCAAAAATATACTCTATCTTGTCGACTGTTCTTATTTTAAAGCGATAACTATAGATTGGCTCAAACCCCAGGACTTTAGCAAGAAACTGATAGTGACTGATACTTATCATGATTGCAGAAGGGTTTTTAATGAGATCTTTAGTGCTGTACTTCTTAATGAGCGTTCCCTTGTCATAAAAGGCGATCCCAAGATGCTTATGGGTCAGCTTGCGTCCTCTCGGCCAATTCCCAAGCCTGATAAGATAGCGTCCATCATGAGATATATAGGTATCAAAGGCATACCAGCCATTCACCCTCCACAAAACCTTGTCTGATTGATCCCCAGAGACAGCGTATAATATCCCTTTGCCTTTAGTCCGGTTATAGGGAACTTCCGGTATCATCTTGAAGTAGTATCTTCCACCGGATGAGGACTTTACATAGGCGTACTGAGAAGCCTCTTCATCAGCCCAGAGATTGAATGCAATCATCAAGAAAAAGATTATAATGATTTTACTTTTCATAACTTACCTCATTTTACTTTTTTCTGGGAAACAATCTTCCCATGGGTCACATCAAAGGTATACTCCATCTTATCGGCTGTTTTTATTTTAAAACGATGACTATAAGCTGACTCAAAGCCCAGGACTTTTTCAAGGAATCGATAATGACTTACGCTAGCTCTCACTGGTGGGAGGTTTTTAACTAGATCTTTAGTGCTGTACTTCTTAATGAGCGTTCCCTTGTCGTAAAAGGCAATCCCAAGATGCTTATGGGATGGTATTCGCCCTCTTGGCCAATTCCCAATCCGGATAAGATAACGTCCATCATAAGATATATAGGTCTGAAAGGCATACCAGCCCTTGACCTTCCATAAAACCTTATCTAATCGTTTCTTGGTAACAAGATATAATGCCCCTCTGCCTTTAGTTCTGTCATAGTCGGCTTCCGGGATCATTTTAAAATAGTATTGTCCACCGTAGGATGATCTCACATAGACATACTGAGGGGCTTCTTTATCCGCCCAGAGCGTTGAAATAGTGGTTAAAACAAAGACTGAGATGAGGATGATAGATTTCATTTTTCTCTCCTTTCATTATGGACACATTGATTATGGAGGAATAGAGTTATCCCAAACAATGTCATAGGCTAGCTTTATAAGAAGAATATAGCACAAAAGGTGGGGTTTGTCACCCTTTTAAGTCCTTTTATTCTTGCTGATATTTCTCAACCTTCACGGCGCATTGTTTGAAGTTTGGCTCTCTGGAAAAGGGATCAAAAGCATTGATGGTGAGGTTGTTGACATTGGTTTCATGCCAATGAAAGGGGATAAAGATTTGTCCCTGACCAATGGTTTCAGTGATCCTCAAGGTGATTTTCTCTATCTCACCCCGCTGTGAAACGACTCTAATCTTCTCATCAGTTTTTAGACCAAGCTGCTGGGCATCCTTCGGATTCATCTCCACCCAGGCTTCCGGTGAAAGCCTTTCCAAGAGGTCGATGTTGCCCGTTTTAGTTCTCGTGTGCCAGTGTTCAACAGTTCGTCCCGTGTTCAAGTAAAAGGGATATTCATCATTAGGTGTCTCAGGTAGCGGTTTAGGCTCAACTTTATAGAATATGGCCTTCCTATCCTTTGTTTGGAACTGACCATCCGTATAAAGACGTCTGGTTTGAGCGGCCTCTTTGGCTAACCCTTCCCCTGAGAGCTTGGATTCAGGAAAAGGCCACTGAATCCCTTTCACAGACTCAATCAGTTCATAGGACATACCGGAATAGTCACACAGACGACCTTTTGAGACCTTCTTCCACTCTTCAAACGCATCCGACACACTATGCCAGCCTGGAAACAGTTGATCCTCCACTCCCAGCTTACGAGCAATGGCTAAGAATATATCAAAGTCCGACTTGGCCTCACCAGGAGGATCGACAGCTTTATTGACCTTGCTGACTCTACGCTCTGAATTGGTGTAGGTCCCTTCTTTCTCACCCCAGATCGCTGTAGGGAGTATTAGGTCAGCCCATTTTGTTGTAGGGGTTGGGTGATATCCATCCTGAACAACTAAAAAATCAAGTCGGCTGAAGGCTTCTTCGAGTAGATGCTGGTTTGGGAAGGAAACCAGTGGGTTAGTCCCCAGGATCCATAGACCCTTTATCTTCTCCTGGATGACCGCTTCAATGATGTCAGGATAAGCCAATCCTCTGGACGTTGGGATACGGCTCTCTTCCACCCCCCAGAATCGGGCTATGTCCTCCCGATCTTCTTGTTTGGTGAAATCCCGATATCCCGGTAACGACGATGTGCAGGATGTTTCCCGTGTTCCCATAGCATTGCATTGACCTGTGATAGAGAAAGGAGCTGAACCCACCTTGCCGATATTCCCTGTCATTAAGGATAAATTGTTTATAGCGTTCACGGTTTCCGTGCCCTGATCGGAGTGATTCACCCCCATGGTCCAGGCAGTAAAGACTGATTTCGCCTTCCCAATGGTCAAAGCCGTATTATAAATAAGTGTTATGCTAAGACCCGTCTGTTCAGACACATATTCAGGAGTGTATGGATTCAAGCCTTCCACCATTTCCCTGAACCCAACAGTATGTTTGTCGATATAATCCTTGTCATAGAGTCCCTCCATAATGAGAATGTGCATGATCCCGTTCAGGAGAGTGATATCTGTCCTCGGTTTTAGAGGCAGGAATATATCAGACATCATCGCCGTCTTTGTAGCTCGCGGATCCGCTACGATGAGGTGTCTATCAGGGTTCTCATTAGCATCCAGCCAGCAGGTCAGGATGGGATGGTTTTCAGCTATATTCGCACCGATCAAAAAGATACAATCTGCCAATCGGAGATCCTCATAAGCACCAGGTGGTCCGTCACTTCCAAAAGACCTCTTATAACCAGCTACAGCTGTTGACATGCATAAGGTCGTGTTCCCATCATAGTTCTTTGTGCCAAAACCCAGTTGGACCAACTTTCCTAACGTGTAGTACTCCTCTGTGACCATCTGACCTGTGCTGATGACCCCAATACCCTCCGGCCCATACTGATCCTGTATTTTACGGAACTGATCAAGCATAATGCCCAGTGCATCATCCCATGTGACCTTATTGAACTTGTTGTTATGCTTTAAAAGAGGGTGACGCAAACGATCTGCCGTGTCGAGAGTGTAATGTTCGCTGAGTCCTTTGGGGCAGAGCTTGCCGTAATTCACCAGATGCCCTGAGTCTCCCTTGATGCTGACAGCCTTACCGTCCCGAACGCCTATGTGAAGGCCACATCCCACGGAGCAGTAGCCACAGGTCGTTGCCACCCACTTCTCCGGGATTTTATTCTTTGCCATGAAGCCGAATTGCTCATCTTGATCATAGGTGTATTTCTCGGCAAGATGGTCTAAACCAATGAAATTAGCAAACTTACCGTATATTTTCTGGATCATATCATGTCCTTATAAACTCAAAATCCTTTAACGTGTAGGGCGATCCGCCGGAAACTGTTGAATTAACCAATTATACGGGAA
>ENA-ORDP01001988-ORDP01001988.1-marine-sediment-metagenome-genome-assembly--contig:-NODE-1988-length-10403-cov-4.296676_pt1 | contig 10403 bp, 11 predicted proteins | sample MGYA00248627_ERZ508539 | MGnify/ENA primary metagenome ERZ508539 (study PRJEB26208, sample SAMN05571518) | marine sediment metagenome | biome: deep sea; feature: Hydrothermal vent; material... | reverse complement strand
TTGGCTGGCCCTCACCTTACGATATGATGAGGGTGTGGTCAAGGCGTATAGGATCACCTTGGGGAGTTTGACGCTAATGGCGTGATGCGCTAATATTCTCGCCTAGTGATCAAGGACTTTTCTGGCTCAATCTACAGACAAGATATGATCTGAAAGTGCAGAAGGAACGGTTAGGGGATCAACTTGAGCAGGAGGTGAAAGTGCTGTGTATCTGGATTCCATAGAATCCTATATAACATTGTCTTGCAGCTCAATTCTGAGGTCAAAATCGGGACCCAGACAGGGTTCATAATGGAAAAGGCCGTAAAGATGCCGCTCGAGTGAACGAATCTGTTGCTGTGCTTTGAGAGCATGATAGCGCCCTTTGGAGATATTCAAGGTGTACTCTTGCGCGGCGAAAAACTCTTTTCGCTCCAGTAGCTCCCGATGGTTTTGCTGATAACGGGCAGGAATCACCGGAATCGCATCGATCATCTGGTCTAACAGCTCGGCCTCATCGCGCTCCAACTCACTCCCCGGTTCGAGCTGGTTGATCAATTCGGCCAGCCGGTCTGCTTTAGCTTCGGCTATGGCGAAAAATGGCTCCAGTTGTTCAGCATCGTATACTTGATCAATTAGCGTTGGTATCTGGCTCTCGTGCAAAATATCGTCTTGAGGCAAGATCGCCAGCGAACGCTGTAACAGCCTCTTCCCCAGCTCACTGCGGTCATAAATGCGTGGCGTATCCGGCCACTGATCTCGACAGACGATCACATCGCGAAATCTTGCTTCTGACGACAAGTTTTCCAAAACGTGCAACGGTTTCCGGTTGACCCGTCCCAAGCGTTGCAGCAAGGCGTCCAACGGGGCAGGGTCGCTGAACAGTACATCGAAATCCACGTCAAGCGAGACCTCTATAGCCTGAGTACCCACCAACAGATCGACCAGGGGTTTTGCCCGCTTGTCTAGCCGTTGCTCAGCCCGTTGGCGATCACTCAGAATCAGGCGACCATGCACCAGGCATGGATTTTGAGCATGAGTTTGGAGAGCAGCGTAGGCTTCCATGGCGCCTTGAACTGTGTTAAGCACCACCAACACCCGCTGGCCTTGCCCCAGGCGAGCGATGATCTCAGGCAAAGAATCTCGCGGGTTACCCGCTCTGATTTGCACCCGATGACGGCTGTAACGCTCGCGCTCCTGCACGCTTAGAGTGATATGTTGAGCCTTCCCTAGAGATTTCTCCAAGCGGGCCAGCAGCAATGAGGGAAAGGTGGCCGACATCACGCAGATTTTGGCTCCCAGCTCCTGGGTTAAGCGCCGCAACATTTCCAATAACAGACCCAGCAATTGGGGCTGATAAGCATGTATTTCGTCAAGCACGAACAGGCCTCCACTGTACTCACACCAGGCCTTCTCCCAGCCCTTGAGACCGAGAAAGGCCATGAGAATCTGATGCAGCGTGAGCACCTTGACCGGATAATAGAGTTCCCTGGTCTGTTGGCGCAGCCGGCGCGCCTGGGCCATGGCCCGATAGGAAGACTCTCCCGCTTCCGAGAGCCAGCGATAGACGAAGTAGGAAGAACGTCCATGTAGCAAAGAGACTGCTTGCTCACCCAATTGAGCGCGTAAGCGCCGGTACATGGCATTGATGCTGGCGGTGTAGGGCAAGACGTAAAATATATGCCGTGCTCGCTGCTCGTTCTGATTGGCTTCAGCCCAAAGCAAGGCCGCCTCGGTCTTGCCACTGCCGGTAGGCGCATCCAGCAAGATTGACCCCCGTTGGGCACACTCAAGCTGATGCCGATGCAAGGCGAAGCTGAAGCCCTCCGGGGTCAACTTGGCCGGTTGGGGCAAAGGGCTGATAATCTGAGCTTGGTTTGGGGGATGGTCCGCTGCCGCCGCGCTGGCCAGATGGTCGGCGGCGATCAGCAGGCCGCGCAGATAAACACGCTTGAGATTTATCTTTCTCCTCTGCCGGCGGGAGGGTCGGCACTTTGCTGCAGGAGCATCGCTCCCGCTGTGTTCTAAGCTCGCAAAGGGATCAGGCAGCGCAGTGGGCCCAGCGGGCAAACTGGGCCACGAGAGCAACTCGGACTGACCAACCTGTGCTCGTAGGGATAGAATCAGCGATGATAGTTCATCCCAGTGGGCTTTGAGCTGGCTTAGTCGCTCGCCAAATGGGATGGCCGGGTCTTGGCCGGGCGCAAATGAGTACAGGGCGCGCCCGCTGAAAGACTCCTTGTTCATCCCCAAATGATGGGTGAGTATAGCCAGCAACAGGTCATCTCGGCGAGCTGAGGGCGGCAAGGTGGCGATCAACGCCCCAGAAAGAATTTCGTGGCGATAGTGCTCCCAAGAGCCTGCTGCTTCATCGTGGTGCCCTTGCAAAATGGCCTGGAAGCCCCTAGCGGCCTTGCCCAAATCATGCCACAAGGCGGCCAAAGCTGCGTCCGCGAACAACTCAGGAGACTGAGCCAACTGGGCCAAATGCGGCCAGCGCTCTGCATACTGTTGCACCATAGCCCACACGTCCAAGCTATGCAGCAGCAGCGACCGAGGTGGGTCAGATTTGGCCAGCAGCGTCATGGCCCTCCGATGAAGTACAGACCATGATGCAATTCTGGATCGTGATAAAGATCCGCGGCGGCCAGCCTACATGGACGGTGAACCAACTGCCAAGTGCGCACGCCTATGGGCCGTCGTGGGATGTCGGGCGACATTGTGATAGGCAGTGCTAAGAGCATTCCCGATGCCCCTGGCAAGGGGAAAGGGACGGCTGTCCCTACCAGCCGGGTGGCCTGTTGCGTAAGTTCAACCTGGCGGAAGTTCCATGTGCATGCCAACTCCTGCTGTCGGCCCAGTAGCAGGGGATAGACGGGATGCTCGAAGGCTCGAGCCCAGCGCTCGTCAATGAAGTAGAGCCACAAGCGCCAATCTGTCAGCCAATCGCGCCAAATCACATTGCTCTTCGCTGAAGCGCTGTTACTGAACTGATAGATGGTCTCCAGGTCCCTGGCCCGACCGGCATGGTGGAAGATATAGGCCAAGCGACAAGTCGCTGGGTCAACCCACTCACCGGCCGCCGCACCGACCAGACCATAGACGGTGCTCGGCGGTGGCAGCGGTAAGGTGGGCTGGGTGCCGCTCACCAGTTGGGGATGACGGAATGAGGCCGTCCAACCGTTGAGCTCAACCCGATAGGCTCTCATCAGGCTCGCGCCACTGCCTCGGGGAGCATCTGGCAGAATTTCCCGACCATCGCGTTCAGTTCACCAACATGCACGATGGGCAAATCGCCCTGGCCGTCATTCTTCAGACGATCCAGTTCGTCGGCCTGCTCATCCCAAAAGCCCGCACGTCGTCCGATGAAAACCGGGGTGAGCAAGCGGTCTTTGAACACTCTCAAGACCTCTTTGAGCGCGGCGATATTGAGTTGAGCTTGGCCTCGTGCGTCCTGAACTACGTTCATGAACAGATGGTTGCCCCCGCGCAAGACGGTCAGGATCACCAGTTTAGGCGCCACATCGGTGAGGTGCAGCGTTTGATTCGCCCCACCGCTGAGATAAGGCAAAATGCTCACCGTATCAACTGCGCGTTGCTGTCTGTCTTTCAGCGGCAGCTCGGCGAGATTATCCTGAACGGTCGCCCCAGCGGCTTGAGCCAGCTTCAATCCAGGCTCGGAGATGTTCTGAAAACCGGTTTTCGTCGAATGCTCGAAGCGCCCTACTGTGGTCAAATCCAAGGAGAAGATTCCTTTGAGCACGGTGGCATAGAACTGGTGTTCGTGCGGAACAGGGTCACCTTCTTGGCGGCTCATCACGCCAAAATCACGGGTCGGACGCTGGGCGGTCACCGAGACCAAGGGACTGCACTTGAGCGGGCTGACGCGGGTGAGGGTGATGTTCTTGCCCTTCTTGAGCTTGGGCTGTCCCTGCTCATCGAGTTGGGGGTCGCCCGTGTTCTTGTCGAGCACAGGGATCATCTCCGCTTGGGCGCGCATGTAGCCGAACAGGTCATCGTCGGGATAATGCCACGGTTGAGCTTGAGTGAAAGCGATCTTCTTTTCCCGATCAATCGGCGAAAGCGTCCAGCCACGCTCGGCGGCCAGCAGGTTGCGCCACCAGTAGCGCCAAGCCTGTGCCGAGACGTAAGGGTAAAACTGGCCTGCTCGCTGGATGGCCTTGACGACGACTTGGTTTTCGGCCGCTGCTCCTTCTGCCCGACCGAGCATATTGAGCGCCGAATGCGGAGCGTCGATCAGTACCAAGCCATTTACCATCGTATGCACTCGGGTTTGCATGTTCATTCAGCCACCTCCTCAAGCGTCTCTTTGGTCTCATCGCTGCTGGTCCATTCCGTGTCCACTCTCAGCTCGTCAAAGAGCAGCTCGTAGACCCGAAAAAGCAACAGCCACTTGACCTCTCGCCAGCTTTCGTACTTTTCAGGATCGTGGGGGAAGACATCTTGTACCAGTTCATCAAAGGTGATCAACGGTCGTTCTTGCCCCAAAGCCGCCGCGTCCTTCGATAGACGATAAAGCTGTTCGATGAATTCACCTTTTCTGTTCGCTCGTTCCAGCGAGAGCAAGCGCTTCCGTTTGTTGCGAATGATCTCCGCGATGCGATCCCCCAGAGATCTTAATGATGCTAATCGGGGTTCATCCATGCCACGCACCTCCCTGAGGTAAGCTATCAATAGGTGCCAGTCTCCGACGGGCCGTCGCTGATGACGATCCACAAAGTAGGAGCTAATGGGGCGATCATGCAACAGACGCTCGTAGACCTGATTTGTCCGTTTCTTCAGTTGTTCAGCCTCATCCAATGTCTCAGGATCGGCCTTCTGCGCTTTGCGCACATAGCCTCGGCGTACCACCTGACGCCAAGCACGTTGCAAACTGGCAGACATCGCCTGTTTGATGAAGCGAAAGACCTCGGTGGGTAAATAGTGCAGCTCTATTTCAGGACCTTGGTTGTAGTTGGTGAACAGATAGAGGGTGATGCTGCTGTCAGGAATCTCGTGGCCGAGCGCTTCCTCTCGCAGCAATCGTTCAATCAAGGTGAAGAAGGCATTGACCGCGCGGGCAGTACCTGCATCTACCGGCCCGGAAGCAGTGGTGGTTTCAGCGATGAGGTTTTGTTTCCAACACCACTCGCACCAATCGTATTGCGCGAACGAGTCGCTAAATTGTGGCAAAGCCAGTTGCCCTCCCACTTTGGCGACTCCCAAGGGCATGAACTGCACAGCAAGCGCGCAAGCGCCACAGAAAGGCATTCCTTGCACATTGTATGATTGGAAATTGCCCCCTTCGGCATCGGCCATCGGCAAGAACGTTCGATACAAATAAAATTGGGCGTAATTCTCACAGGTAGTGCAGGTGGTATCAGAGATCATCTCATCCTGTTGATGTGCAGCCAAGGAAAGCCAGTGTCCCAGTAGATTTAGGTAGGTTTCTCGGCGATGCTTGGTCGCAGGGTTGGTCAAGGGTGAGTTGGGAAAGATTGAATACATCGTTTTGTTCCACGCCGGTTGGAAGTAGAGCTCCACCAAGCGGGGCAACAAGGGCTCAACGACTTCGATGGTCAGCTCTTCAGGATGGTCCACGCGGGCCAGCGCGGTCATCATCTCCTGGCCCATATCCACAAAGGGATTGCCGGTAAGTTTCCAGGTGGATCGCTGTGCCAAGCTACTTCACCTCCTCACCGGGACGGGGATTAGCTCAGTCACCACCATCCGAGGGGATTGCCACCCTTGGGTCGTGTTCTTGAACCCTGACTCCTCCAGGATAGCAGCTAAAATCCCCATCCTCTCGGTTTCTTCCACAAAGAGCCGCAGGGCCGATCGCAGGTTGGCCCGCACCTCCTCGACCGTATCCCCACAACTCGATACGTCCAGCTCGGGACAGTAGGAGACAAAGACCTTGCCTTCTTGCCAAACGAACCCCTCGACTTCCAACATCTTCATCGCTCGAATCCACCCCCACCATCCCAGGTGCAATCGCTGACTTGCACCATCCCAAAGCCCATCGAGTTCTTCTCCCCCAAGCCTGCCTCATAGCCCAGCGCGATCAGCTCCGGGCTCCCCTCGATGGTGAAGGGGGCGAGAATCCCCTTGATCTTCGTCCCCTTGAAGTCAATCAGCTTGCAGACCTTGCCCCCTTTACGCGCAATATAATCCTGATCGAACTTCAGTGTCAAATCGGGGTAGGCGGGCCAGGCACCATGCAGCAGCGCGTGCTTCCTCAGCAGGTTGGCCCGCAGGGCTTCCGAAAGCCCCGGCTCATCATAGCGATAGTAGTGGGCCATCAGCTTGCCCGCCCGCATGAAGCCACCGGTCGAGGCCACCAGCGGCGAGAGGCAGGTCAGCTTCATCTGAGGGCTGAAGCGTGGCGGAGCTAGCGCCTCGACCCGCTCGACCTGCAGTGAGGCCCCGGCGATCTGAAGCTTCCCCAGACTTAGCAGCCCGTCGGCGAGGTGCTGGATGAACTGCTGGACCGGTGAGGTGATCTGCCAATTTACCTGGGGTTCTAAGGCGATGATCTCAGGCGGGGCCAATCTAAAACGGCGGAAGCGGAGCTGCGAGAAGGTGAAGAGCTTGAAGTGTTTCCCGGCTACTTGATAGCCCTCATCGTGCAGGAAGGTCGAGTAGTCGCGGGAGGAGGAGCTGAGCAGGTGGTAGATCAAGGCGGTCAGGTGATAATTGTAATTGAGCGGGAGCCGCAGGGGCAGGTGTTGCGCTTTGAGCTGAACGCGGATGCGCATGATCGGATCGCCTCAGCCCCATATTGGAGGAAGGACCGGTGTTTTGCAAATCTGTCGTTGATCCGGGGAAGAGGTGGGCGAATGATACGTGAAGTAACGGGGCTTATCCATCTTAGTTTGATTGAGAGCGAACCGACCAATATACTTCTTTGCAGATTACTTTTGTCATACTATGAGTGATACGATGCGCACGATCACGGTCAAGCTGGGAGATGATTTGGCAGAGGCAGTCGAGCGGCTCTATCGGGAGGAGGGGTTTGCCAGCAAGAGTGAGTTGGTGCGTGATGCGCTGCGGCAGTGGTTGATCATGCGACGCAAACGGGAGCTTGAGGCGAACCTGGAGCGCTATCTTCAGGAACGGCAGGCGCTCCGGGAGGTGGCGGACAAGGTTGAGGGCCGCATGGGCCTGACGGAGGAGGCACTGGCGCGGACGGAAGAGGAGGGGTAGCGTGCTGATGATCCGCCGGTGTGGAGATGTGTTCGAGGTCAACTTCGGGTACAGGAGAGGGTATAAGCAAGAAGGGTTGCGGCCGGCGATCATCGTCCAGGCGGACTACTATTGTGAACTCTTGACACTTTGGGTCATTCCGATGGTCCTTTGCCCAAGGTGGGCAATCTGCCTAACCACTCTGGTCCGATTAAAAGCGGCGTGGTCCTCTGCGGTCTCTAGCGAGACTTCCTGTTTCAATACCACTGTGGTCCGATTAAAAGCGCATCAGTTTCACGTCTACCAGCAGGATGTAACCGGTTTCAATACCACTGTGGTCCGATTAAAAGATGGAAGCAAAGACCTTCGCCGCCGAGGCTTATACTGTTTCAATACCACTGTGGTCCGATTAAAAGGCCAACCGTCACGACACAGTTTACCTCAAGTTATAACTCGCCGTCAAGTGGCTGGAGAAGCAGAAAGGAGCTCTATGATAAGTCCTCCCATCCGCGGTCCACCGGAGGTCCAAAACGGTCATTCTCACCCCTCAAGAGTCGTCGCCCTCCGATCCTGCTCCAGACCCCAGAGGACGACGACTTCTCGCAAGGTCGCTTCCTATCGCTATTTACTTGTCAAAGAGCGCCACTCTACTAGGACATCCCCCGTTGGTCAACTCTCAGTTTAACCCGGCCGACGACCGCCGGTCAAATCGGCGGTCACCTAGATGAAGACGTCGGTGGGGCCGCGCTCTTGGCCCAAGATCTCCTTGGAGACCCACTTGGGATCGCGCGCCCGATAGAGATAGATCGAGTCGGTCTCGGGGTCAATCAGCTTCCCCAAGCCAACCTTGACCCGCTCCAATTGGGCCTTGGTCAGCTCGCCCTCGAAGACCGAGTTCTGCACCCAGCTCAGATAGCGCCGCAGATATTTGCAGACCTTGCCCACCCGCTTCTGCTCCACATCGTAAACTAGGATGAGATACATGAACTTAGGTGTTCAGCTCCTTAACAGACCAGACACCGTACTTACCAATGACAAGCTGGCGACCTTCTTCCAAGCGCGAGCCGGGCATCCAACAGATTTCGACCTGCGGTCGGAAGAACTCTCCAAACTTCCCTTCCGCGCGCGTCTCCCGCCCCACCAGGGGCTCGATCTGGCCGCGGGCGGGAATGCCCTCGGTCACGGTGTGGGTGAGCAACGGCTGCCCAGACTTCACCGTGACGACCGGACGCTCACCGGCCAGATCAAGGGCATAGCCGAACAGGTCTTCTGCCTGCCGCGACTCCCCTTCCAAAGAGACCCGGCCCCAGCCGTAGCGGCGCTCCCCGCCGAGCTGGAGACGGTCGAGCACCTCTCGCCAGGGGAGCCTATCTGTCCCCTCTTGCTCGAAGACGTAGCCCACGAGGTAGACGGGCTCACCCGTCTCGCGCGTGTGAGGGTTGATGAACTCGGTCTCGTGCAGGCTGCCCTCCGTGGCCGCGGTGCGCCGGGCATCCACGGCGGTGGAGGCATAAGACGCAAGCAAGTGCCAAGCGAACTCGTCTGGCGGCATCTCGTTGGGACCGTAATGTAAGCCCTTGGTCGTGTAAGCGGGATAAAGCGGCTGGTCGGGATCGAGCGCGGGATAGAAATAGCTGAAGGCCAGTTCTCGATTGACGCACTCGCCCATCGCCTGATAGTCGCCGTTGGAGTCGGGAAAATCTCGCGTCAGCCGGGCGACCAGCGCGCCCCAGAGCGTCTTGCCTGGGACGTAATGACGCGTGCGCTGCAGGTTGCCCACGGCCAGATGGCCCACATGCAGCGGGCTCCTCAGCCGCAGGACGAAGCGATAGGCGCTCCAGCTCATCTCGTCCCTTTCGATTCTACTTTGGCAGCCTTGGCTCCGTAGCGGGCGTAGATCAGCGTCTGCTCGTAGAGCTCTTTGACGAGGAAGAGCGCATCAAGATCATCGAACAATTTGACATCTTCCAGCAGCTGTTTGGAGACAAACTCCCAGGTCCACGTCTTAGAGTCTCCCGGAAGAGACAGTTGAAGGGTTTTCAGGGGCGCATGATTAAGCGTTTCTAGGAGTGCATTGCGGATGCCTCTCGCCCGGACCTCTTCTCGGTCTGATCTTGAAAAGAGAAAAAGTAAGCAGGCATACACACCGTTTTCCTGGAGAACGCCAAGGGTTTTGGTGACGAGATTGTCTAGCTCTTTTGCTCCTGAATCCTCTTTCACAATCTTTTGCGCCATTTTTGCCGCTAGAAGATCAAGGTTTTCAACCATTGCGATCACTCTTGATCGCTACCTGCCAATCTGCAATTGTGCGCACCCGTCCGAAGCCGCGCGTGCCCATCCCGCCCACGCCGAGGACCTCGACGAGCTTGAGGCCGGCACGCACCACGTCCAATGGCTTTTTCCAAGTCTCTCCTAGAGAGTCCCCTGCATTGTGTTGAACAGTTTGAGTTTTCTTCCCATTCTCTTCCCGTTTTTCACAAACAGCCTTCTTATCCACAGGCCAAGGTTTCTTATCATCTCGATGATAGTCATCCTCGACCACCTCCATCACCAGCCAAGTCGCCCGCGGAATCGCTTCGTAGGTGAACAGCGCGCCCTCCTGCGCCGCGCCCGTGGTGGGGTCTATCGCCACCGAGGTGCGCACCTCCAGATTGGAGTTGACCACCTGCGTGAAGACCTTGTCGCTGACGAGGACAAGTCGGTCTTTGACCATCTGCCAGGCGGGGTTCACGTCAAGCTCACAACCGTTGGGTGGACCCACAGTGCCGTTTTTGTGAGCATTCAGCATGAGCCATCCCAAGTTCAGCGCTTGCTGCTCACCTGCCCAGGCGTTCACCAAAAGACAGCTCTCTGGATTCGGAGCCTCGGCCTCGACTTTGAATCCGAAGTCCTCAAGACGATCTTTCGTGCTCACCCAGACCGGCCCGGCCATGCTGTGGACCGGGAAGCACAGGAGGTGCGCGTCGCACAGGTTGACCACCCCGGCATAGGCTTGCTGGTTGCCATTTTCGCTAGTGACCTTGAGACTGCCGAAGGTGTAGCAGATGGGACATTTCCCATTGCCGCAGTGCCCTTGGTAGTCCGTCTTCTCGCTGGCTTGACCCTGTCCGGCGCAATCCAGGCTCTCATAGCAATAGGCGGCATAGGTGCGAATCGCGCCGCTCAGACTCGTTCCGGGGATCTTGGGCAGGTTGGTCCCCGGCTCGCGCATGATGGAGTTGTCCACCCTTCCGAGCCGA
>ENA-ORDP01001987-ORDP01001987.1-marine-sediment-metagenome-genome-assembly--contig:-NODE-1987-length-10409-cov-70.421190_pt1 | contig 10409 bp, 6 predicted proteins | sample MGYA00248627_ERZ508539 | MGnify/ENA primary metagenome ERZ508539 (study PRJEB26208, sample SAMN05571518) | marine sediment metagenome | biome: deep sea; feature: Hydrothermal vent; material... | reverse complement strand
TGATGCCCGTTCCCGGACCGCCTTGAGGCTCATCTCACGTTGGAATCACACCCCCGTTCAGGCTCATGTGTCATTGGAAGAGGCTCTCTCTTTGCGCCTCCGGTGCTTTGGGGTACAATTGCCGGAACTCTGGAAGCCCCACAATAACAATCTAAAAACATCAAGTTATCGGGAGTCACCGGCCGCACCGCGTATGGAATTCTCGATCCCCCCCCACGGTGGAACCCTGTGCCGGCAGCTCGCGGAGCCGGAGAGCGTCGAGCGGCTCAAGGAGGAGGCGCGCGGGACCCGCGCGGTCGTGCTTTCGCCGCGCCAGATCTCGGACCTTGACCTGCTGCTCAACGGCGGGTTCTCCCCGTTGCGCGGCTTCCTGGGACGCGCGGACTACGAATCCGTGCTGGACGCCCTGCGGCTCGAATCGGGCCTGCTTTGGCCGGTCCCGGTGACGCTCGACGTCCCCGACGCCACCGTCGAGGGCCTGTGCGCCGGCGACCGCTTGGCCCTGCAGGATCCCGAAGGCTTCACCCACGCCCTGTTGACCGTCGGGGACGTCTGGCGCCCCGACAAGCGCCGCGAGGCCGAGGCGGTCTACGGCACGCAGTCCGACGCGCACCCCGGTGTGCGCTACCTCTACGAGCAGGTTCACAACACTTATTTGGGCGGGACCATTGAGGGCATCGAGCCGCCCGCGCATTATGACTTCGAGAACCTCTGGGACAGCCCCGAGAAGCTGCGCCAGCTCTTCACCCGGTTGGGCTGGCGGCAAGTGCTCGCCTTTCAGCCGCCCGGTCCGATCCACCGGCGCGAGCGCGAGAGGGTCCTCGCCGCCGCCAAGGCGGTCCAAGCCCACGTCCTGCTGCATCCCGCCGTCGGCGTGACCGCGCCCGGCGATCTGCACTACTACGCGCGTGTGCGCGGCTACCAAGTCGTGCGCGCTCGTTTCCCCCACGGCCTCGTCGCGCTCTCGTTGCTTCCCCTTGCCCGGCGCCACGCCGGGCCGCGCTCGGCTCTGTGGCACGCGATCGTCCACCAGAACTACGGCTGTTCCCACCTGCTGATCGAGCCCCACCACGGCGCCCCCGGTCCCGACGGGCGCTTCTACAAACCCCTCGCCGCGCAGGAACTCCTCGCCCGCCACGAATCCGAACTCGCCCTCCGTCCCGTCCCCGTCGAGGAGCTGCGCTACGTACCGCGCCGCGGGCGTTACCTGCCGGCGGGGGTCATCGAACGCGACGCCGAGACCGCCGTCGACCTCGGCGAGGAGGAACTACGGCGCCGGTTGAGCGCCGGCGAAGAGATCCCCGACTGGTTCAGCTACCCGGAGGTGATCGAGGAGCTGCGTCGCATCTACCCGCCGCGTAGCCGCCAGGGCTTCGCGCTGTTCTTCACCGGCCTGTCCGGTGCCGGCAAGTCGACGCTGGCCAAGCTCGTCTACGCCAAACTCGTCGAGGTCGGCGGTCGGCCCGTCACGCTCCTCGACGGCGATGTCGTGCGCCGCAACCTCTCCAGCGAACTCGGCTTCTCACGCGCGCACCGCGACCTCAACGTGCGGCGCATCGGCTTCGTCGCGAGCGAGATCACCAAGAACGGCGGCGTCGCCCTCTGCGCCCCGATCGCCCCCTACACCGCCACCCGCCGCGCCGTGCGTGAACTCATCGCCGAACACGGCGCCTTCATCGAGATCCACGTCGCCACCCCGCTCGAAGTCTGCGAGGCGCGCGACCGCAAGGGTCTCTATGAGAAGGCGCGCAAGGGCCTCATCCCGGAGTTCACCGGCATCAGCGATCCCTACGAGTCCCCCGAGCACCCCGAGATCCGGCTCGACACCACCGATCTGAGCCCGGTCGAGGCCGCCCAGGAGATCTTCCTCTTCCTGCTGCGGGAGGGGTACCTGGATTCGCTAACGTGAGGGTGGCCGGAAGACATCCCCTGGCCTGGGCGTCATCGGACGAGATTGCATGGGGGCGCTGCGTTTTGTTCCCGAGGGTCTTGACCCCGGCAGTTTCTGTGCGCCAAGCACAAGCTCGATATCGCTCTGTGTCGACTGGATGGCCGGCTCACCCGCGCGATGGTTGGGATCGTGTCGCCTTGCCGCGTGGCGGGTCGGGAGCGATCAGGGACCTACCGCGAGGCCTGCCCGATGTGGGCGCGGAATCGCTCGATATGGGCGCGGAATTTGGCCGCGTCTATGTATCCGATGATGCGGTAATTCCGGCGCTCCTTTCCGTCGGGTCCGAAGAACAGGATCGCAGGCGGGCCGAGGAGGCCGAAGGCATGGGTCAGTTTCTTGTTCTGCTCGTTCCACGGTGTGACGTCGGCCTGGATCAGGGCCATGCCGGCCAGGGCTTGGTGGACCCTGGGGTTCGAGAAGGTGTACTTCGCCAGCTCTTTGCAGGAAATGCACCATTTTGCGTAGAAGTCGAGCATCGCCGACTTGCCCTCGGCACGCGCGGTGGCGAGCGCCTGATGCAGTCCGTCGAGTCCCGAGATGCGCTGGAAGGGGAGCGGGCCGGACCGGGCCGCGCTGCCCACAGTGCGGCCGCCGGTCGGCACCGAGAACGCCTGCAGGGGGCGCAGGGGATCGCTCCCGCCGGTCGCCGCACCGATCATCAACATGGCCCCGTAGAGCAGCAGTACGAGTCCGAGCCCCTTCCACAGCCGTCGCCAGCCGGACCCCCCGGGGGCCGGCGAGTCGAGCGCGCCCATATAGATGGCCGATAGGATCAACAGCACCGCCCACATCGCGAGGATGATCGCTCCGGGCAGCACCCGATCGAGTAGGTAGATCGCGACCGCCAGCAGCAGTACGCCGAACACCGCCCTGACGGCGACCATCCAGGGGCCGACCTTGGGCAGGAGTTTGCCCGCCGAGGTGCCGATGAGCAGCAGCGGCACGCCCATACCGAGGCCCAGGCTGAACAGGGCGAGGCCGCCGAGCACCGGGTCGCCGCTCTGCCCGATGACGAGGAGCGCGCCGGCGAGCGGCGCGGCGACGCAGGGTCCCACGATCAGCGCCGAGAACAGGCCCATGACCGCGACGCCGATGAAGGTGCCGCCGCGCTGGCGGTTACTCACCTCCACGAACTTGTTTTGCAGGAATGCCGGCATCTGCACGTTGCAGAGGCCGAACATCGACAGCGCCAGGGCGACAAAGACAAGGGCGAACGCCCACAGGACCCATGGATTCTGCAACGTGGCCTGCAGGTTCTGCCCGAACAGCGCGGCGATCACCCCGATGGCGGTGTAGGTGGCAGCCATCGCCAACACGTAGACCAGCGACAGCAGGAACGCGCGCTTGGTGCGCAGTTCTTTCCCCTGGCCCACCAGGATCCCCGATAGGATCGGGACCATCGGAAGCACGCACGGAGTGAAGGCGAGCAGCAGGCCGAGGCCGAAAAACGTCGGCAGCGTGATCCACAGGTACCCGGTGAGCAACAGCTGCGCCAAGCGACCCTGTTCGGACAACGGGGTGCCCGCCGGGGCCGGCTTGGGCGCGGCCTGTGCGACTGGGTTGGGGGACGGAGCGGCGCTCGTCGCACCCGCACCGCCGGGCGGTCCGGCGGGGGAGGCGGCCGCCGCCGGCAGCGTGAAACTGCGCTCGCGGATGATCGGCGGGTAGCAGATGCCGGCTTCGGCGCAGCCCTGGTAGACAAATTGCAGGGTGAGGGTCTGCGCCCTGGATGGGTCGTTGCGCAGGAGCGCCAGACGTGTCCCGATCTGGTGATAGTAGACGGTCACGCGTCCGAAGGTGCCGTCGTCCTTGATTTTGCCGGGCGGGAGCTGCACGGGCGCAATCCGGACCCCGTTGCCCTTGAGCACCCGGAAGCGGAACTTGTCGCGGTACATGTAGTACCCGTCGGCGATCTTCCAGTGCGCCGCGATCGTGTTGCCGTCGACCACGCGGGCGGTGAAATGGAACGCCTCGTCGGCGGGGAGAAAGCGGTTCTCCGTGCTGAGCCCCAGGCTCTGGGCGAGGTTGGGCGCAGGGGCGTCGCCGAGCGCAGCCGCGAACGGCGCGAGCACGAGGAGGAGGGCCGTGATGCCGCGCTGGAGTCGTGTCATGTCAGTTGTACGGTACGGTAGATCCAGTCCAGATAGGGCGAAAAGCCCTTGACAAGGGGGACCGCTACGATTTCAGGAAGTTCATAGGGGTGCAGGGTGCGGACCGTCTCTTCAACGGCGGCGAAGGCCTCCTCCCGGGTCTTGATGATCGCGAGGACCTCCTGCTCGCACTGCCGGACGCCTTCCCATTCATAGACCGAGGTGAGCCCCGGGAGCACGTTCACGCACGCCGCCTGCCTCCGGTCCACCAGCGTCTCTGCGATGCGCAGTGCCGTCTCGCGATCCGGGCAGGTGCACAATACGACGAGATAGCCCTCGGACATATTCCGGCCCCCGGTTGCGTGCGCTGGTTGGCGCGCTTCGACGGGACAGAGTATCCTCAGAAACTTGACCTGTCATCGGCCCGTGCGGGCGTACCTCGATCCGTTCCCCTATCCATGAATCCGCTGCTCTGGCTGCTCGGTCTGTTCCTTCTCCTCCCGATCGCGGAGATCTACGTGCTGATCCGCGTGGGCGGCCTGATCGGGGCCATTCCCACGATCTCTCTGGTGGTATTCACGGCGGTGCTTGGGGCGATGCTCATGCGCAGCCAGGGGTTCGCCACGTTGCGGCGGGTGCAGGTGAGCCTCGCGCGCGGCGAGGTGCCGACGGTGGAACTGCTGGAGGGTTTGGTGGTGCTGGTCGGTGGAGCACTCCTGCTGACGCCCGGGTTCATCACCGATGCCTTGGGTTTCCTGGCGCTGATCCCGCCCGCGCGCCGTGCCGCGGTGCGCTGGTTCCTGGCGCGCAATGGCGCGCTCGTGCCGCGGCCCGAGGAAAATGCGTCCGAGCGGGGGCCCTCGCGCGGGCCGACGGTGATCGAAGGAGAATGTCGCCGGGTCGACGACAATCACCGCACCCCCGGCGGGCGCTGAGGCCCGCGCCGGTCCTCTTCCTCAGTCCCTCTTGACTCCCATCAAATCGGGGCTATGATTAGCACTCATCCAGGACGAGTGCTGATAAGCGCCGTCTGTATCACCCAACAACGAATTAAGTTCTTGTTTTAAGGAGATCAACCAGATGAATATTCGTCCCTTACATGATCGCGTTATCGTCAAGCGCATGGAGGAAGATCGGACCAGCCCGGGTGGGATCGTGATCCCCGACACCGCTGCTGAGAAGCCCATCCAGGGTGAGGTGGTGGCCGTGGGCAAGGGCAAGTTGCTCGAGAATGGCGACATTCGCCCGCTGGATGTCAAGGCCGGGGATCGGGTGCTGTTCGGAAAATACTCCGGGACCGAGGTGAAGCTCGACGGCAAGGAACTGCTTGTGATGCGCGAAGAAGACATCATGGGCATCGTCGAGAAGTGACGGGCTTGCGCCAACCGAATCGACAACGCTCTTGCAAGGGGTATAGATCATGAGTGCAAAAGACATCAAGTTCAGTGATGAGGCGCGCCAACGCATGGTGTATGGGGTGAACCTCCTGGCCAATGCGGTGAGGGTGACTCTGGGCCCGAAGGGCCGCAACGTAGTGCTCGAGAAGAGCTTCGGCGCGCCGACCGTGACCAAGGACGGCGTGTCCGTGGCCAAGGAGATTGAACTCAAGGACAAGTTCGAGAACATGGGTGCCCAGATGGTAAAGGAGGTCGCCTCGCAGACCTCGGACGCGGCCGGCGACGGGACCACGACCGCCACCGTGCTTGCCCAGTCGATTCTCAAGGAAGGTCTCAAGGCGGTCGCTGCGGGCATGAACCCGATGGATCTCAAGCGCGGGATCGACAAGGCCGTCGTCGCCGTCGTCGCGGATCTGAAGAAACTCTCCAAGCCGTGCTCCGACGATAAGGCCATCGCCCAGGTAGGGACCATCTCGGCCAACGCCGACGAGTCGATCGGAAAAATCATCGCCGATGCCATGCAGAAGGTCGGCAAGGAAGGCGTGATCACCGTCGAGGAGGGTTCCGGACTGGATAACGAGCTGGAGGTCGTGGAAGGCATGCAATTCGATCGCGGCTACCTCTCACCGTACTTCATCAACAACCAGCAGAGCATGAGCGTCGAGCTGGAGAACCCGTATATCCTCCTCTACGACAAGAAGGTCTCCAACGTCCGTGAGCTGCTGCCGGTGCTCGAGGGTGTGGCCAAGTCCGGGCGTCCGCTGCTGATCGTCGCTGAGGACGTCGAGGGCGAGGCGCTCGCCACCCTGGTGGTCAACAATATCCGCGGCATCGTGAAGGTGGCCGCCGTCAAGGCCCCGGGCTTCGGCGACCGGCGCAAGGCCATGCTGGAGGATATCGCCGTCCTTACCGGTGGCACGGTGATCTCCGAGGAGGTGGGCCTGAGCCTGGAAAAGACCGGCATCAAGGATCTCGGCCAAGCCAAGAAGGTCCAGGTTACCAAGGAGAACACCACTCTCATCGATGGTGCCGGCAAGAAGTCCGACATCGAGGGCCGCGTCAAGCAGGTCCGTGCACAGCTCGAGGAGGCGACCTCCGATTATGACAAGGAAAAGCTTCAGGAGCGTATCGCGAAGCTCGCTGGCGGGGTCGCAGTAGTCAAGGTCGGCGCTACCACCGAGGTCGAGATGAAGGAGAAGAAGGCGCGCGTCGAGGACGCCCTGCATGCAACCCGTGCGGCGGTCGAGGAAGGTGTGGTGCCGGGCGGCGGTGTTGCTCTGGTGCGTGCCCTGCAGGCGATCGAAAACCTGAAGGGTGAGAATCCGGATCAGGATATGGGCATCAGTATCGCGCGCCGTTCGCTGGAGGAACCCCTGCGCCAGATCGTCGCCAATGCCGGCGGTGAGCCCTCGGTGGTGCTCGACAAGATCGTCTCCAACAAGGGTAACTACGGCTACAACGCCCAGACCGGGGAATACGGCGACATGATCGAGATGGGGATCCTGGATCCCACGAAGGTGACCCGTACCGCGTTACAGAACGCGACCTCCGTGGCCGGCCTGATGATCACCACCGAGGCGATGGTGGCCGAATCTCCGAAGGAGGAGAAGGCCATGCCGATGCCCGGCGGCGGCATGGACGACATGGGCATGATGTAACACCGGTCGCAGGATGCGACCATCAAGCCCCGTCGCAAGGCGGGGCTTTTTTTTGCCCGCGGAACTCGGCCGACAACGCGGAACTGTGCACCTGCGGCATTGGATCATCCAACACCGTCGGCGGGGCGAGCCCCGCCCTACAGACCATTGCTGCCGCGGGATCCGGTAGATACTCTGGAACTCCTGTCGTGCATCGGGGGTTCATTGGCCGTGGCTCGGGTGAAGACCCACCGGAAACCGGTACCGGCGGCGCGCCCGCGCGCGGCGGATCTGCCGCCGGCGCTACGCGAGGAGGCGGCCCGCGCCTGGGACGATTACCGGGCCGCGGCCGAAGCGGCGCACCGGCGCATCCCGAAGGATCCGGACTTCGTGCGGGTGCTGCACCGGGTGTGGGCCTGCAGCGCCTTCGTGGCCCGCGCCTGTGTGCGCGATCCCGGGCTTCCCGGGCGATTGCTCGACAGCGGCGAGCTGTTGGGTGATTTCGGAGCCGGGGAGTATCCGCGCCTGCTTGCCGCCTTCGAGCGCGGCGCACCGACGGGCGTGCACCTGCGCCGCTTCCGGCGCTGCCACATGGTCCGCATCGCGTGGCGGGACTTAGCGGGGTGGGCGCCGTTGGAGGAGACCCTCCGGGATCTGACCGCGCTGGCGGAGGCCTGTCTCGCGGCGGCCCTCGACGATGCCTACCGCTCGTTGTGCCGGCGCTGGGGGACCCCGCGGGCCGCGGGCGGCGCGCCGCAACGCCCGGTGGTGCTGGGGATGGGCAAGCTCGGCGGCGGCGAACTCAACTTCTCCTCCGATATCGATCTGATCTTCGCCTACCCCGAAGAAGGGGCCACCCGGCGGGAGGACGGGCTGAGCAACGAGGAATTCTTCGAGCGCTTGGCGCGTGAGGTGACGGCGCTGTTGGGCCAGGCGACCGAGGAGGGCTTCGTGTTCCGGGTGGATACGCGGCTGCGCCCCTACGGGGCCAGCGGCCCGCTCGCGATGGGTTTCGACCGGCTGGAGGAGTACTACCAGTTGCAGGGCCGCGAATGGGAACGCTATGCCCTCATCAAGGCCCGGCCGGTGGCCGGCGACCGCGCGGCGGGCGCACGGTTGCTCGAGCGCCTGCGCCCCTTCGTCTACCGCCGCTACCTCGACTACGGCGCATTCGAATCCCTGCGCGGCCTGAAGGCGCTGATCGACCGCCAGGTGGAGCGGCGCGGGCTCGCCGATCACGTCAAGCTCGGTCCCGGCGGAATCCGCGAGGTGGAGTTCATCGGTCAGGTGTTCCAGCTCGTTCGCGGCGGGCACGAGCCGGAACTGCAGCAACGCGGAATCCTCCCGGTGCTCGCGCTGTTGGAGGCGAAGCGCTGCCTGCCGGCGTATGCCACCCGTGCCCTGGTCGAGGCTTACCGCTTCCTGCGGCGCGTGGAGAACCGTCTGCAGGAATACGAGGATCTTCAGACTCACGCATTGCCGGACGATGAGATCGGGCGCCTGCGCCTCGCAGGGTCCATGGGCTACGCCGACTGGGACCGGTTCCGCGCCGCCCTCGACCGGCACCGGGCACGGGTCCGGGAGCACTTCGCCCAGGTCTTCGCCGCGCCGCAACGGACCGCGGATGCCGGGGGCGGGCTGGATGCCGCGTGGAACGGGGTGCTCGGGGCGCACGATGCGCGCGCCGCCCTGGCGCGGGCCGGCTACCGCCGCCCGGACGAAGTGCACGCGATACTCGAGCGCCTGCGCGAGGGACCGGGGCGCCATCTGGACGCGCAGGGTGCGGCGCGCCTCGATCGCCTCATGCCGCTGCTGCTGGGGGCCGCGGCGCGCACCGGCGACCCGGAGGAGACGCTGCGCCGGGCCTTGGCGGTGGTGGAGGCGGTGGCGCGGCGCAGCGCCTACTTGGCGCTGCTGATCGAACAGCCCCTGGCGCTCTCGCAGTTCGTGCGCCTGTGTGCGGCGAGCCCCTGGATCGCGCAGTACCTGGCGCGCCATCCGCTGTTGCTCGATGAACTCCTCGATCCCCGGGTTCTGTACGACCCGGCGCCGCGCGCCACCCTGGAGCGGGAACTGGCGGAGCGGCTTGGCCAGATCGATCCGGGCGACCTGGAGCGGCAGATGGAGGTCCTGCGCTACTTCAAGCACGCTCACGCCCTGCGCGTGGCGGCCACTGAGGTGACCGGTGCCGTGCCGCTCATGGTCGTGAGCGACCGGCTCACCGAGCTGGCGGAGGTGATTCTGGGCGCGACGCTGGAGCTGGCTTGGCGACCGTTCGTGGCGCGCCACGGCGTCCCCGGTTTCCGGGGGCCCGGGCGGGGCAGGCGGCGGCGTGCGGCCGGTTTCGCGATCATCGCCTACGGCAAGCTCGGTGGGATCGAACTCAGCCACGGCTCCGACCTGGACCTAGTGTTCCTCCACGGCGGTCGCGGAGAGGACCCGTACACCGCGGGCCCGCACCCGCTCGACAACGGCGTGTTCTTCGCGCGGCTCGCTCAGCGTATCGTGCACCTGCTGACCGCCCATACGCCCGCGGGGATTCTCTACGAAGTGGACACGCGGTTGCGCCCGAGTGGGGCCTCCGGCCTGCTCGTCACCAGCTTGGAGGCCTTCGCCGAGTATCAGCGCGAGGCCGCCTGGACCTGGGAGCACCAGGCACTGGTGCGGGCGCGGCCGGTGGCTGGCGACCCCGGGATCGGCCGGCGTTTCCTGGAGGTGCGCCGCGAGGTGCTGTGCCGCGAACGGGATCCGCGGGTGCTGCGCCGCGAGGTGATCGAGATGCGCGCGCGGATGCGCCGCGAACTCGGCTCACGTGAGCCCGGGCTCTTCGATCTGAAACAGGACGCCGGCGGTATCGCGGATATCGAATTTATGGTGCAATATGGCGTACTTGCCTGGGCTCGGCGTGAATCGGACCTATTGGCCTATCCGGACAACGTCCGGTTGCTGGAGACCCTGGCGCGGGTCGGGGTCCTGCCCCCGGAGGATGCGGCGTTTCTCGCCGACGCCTACCGCAGTTACCGAGCCGCCGTGCATCGCTTGGCCCTGCAGCAGCAGCCCGCCGTGGTCGACGAAAGGGAATTCGCCGCCGAACGCGAGGGCGTGCTGCGGGTGTGGCGGCGCTGGCTGGAGGACGGCGCGAACGTCGACCCGTGCGTCCCCGCCCCCTCCGGGGGAGGGACAGGGTGAGGGGGGTGGCATCGGCGCCGAACAGGACACCGATGTTCGTTGGAATGCGAACGTTTCGCCGCCGGCACGGGCGGTGTCGAGGAGACTCGCGATATGAACATGGCCGACCGTGACGGCTTCATCTGGCTCGATGGGGAGATGGTGC
>ENA-ORDP01001986-ORDP01001986.1-marine-sediment-metagenome-genome-assembly--contig:-NODE-1986-length-10410-cov-2.614003_pt1 | contig 10410 bp, 6 predicted proteins | sample MGYA00248627_ERZ508539 | MGnify/ENA primary metagenome ERZ508539 (study PRJEB26208, sample SAMN05571518) | marine sediment metagenome | biome: deep sea; feature: Hydrothermal vent; material... | reverse complement strand
GAGGTCAATCGGGCGTCCCAGACCCAATAAGTTCCCCACATGGGCTTACCCCAAAGCGACCCGGTCAGAAGGGCGAGAAAGGTAAAGGCGGCCCCGATGGGCGCGGTGGCTTTTGCCGCCAAATCGGCCAAGGGGTGCTTCCAGATCAGGCCGACGGCGGCCGCGAGGGCCATGGAGGTATAACAGAACATGGCCATCCAGGATGCCGGCACATGCACATACATGATGCGCACGCTTTGCCCCTGCTGGTAATCTGCGGGAGAGGCGAAAAGACCTAAATACACCCCGGACCCGATCAACGCCACCGTCGACCAAGCCATCCAAGGTATGACGCGGGCGCTCAGTCGCATGAAACGGGTGGGATTGGCGAATCCTTGTATCATCGGTCCTCGGCGTTTGTTTTTGGGGCCGTCGTTTTAGCGCTTCGGCTCCGATTTTTCCAGCACACTCTTCGTTCCAGGTCCGGGAACGTCAATGACATAAAGCAAGCCCGGCTGAAATTATTCCACCGCCTGGCGCAAACCGGCGGCGGCGGCAAAGGGACAAAGGGGCAGGGCGCCGAGCAGGAATCCCCCCAGGATCAACAGTTGCGCATTGACCTCGTAACCGCCGATGGCGGCATCGACCGCGCTAACCCCGAAAATCAGCACCGGGATGTAAAGGGGCAGGATCAACAGCGAAAGAAGCACCCCGCCCCGGCGCGAGCCCAAGATCAGCGCCGCCCCGACCGCCCCGATCAGGCTAAGCGTCGGCGTGCCCAACGCCAGCGCCGCGATCATGACGCCAAAGCCGTCGGGTTCCATGTTCAGCAAGACCGCCAGCAACGGCGCGGCGACGATCAAGGGCAATCCCGTGGTCAGCCAGTGGGTGGTGATCTTGGCCAGGACGACGATCTCAAGCGACAAGGGGGCCAGGGTCAGCAATTCGAGCGACCCGTCTTCGTAATCGGTTTGGAACAGACGTTCGAGCGACAGCATGGACGATAAAAGCGCCGCCACCCAGATGACCCCGGCGGCGATGCGGGCCAGCACATTGGGCTCGGGCCCAACCCCGAAAGGGAACAACACAACCGCCAGAACGAAAAACATCACCACCATCAGGCTGTCCATGCCCTGGCGCATGGCCAGATGCAGGTCGCGTTTGACGATATGCATGAACCGGGTCACGCCGCCCATCCCCCCTCTCTTTTTGGGGCGAAGTCCGAAAGATCGAGAGCCTGGAACGCGTCCAGCTTCAAATCCGTATGGGTCGAAAGCACGACCATGCCGCCGGTTTCGCGATGCTTGACGATGGCGCGCTCCAACCCAGCCACGGCGCGTTTATCGAGCGCCGTCGTCGGCTCGTCTAAAAGCCAAAGGGGGGCGGGAGCGGCGAGGATACGGGCCAGGTTGACGCGGCGTTTTTGTCCGGCCGATAAAAACCGCCCGGGAACCGCCGCCAAATGTCCGATACCGAAAGCTTCCAGGGCCGCCAAGACCGCCGCGCCGGTATCGCCCTCCCCCGCCTTAGCCCGCAAGCCGGACCAGAATTCAAGGTTTTCGGCGACACTGAGTACCGGCTTGACCGCATCCAAATGCCCGACGTAGTGCAGACGCCCGTTGTGGGCTTCGGGGTCTTCGGTGAGGGCCTCGCCGTTCCATTGGAGCGTTCCGGACATGGGACCGAGCAATCCGGCCATCAGCCTGAGCAAGCTCGACTTACCCGACCCATTGGGCCCGACGAGGACCAAGACGCCCCCGGCGTCGATCCCGAAATCGAGGCCGGAAAAAACGATGCGCTCTCCGCGCAGACAGACCAAGTCTTTTCCGGTAAACAGGTTCATACCGTCCCAGGAATTATTTAAAAGCCGCGCGCACGGTATCGCAAATGCCTGAAAAAAGAACGTAAAAAACAGAGGCGCCTTAAGAAAAGAAAGACCGGACGCTTTATGCGCCCGGCCTTTTAGTGCTCCGGCCAAACCGACCGGCCTTGGGGGCCAGAGAGGGGAGTCTCTGGAACTGTAGAGTTGGGGATCTACAATCGTTTTTTATATAGCCTGACAAATGTGGCCGGATTATGCCCAGGATAAGGCTATATAATGGCAAAAACGGACCCCACGCTCTCCTTCCTGTGGGACACGCGCCGTTTTTTCTCACACGTTTGTGATGACCGCCCCAGAGCGCAACGGGCTTTATGGGCGTAAGCATAGAAAAAATCCCTATCTCTTTGATATAAACGTTCAAATCCAGATCACGCTACCGTGTAGAAAGTTTAAGTGCCCTTAGGGCCCCGCGGCGCTAATCTTAGTTTGCAGTCGAAAAAGATCAAAACGACCCTCGCTAAAGAGGCGTCCCCCCCGGCCCGCGGCAATCCCCCCCTTTTGCCGCGGGCCGGTTTCCCCATTGCCCCGAACCGGCGCCCTGGTTATTATTCAACCCATGGGTGGTGATAGGCAAAAAAATTACACTACAAAGCTGCGTCCCCGCCTGCCGGGAAAAGGTCTTTCACCACTGAGGCCGTTACGGGCGCTTCATAAAGCGGTCGTCGTCATCGAGCCCTGGGGGATCATCCTGGCCGTCTTCGGTTTCGTTATTTCCATCGCCGGGTTCATTCTGGAACTGGACGACCGGCAGTCCGAACGGACGTTCCGGGCTTGGGAGGTTATCCTGTCCAGCCAGGGCCAGGGCAACAACGGCAGCAGCGTCCGCAAGGCGCTGGAATATCTCAATCGCGAATTTGACGGCCGGTTCTGTGGGGAATGGGGACGTTCGGTATCTTCGGCTTTGAGCGGAAACAATGACCGGGCCTGTCTGCTTCCAAAGAAGAAAAAAGAATCCTTTGCGAATGTGGATTTGAACAAAGCCATTCTTTCCGGGGTCAATCTCAGCGGGGCCGACCTTCGCGGGGCCGGCCTCAGCGGAACCGACCTCAGCGGGGCCAACCTCAGTGGGGCCAGGGGCCTTAAAAAGGCACAACTGGCATTGGCCTGCGCCGACCCCTTAAACCCGCCCGCCCTTCCCGACGGCGTCAAGGACGTGGACATCAAGGCATGTCCTTAAAAATACAACGACTTGAACCGGGCAAAATCAGAGCGATATGTAGACAAACGTGGGCATATGGTGACATATGTTGATCCCTTGAAGAGGATTCCGCCCCAACCAATTGAAATTGAAAGATAATATTTGCCATCAAAGGCCCTTTGAGGCAACTAGCAAGGAGAACCGCCGTGAACGCCGCCCCCCACCCAGACAGTTTCAATTCCCGCAGCCGGTTGGACGCCCACGGCAAGGTTTATGGTTATTTCAGCCTGAACGCGGCGGTGGAAGGCGGCCTCGGCGATGTCTCGCGCCTGCCCTATTCGCTCAAGGTTCTGCTCGAAAACCTGCTCCGCCACGAAGACGGAAAAACGGTCACCAAAAACGACATAAAAGCCATGGCCCAATGGCTTATCGACAAACGGTCCGATCACGAAATCGCCTATCGCCCGGCGCGTGTTTTGATGCAGGATTTCACCGGCGTTCCGGCGGTGGTCGATCTGGCGGCCATGCGCGACGCCATGGTGGCGGCGGGAGGGGACGCTGAAAAAATCAATCCGCTTTCGCCCGTTGACCTGGTTATCGACCATTCGGTGATGATCGATTTTTTCGGCACAGCCGACGCCGCAGCCAAGAACGAGGACATGGAATTCAAGCGCAACAAGGAACGCTACGAATTCCTGCGCTGGGGCCAGACGGCGTTCGACAATTTCCGCGTCGTCCCGCCCGGAACCGGCATCTGTCATCAGGTCAACCTGGAACACCTGGCCCAAGTGGTCTGGACCGGGCAAGGCGAAACGCCGCTGGCCTATCCCGACACGCTCGTCGGCACCGACAGCCACACCACCATGGTCAACGGCCTGGCGGTTTTGGGCTGGGGGGTGGGCGGCATCGAGGCCGAGGCGGCCATGCTCGGCCAGCCGGTTTCCATGCTGATCCCCGAAGTGGTCGGGCTCAAGTTGAGCGGCGGCCTCAGCGAAGGCGTCACGGCCACCGATCTGGTGCTGCGCATCGTCGAGTTGCTGCGCGAACACGGCGTCGTCGGCAAGTTCGTCGAGTTCTTCGGACCCGGCCTCGACCGCCTGTCCCTGCCCGACCGGGCCACCATCGCCAATATGGCACCGGAGTATGGCGCTACCTGCGGATTTTTTCCCATTGATTCTGAGACCATAGGATATCTCAAATCCACCGGTCGAAAATCCTCACAACTGGCCCTGGTCGAGGCTTACGCCAAAGCCCAAGGGATGTGGCGCGGCGCGGACACGCCCGATCCGGTCTTTACCCATACCCTGGAACTCGACATCGGATCGGTCGCGCCGTCCATTTCCGGGCCGAAGCGGCCCCAGGACCGCATCGATCTGGCGGCCTCGGCCCCGGCTTTCTCGAAGGCGCTGAAAACCCTGGCCGGAACGGACACCCCGCGCGCCATGCCCATCGAAGGCGCGGACCATGATCTGCGCGACGGCGACGTGGTCATCGCCGCGATCACCAGTTGCACCAACACGTCCAATCCTTCGGTGCTGATGGCCGCGGGCCTGTTGGCGCGCAACGCGGTGGCCAAGGGGTTACGCTCCAAGCCCTGGGTCAAGACATCGCTGGCGCCCGGTTCCCAGGTGGTCGCCGATTACCTCGCCGTTGCCGGACTTCAGCAGCACTTGGACAGCCTCGGTTTCAACGTGGCCGGCTTCGGGTGCACCACGTGTATCGGCAATTCGGGGCCTTTGGCAGAGCCCATCGCCGCGGCCATCGAAGGCGGCGACCTGGTGGCGACCGCCGTGCTTTCGGGAAACCGCAATTTCGAAGGCCGCATCAGCCCCCACGTCAAGGCCAACTACCTGGCCTCGCCGCCCCTGGTCGTCGCCTATGCGCTGGCGGGGTCGATGACGCGCGATCTGTTGAACGATCCGCTCGGCAAGGGAACCGGCGGCGAGCCGGTCTACCTCAAGGATATCTGGCCCGGCGGCGACGAAATCCGCGAAACGGTGGAAAAATTCCTCAACACCGAGATGTACGCCAAACGCTATGCCGATGTTTCGAAAGGCCCCGAAGCCTGGCAAGCCATCAAGACCGCGCCCGGCCTGACGTACGACTGGGACGCGGCATCCACCTACGTCCGCCTGCCGACATTCTTCGAAGGCGGGGCGAAGATGGAAACCGGCGACATTCTAGGCGCGCGGCCCTTGGCGATTTTGGGCGACTCGGTCACCACCGACCACATCTCGCCTGCGGGAGCCATCAAGAAGGACTCTCCAGCCGGCCGGTTCTTGATCGAACATGGTGTGCTGCCGGTGGACTTCAATTCCTTCGGCTCACGGCGTGGCAATGATGACGTCATGGTGCGTGGCACCTTCGCCAACATCCGCATCCGCAACCTGATGCTGGATGGCGTTGAAGGTGGCTACACAGTGCATGTTCCATCCGGCCAACAGATGGCTATCTACGATGCAGCGATGCAGTACCGGGACGAAGAAACGCCACTGGTCGTCATGGGTGGCAAGGAATACGGCACCGGATCCTCACGCGATTGGGCCGCCAAAGGCACCTTGCTGTTAGGCGTGAAAGCGGTCATTGCCGAAAGTTTCGAACGTATCCACCGCTCCAACCTGGTGGGGATGGGGGTGCTGCCGCTGCAGTTCATGGCCGGAGAAAATGCCCCTAGCCTGGGCCTGACCGGTACAGAAACATTCGCAATTATCGGTCTGGAAAACGGTGCAGCAAATACCGTAACGGTGCAAGTCAAAGGTCATCAGGGTGAGTCAAGCTTCAAGGTACAAGTGATGCTGCTAACGCCCAAGGAACGCGAGTTTTATCGGCATGGCGGCATTCTGCAGTATGTCTTGCGGCAACTGGTAGCCTGACAAGCTGCCATTCTGAACGGAACCGGTCGGCAGCGACCGGTGCCACTGCGTCTTTCACCACGTCTGTGAGCCCGATCGGCCAAGCGGGCAGAGGGAACGCCCGGTTTTATGAATTCCTGTGTACCTGCGGGTGTTGGTTTACATTTGGGGGCTTGCACCCACGTCGTTTCGGAACACCAACGATACGGCCCGTTCGGCCGAGAAAAGGCCTGGCAGCACACGCTACCAGGCCCTTCTCAACCAGGCTGAGATAGTCAGTTCGAGCTACTTATGCCATCAGCTTGCAGGGTGCTGGTGTAGAACCGGGTCAGTTCCTTCTTGTAGGCCTGCAGGGCGATCGGGTTGAGATAGATCATATGTCCCGAATCGTAGTAGACCGATTCCACATGGCTGCGTAACTTAGGTTCAAGCATCATGTGGTCCAGATCATATTCGGTCGCATGAAAGGGCGTCGCGAGATCAAAATAGCCATTCACCGATAGCACCCGCAAATAGGGGTTTTTGCGTAGTGCGGCACCCAGGTCTCCGGCTACGTAAGGCAAGGGATACTTCATGCGCCCAAACATTGTGCCGTGCTTCCAGTCCCAGGCATAGATAACTTTGTCGTTCATGACCTTATAGGGTCGCTCCGAGTGCCATTTGAGAATGTTGCGGATGTACCAATGAAACGCCGCGGTAAACCCTGGAGAAACGAATTGATCGGAAGGATCAAATTCAGGTGTGGAGGCAATCGGCTTCAGGTCGTATCCGGCATAACGCGCGTCATAACGACCCACACTCTTGCGCTCAGGCAACATCAGTTCCTTGCGAAACTCAGAAGGGGTAACCCGCAAGTTGGCACGCTCAATGTAGGTCACCGGTAGACCGGTCAGCACGTGCATCTTCTGGGCTACAACCTGCATCTGCACCTTGGACAAACGATCACCCTGATTGAGTGCCGAGGCGTAGACCCCATCGGCAAAGCGACGCGCCTGCTCAACAAACGCGGGCAGACTCGCCGGACGGTTCGGAATCTTGTTGTGGTACCAGGCAATCGCCGCATACGTGGGCAGATTAGCCTGGTACTTCAGGTCCGTTCCCGGCAGCCACAAACCGTAATTCAGAATGGACGACTGCAGTACCACCCCATTCATGGCTACTCCATGATTCTGCAGATAGTTCACTAACGCAGCCGAACGGGTTGTCCCATAGCTCTCGCCATACAGAAACTTAGGTGAATTCCAGCGATTGTACTTGGACAAATAACGCTGGATGAACTGGGAGAAAGATCTTACGTCCTCATCCACACCCCAGAACATCTTACCGGTACCCTTGCCGACCACATGGCTGTAACCGGTACCCACCGCATCAATGAACACCAGATCGCTGTCGTTCAGGAGACTCTGGTGATTGGCAGTAACCGAATAAGGTGCCGGAGCGGTAGCCTGGCCATTTTTGAGGTTGACCCGGAACGGCCCGATACCTCCCATGTGCAGCCAGATTGTTGAAGATCCCGGCCCCCCGTTGTATAAAAACGTCACCGGCTGTTTTGCCAGATTATGCACCCCGTCCCGGGTATAGGCCACGTAGAACATGCTGGCTATGGGGCGGTTTTTTTTACCACGAAGAAGAATGGTTCCGGCGGTCGCGGTATAGCGGATCGGCTTGCCAGCAATACGTACTACTCCATGGGTGACCGAAGCGCGCTCCTTGGGAGTCGAAATAGACACTTCGTTCTTGGCTGCAGATTCATGGGCAACCGGGCTGGCAGCGAGAGCCGGCCCGGCGAGAGCCAGCAGGGCAAGCAGTGGGATCAAGGGCAGTTTGCGTTTCACATAGATTCCTTGGTTGGGATACATAGGCCGGATAGGCACTGTTCATTTAGAAAAGGTTCATGTGTACAAGTTCCGGATATAGGCCATCAGTCATGCCTGACGGTAGCGGGCAGCCAAGCAAGTACCCAACAGAACCTCTAAAAACCGTCACGAACGGGCTGAGTGCAAGGAGTCGCGGAGTGAGCGAAAAAACATATCAAGGTGATAGATGAGGTGCGAACGAGCACCCGACACCGCAATCGATTCGTGCAGTAGGTTTTTAGAGATTCCCAACCCTTCCATATCTGATCCCACTGTTAGAACGCAGATCACACAGCCTGGCTAGCCCTACCAGACCGATGGGTCACTTTGAGTACGCCTTCGACACTTCAAGCGCTTGGCCAAGCCGGACCGTTGCACAAAATTAGCCTGAAGATTCGTAATTATCAGTTTTACCTTGCCCTGCCGAGCGGCCTATGCTGCAATTAAAATTGTTTTTCTCAATACAAAAGAGGTAAAGCATGAGTGATGCGCAGCCTTGGCTGGCCCAGTACCCGGCAGGAATACCGCATGAAATCAACCTCAGTAGCTACCCGTCTCTGGTGGCGCTCGCTGAGGAATCATTCCAGCGTTATCGAGATCGTCCCGCTTTTGCCAACTTTGGCTATAGCCTGACGTATGCAGATATCGACCGCCTCAGCGCCCAGTTTGCCGCTTATCTAAGCGGCACGCTGACTATGCACAAGGGCGATCGCATCGCCATCATGCTACCCAACCTCCTCCAATATCCGATCGTCTTACTGGGCGCACTGCGTGCCGGCCTGGTCGTCGTCAATACCAATCCCCTCTACACCACTCGCGAACTCGAACACCAGCTCAAAGATTCCGGGGCCAAGGCCATTGTCGTTCTGGACAACTTCGCCACGACGTTGGCCAAGGTAAAAGCAAATGTACCGGTCGAGCATGTGATCACCACCGCCTTGGGTGACATGCTCGGATTTCCCAAAGGCCCGCTGATGAGTTTTGCGGTGAAATACCTCAAACACATGGTCCCACCGTTCCGGATTGAAGGCGCGGTGCGATTCAAGGATGCCCTGGCCCAAGGTGCTCATCTGCCCCTGCCACGTATTTCAATGAGTCATGACGACCTCGCTTTTCTGCAATACACAGGAGGCACAACCGGTATTGCCAAGGGCGCCATGCTGTCTCACGGCAACATGATTGCCAATACATTACAAGCCTATGCTTGGATCAATAACATACTCCTCCCCGGCAAGGAGGTGATCATTACCGCCCTGCCCCTGTATCACATCTTTGCGCTGACGGCCAATTGCTTTGCCTTCATAAAAAACGGGGGTCTAAATTATCTAATTACCAACCCGCGCGATATGCCTGGCTTCGTCAAGGAACTCGGTAAGATCAAGTTCACTTCCATAACCGGTGTGAATACCCTCTTCAACGGCCTGTTGAATACCCCTGGTTTTGAGAAGATCGATTTTTCCGGTCTGCATATGACCCTGGGGGGCGGCATGTCGGTACAGCGGGCCGTGGCCGAAAAATGGCAGGCGGTTACCGGCTGTACCCTGGCCGAGGCCTATGGGCTCACCGAAACCAGTCCCGCCGTGTGCATCAATCCGATAGACCTGAAAGCCTACAATGGATCTATCGGACTGCCGATACCTTCAACGCAAGTCTGTATCCAGGACGATAGCAATACCATCCTGCCCGCCGGTGAATCCGGCGAGTTGTGCGTAAAAGGACCTCAGGTTATGCAGGGCTACTGGAACCGCCCCGATGAAACAGCCCAGACCATTGATCAGAATGGCTGGCTGCATACGGGCGACATCGCCCGTATGAATGAGCAGGGTTATTTTTTTATTGTCGACCGCAAGAAAGATATGATTCTGGTTTCGGGTTTCAACGTATACCCTAATGAAATCGAAGATGTGGTAGCCATGCATCCGGGTGTGCTTGAAGTGGCTGCCGTAGGGGTGCCAGACGAGAAATCCGGTGAAGCTGTAAAGATTTTCGTGGTTCGTAAGGATCCCCATCTCAGCGAAGAGGCGCTCCGTGAATACTGTAAGCAGAACCTGACCGGCTATAAACGGCCGCATCACATCGAATTCAGGAAAGACCTTCCCAAAACCAATGTTGGCAAGATTCTGCGTCGCGGATTGCGTGATAACCCGCCTCAATAACAGCAAGGGGTGGCCGTAGCGGGAGCGTCTTTAAACGCCCATCTTTGACGAGCTTGGTAAGGCGTGGCCCAGTACTCAACGACACAGAGTGGCTTATCGGATCGCTTGTAGGTTTATCGACAATGAAGAACCTCTAAAAACCGTCACGAACGGGCCAAATGCAAGGAGTCGCGGAGTGAACAACGATACCTATCAAATAGATAGACGATAAGTGAACGAATACCCGACACCGCAATCGGTTCGTGCCGTAGATTTTTAGAAGCTGCCTCACACCCAATATGCCGATGAGGTTAGGTGTCGGGTCCCCTATGATTCCATAGCACCCAGGAGCTATGTGTCGGGTCCCCTATGATTCCATAGCACCCAGGAGCTATGCTCTGTTTGTTGCTCGAGAAGCTTTGAAAGACCTCTTTGACCAGCGAGATCACACATGAATCTGCACCTTCACGCCAACGCCACGACGACCCCGAAGATCCGCGCTTATATTCAGCAATCGACAGCCAGTCACCGGGGTCTGGCACGAAAACTGGGGGTCAGTGTTGACACC
>ENA-ORDP01001985-ORDP01001985.1-marine-sediment-metagenome-genome-assembly--contig:-NODE-1985-length-10414-cov-2.232938_pt1 | contig 10414 bp, 11 predicted proteins | sample MGYA00248627_ERZ508539 | MGnify/ENA primary metagenome ERZ508539 (study PRJEB26208, sample SAMN05571518) | marine sediment metagenome | biome: deep sea; feature: Hydrothermal vent; material... | reverse complement strand
GGCGGTTGCGAAATATATAGACCATATCCCGTCTTCACCGGATTGCAAGGCGTGTCACATCACATCAAAGTGGGAACCGCTTAACCGCATCGATCACAACCAAGTCATTGGTACCTGCAATTCATGTCATATCCCTCCTGAAAATCATGTCAACAAAGGTGTAAATTCAGGTTGTGCCGATTGTCATTTAGCAGTGGGTTTTGGTTGGCAGAATCCGAGTCAACCTTTGCCTTTGTGAGATTTTTTAATTGATATCCTTGAATTAGGGTTATTATTTTCTCGCTTCTCATTCCCACACGCAGCATCACTGCCATTAAGTTAAGGACTCTCGCTCCAGCGTGGTGACGAGAAATTAACAACAACTCATTCCCCCCTTAGAAAAAGGGGGACTAGGGGGGATTTGTTTATGTAGGCAGGATTTGTTTGTTTATTAGGCGAAATTTATTTAGAAGAACCTTGTTTTATAAAATCCCCCTCAGTCCCCCTTTTTCAAAGGGGGATGCCCCTCTCTAAAAAACCTCAAGCCATTTTTTACCCCACTTTGAAAAAGGGGGGCAAGGGGGGATTTCCCTTAAAACTCGATGCCTTTTTGTGCTTTGATCCCTTTTTTATAAGGGTGTTTAATCTCCCGCATCTCGGTCGCCAAATCAGCAATTTCAAGCAGCTCTGCCTTTGCACGGCGTCCGGTCAGGGCGACGTGCAGGTCTTTGGGCCTTTTTTGCAAAGTTTCCAGTACATCGGAGAGATTGATATATTCGTAGTCTAGGGCGATATTGATTTCATCTAAAATGACCAAGTCATAATCCCCTGAAAAAAAACAGGTTTTTCCATATTGCCAGGCCGCTTCAGCCTTTGCGGTGTCCCGTTCCCGATCTTGTGTAATCCAGGTAAAACCTTCTCCCATCGGGCGCAATTCAAAACCCAGGGTCTTGGCCGAGACCTGTTCCCCGGTCTTCCAGGCGCCCTTAATGAATTGAATCATAATGACCTTTAAACCCGAACCCACAGCCCGCATGGCCAAACCCAAAGCGGCCGTTGTTTTGCCTTTGCCATCTCCGGTATTGACAATAATTAAACCCCTGCGCTCAGACATTTCCTTTTCCTTTCATGGCAAATCCCCTCAATGACAATAATTCTGACTCGCGGCCCCTAAAATCGTCACCCCCCAGGGAAATCGCCCGACATTGGCGATACGCTTGACCTGATCGGTCGCGCCGTCAATGACATAAATGGCGTCGTCCGTTGAAGAGGCGAGATAGACTTTCCGGCCGTCAGCCGTTGTGGCTGCGGTCTCCAGCGCAAGATTGGTTCCGATTTTCAGGCGATTGATTTGTTTGAAGTTTTCCAAGTCGTAGACGTAGACCGTGCTCTCCTCCTGGCTGATGACATAAGCTTTTTTTCCACCTTGCACAAAGTTCACACCCGTCATCGTCGGACCGCCTTGCAGGGTACTCACAACTTTTTGTGTCCGGGTGCTGATCACCGAAATGCTTTTATCTCCATTATTGGGCACAAGCATCCACTGACCATCCGGGGAGGCATAAGCCCGCCAGGGCGCATCTCCGACTTTGATCGTGGAAATTACGCGATCCGTTTCTGTATCGATAATGCCCAACTGACCGGAATCCCCATCGGCTGCATAGAGTGTTTTTCCGTCGATGGAAAGTGTCGGATTGGCCACCCCTTTCAGCTCACTTTGATACCGTGCCTTGTCTCGAATGGCCGCACGATGCACGGTGCCGATGGCGAGCCGTTTGGCCATGCGCTGCGTGGGAATATCAATACTGCGCACCTCATGTGCGCCAAAGCTTGAGACATACATTTTGTCTCCATCCCCTGAGAGGCTGAAACCATGTGGCTCTGGAAATCCCGCAAAACGCTTTAATTCTGAGCCTTTCCTCAGGTCGATGAGAGAAACGCTGTCATCATCCATATTGCCCACATAGGCATAACGATTGTCCTTTGTAATGCCAAAATGCTCCGGGGCCGCACCCGTTACAATGGTGCGTTCGATGGACAAAGTCGCCAAATCTACAATCAGAAACTGGTCTCTTCCTGTGGCAGAAACCAGCAGTTTTTTACCATCATGCGTGAGCATCGACATATGGGCATTGGTAAATTTTCCAAGCGGAATACGTGCGATGACTTCGTCTATCTGGGTATCAATGACGGCAATGTCACTCGAATCACGGTTGGTCACAAAAACAAGGGTCTTGGGATCAAGCCCGGAAAGTGAGCTGAGCAGCTTTTGTGGCTCAGCCGCGCCTGAAAATGAAAGATTGAAAAACGACGTGATGATCAAAGAAATAGCAAATAAAATGGTGTTGGTTTTCATGCGAAGCTCCTTATTTCCCCCTCGGGAAGTGTGAGTATGTTGTGCAAGCGCCCGGTCTCCTGACTCTCGGATCATACGACGTCCCTGCGCCTTCCCATCCTGATGCAGACAGTGGCTTAAAACAGAGTGCGTCCCCGATTACAGTTGCGGGGCAGTGGCGAAATTACATCGCCTTCCCGGAATCGCTGCATGGACTTGTTTGAAATCAATCGTGTTTATGGTTTTGTATTGAACCTCCTTTCTGTTTTAAATCCCCCAAAAGTACCCATCAATCAGCAGTTCATGCTTGGTGATAGACATGTTCCTCCACCACCTCACCGCCTTTGAGGTGTTTATCCAATATTTCATCTAATACCTCCGGCGTGACGCGGTTGTACCAGGTGCCGTCGGGGTGAATGGTCACGATGGGACCTTCTTTGCAAATGGCAAAACAGCTACAGCGTGTGCGTTTCACCCGCAGATCTCCATCATGCAAACCCCGTGTTTTGAGCTTTTCGCCCAATTGTGAAAAAAGGGCTTCGGCTTCCCCGTCTTCGGTGCACCGAGAACCTGTGCAAATCAGCATGTGCCACTTATAGGGTTTCATGCGAGTTCTCCCGCAAGTTTAATGAGGGCATTCATCATTGAAACGGCAACAGGAGTGCCGCCCTTGCGCCCCAGGGAAGTGATGTAGGGCAAAGAGGTCAGCACCAATTGATCCTTTGATTCCACGGCGGAAACAAAACCCACGGGCACGCCGACGACGAGTGAGGGCTGGGCCTGCTCAGCCAGACGAATCAACTCCAAAAGCGCTGTGGGCGCGTTTCCGATGGCGTAAATCGCACCGGGATAATAGGTCGCGGCCTTTCGCATCGAGACAATGGCGCGTGTCACGCCCAGAGACCTCGCCTTTTTTGCGACTTCTTCTTCTCCAATAAAACAAAAGACCTCAGAACCAAAAGCCGCCAGGCCTTTTTTATTGATGCCCGCTTGAATCATTTGCACATCGGCAATAATGGGCACACCTCGACGAATGGCCGCAATGCCAGCCGCAATTGCCCCCGGATAAATGCGAATAGTTTTTGCAAAATCAAAATCGGCGGTGGCGTGAATGGCCCGCCGGACGATGGCGAGCATTTCGGGTGAAAAATCGTGTGAGCCCAGTTCCTCCTCAATAATGCGAAAGGATTCTGTTTCAATGGCTTGCGGATTTAGAATAGCTTGCATATGCGCTTTCCTCCCATATTTGTGTTTCCCGTTGATGAAGTAAGTGAATCAGTCTTATATCCGCGCCCAGATGAGGGCGGACTTCACAGCCGTGTTCTTGCGCAATTTTTGCAATGCGCTTGACCAAGATCCCTGTAAATAAAAAATAGGGGACAAGGATCGGTGGTTCATTTGAATCGAGGTGATTGTTTTTAATGCCTGTTGGCAAATCTGGAGGCGCGAGCGCAATAAAAGAATGATCGATGTCGGGGTTCCCGGTAAAGGTTCGCAGGTGAGCCGTCTGAGTCGCCATGTCTGCAATGGCGTCAGCATGAAGACTGCCACGCCCAACCAAGAGTATTCTTCGACCTTTTGTTTCTCCGCAGCGCTCGGCGCAGACTTCGAGCAGTACTTTTTCTAAACCCAGATGTCGTCCCAAATAAATTGTCATTGCAGGGTATTTTTTTCGAGCGATATCAATCGTTTCGGGAATATCTTTTTTGACATGGCCCCCTGCAAAAAGAAAATAGGGAATGACAGCGAGATGAGTAATCCCTTCTTCCGCAAGCTGAGAAAGTGCGTTTGGCAGCGAAGGTTCGACATAGTCCAACATGCAATAGCGCATGCCTGCTTGTTTTGCAAAGGCCTCAAATTCGGCGTTGCCTTCGGGGTCTTTACTGCCATGACCGATGAGTAAAACGGCTTGTTTCATGGTTTTTCCCCCTTATGTTTCTCTGCCATCTCCACCAAACGGCGGGCTAGAATAGGTTTTGAGGCAAAATGCACATGCAGAAAAGAGGCATGAATCTTTCCCGCTGCATAACCTTCTATGATGGATCTGCCTCGTTTTTCAAAGGCATACAAATTGGGCGACCCCTCCCAATGAGAATAATGAAACATGTGGCCTTTGATCCGTTCTCCCTGACGCACAAGACAGGTATCGGTCTGGGCGAGTGCCTCGGTATAACCAAAGTGCTGAAGCCGATTCCGCATCTGCATCTTTCCCGGTATTTTTCCGATGAGGCTTAGGTAATACAGGCCGCCACATTCGGCATATATCGGTTTTTTCCAATCCCGCATGGCTTCACAAAAGGGCTTGTTTTCAAGCAATTCTTTTTCGAAACACTCGGGAAAGCCTCCCCCCAAGTACAGGAGGTCTGCATCGGGCACGTCTTTGTCAGAAAGTGGGCTAAAAGGCACAAGCGTCGCGCCCGCTGCCACCAGTAAATCGAGATTATCCTGATAATAAAAATGAAAGGCGGTATCCAGGGCATAAGCAATACGAACCCGTTTTTTTTTCATCCGCAGCAAAGAAACCTTGGGACTTGCTATCTCTGAAAGACGCAGGAGTTTATGCAGATCAAGACCTTTAACAACAGCGCAGCGGATTTTTTCGATATCGGGTTCGCGCTCGTTTGCAGGCACCAAGCCCAGATGGCGTTCGGGCAATTGCATGTCTTTATTTTTTGCAATCCAGCCGAGACTGGGGATTTTGACGGCCTTTTTTAAAATGTCATAATGCCCCGCAGAGGCCACCCGGTTAAAGATCACGCCTGCAATACGTGTTGTTGGCTGATATTCTGCGTAACCCTGGACCAAGGCCCCCGCCGATTGCGCCATGCCCTTGGCATCCACCACAAGAATCACGGGCAAAGTCAAAAGCCTTGCAATTTCTGCCGTGCTGCCCTTTCCCCCTTTGGCCCCGTCAAACAAACCCATCACGCCCTCAATGACGTTGACCTCTGAGGCTGCACGGGCAAACGTTTTTTTGACAGCGGTTTTACTGCAAAGCCACGTATCTAAATTACGAGAAGGGCGACCCGTTGCGAGACGGTGATATCCGGGGTCAATATAATCCGGCCCAACTTTAAAGGCCTGCACGTCTTTGCCCTGTCGTCTCAATTCGGCCATGAGGCCAATAGAAACCGTTGTTTTCCCCACGCCGCTGTGCGTTCCGGCAATCACAAAGGCCTTCATTAGAATGACCCCGTAAAAATCATGACCAAAATCACAGAAAAGCACATGAGCATTGCAGTGCTTCGCATCAGTCGAATGCTGTCTTCAATGTGTTTGATTGTAGGTTTTTGTTCAGCATCACCCAGCCAGGGTTTTTCTTTTAAAATACCTTTGTAGGTATTTGGCCCACCCAGTTGAATGCCGAGCCCCCCAGCCATCGCCGCTTCGGAGAGACCTGCGTTCGGGCTGTCATGTAAGTGCCCGTCTCGCCTCATGATTTTCAGGGCCTGAATCCCACGACGAAAGTGAAGGCTTGCAGCAACACACATTAAAAATCCGGTGATGCGTGCAGGCAGATAATTGGCCCAATCGTCACATTTTGCAGAGGCCCAACCAAAATCACGATATTGGGGGCTGCGATAGCCCACCATCGAGTCCAAGGTATTGACGGCTTTGTAGGCCATCGCAAGCGCCGGGCCACCCAGCGCCAAATAAAAAAGCGGGGCGACGATGCCATCTGAAGTATTTTCGGCAACAGTTTCGAGCGTTGCACGAATGACGGCTTTTTCAGAAAGATCCTCGGTTTCTCGTGAGACGATCTGGGACAAACGCTTTTGGGCTAAAGGCAAGGACGCGCTTGAAAGCGCGTCTGAAACCCCACGCGCTGCATCGCCCAAAGACTTCGTCGCAAGACAGGTATAAGAGAAATAAAGGATCAAAAACATGCCCAAGGCCGGATGCATCCATGTCCCGATGGCGATAATCAAATAGGTCGTGCCAAAGCTAAGCAAAACAAGTGTTGCCCAGAGCAAACATCCCGCAAACTTTTCGCCCAGACGCGATACAAACCAACGGCGCAGCAGGGTTTCAAGTACCACAATCCCTTTTCCAATTAAGCGCACCGGATGGGGCAGCCACAAGGGATCCCCCATCAATAAATCAAGACCAAAAGCACTTGAAAGGAAAGCAGGGTGCATGACTTAAAATGACACCTGTACACCACCAAAACCTGAAAACCCTGCCGTAGCAAAACCGTTGACCTCTTGATAATCTCTGTTCAGCAGATTTTCGATGCGCGCAAAAACCTGCACGGTTTTCGTAAAATCATAAGCACTGGCCAAATTGACCACGGTATAGTCATTCATTCGGATATTGTTGGCGGTGTCATTGAAGCGTTTCCCGACGTAACGGAAATCAAGGCTGACTGAGAGTGCCTGAATGGGTTTCAATGTGAGTGTGCCGCTTGCTTTGTGTTTTGGGCGTCTTGAAAGTTCGGCTCCGGTATTCTTGTTCTTGGTGTCTGTGCGCGTGTAATCGAGTGCGAGCGATATTTTTTTTGAAAAGAATAAATTAGTACCTAATTCCCATCCTTCTATTTTCGCTTTTTGCACATTTTCTGGTTGGCCGATAAAGGTATTGGGGTCAAAGACAAACACGATGAGTTCCTCAACACGCGTCTGAAAATAAGTCGCGGTGAACTGCACGGCATCGCCCATCAGTTTTTGCTCAAGACCAAATTCAAAACTTCGGCTCTCTTCTGGTTTAAGGCTTGTATTCCCAAAATTGGGGAAATAGAGGTCGTTTAACGTAGGAGCCCGAAAGCCTGTCCCGTAGGTGGCTCTTATTTTACTGTTTGTTGCATCATATAAATAAGCCAACTCTGTTTTATAGGTTGTTTTATTGCCAAATTGACTGCTGTCATCCAAACGAAGACCTACATTGAAGATCACTGGGGCAAGGCGAAATTGATTCAGGGCGTATATAGCCTTATTCCGCAAGGTTTTATCAAAACCCGGAGTGCTCTTATTTTTTCCTGATAAGGTCTCGGATTCATAACCCAAGATAAGATTGTTGTATTGCCCTAAACTGAGATCGTGTTGCCAGTCAAATGTTTGTCCCTGGGTCTCAATTTTGAAATTATTGAAACCTGGCACAACATCCTTCCCTTCGCTATCCTCTTCCTGATAGCTAAACTGAAGTTTCTGCCTCCAAGACTCAAGTATCTGAGACGAAAAGCTCAGTGCACTCGAAAAAGCAACGTTTTCTTGAGTTGCAAAATTATCAATCGGATTAAAGGGAGCCGTATTCGCAAACCCATCTACATCAACCTTGGCATCGCTATAACGCACACTCCAGTCCACCAAGGCTGTTTCGGTCAAATGAAGACCGATCCTTGAAGAAAGCGAGGTATTTTCATATCCATCCCGTTCTGATCCCGCTTCTGCTTTGGAAAACCCTTTGCTATCAAAGCGCGAGGCTGAAAAACTGTAATCAACTCGTTTCTCCGAGCCCATTAAATTAAAGCTTTCCCGGTAACTGTCAAAAGAACCTCCTTCCACTGAAAACGTGCCTGAGAGTGGACCTCTTCCGGTTTTGGTAAAAATTTGGATCACCCCACCGACGGCATCCGCACCATAGAGCGTGCTTTGAGGACCTCGAATGACTTCGATCCGCTCGATATTGTCGGTCGTTAAATTCGCAAAATTATATTGACCAAGGGTCGGGCTGTTGACCTGAACGCCGTCAATGAGAACCAGGGTTTGAGATGAACTCCCCCCGCGGATAAAAGCAGATGTCGTCCCCCCTGGGCCACCCGTCTGCACAATATCAAGACCGGGAACGGTTCTCAGTGCATCCAGTACCGTTCTCAATTGCTTTTCCTCAATGGTTTTTGCATCAATCACTGTTGCCGAAGCAGCATTTTCGTCGCGCGGAATTTCTATTTTTGTGGCAGTGGCAATCACGGGTGGCAATATCAAGACTTCTGTTCCAGAGATGGTTTCTCCATAAACTGTGTTTGCCCCAAAAATCGCAAATAGCAGATAAAAACCAAGAGAAAATCTATACTTTTTATTCATGAAATATCGTTGTCCTTTTCTAGTTGCTATTCTTATTTTGCACAAAAAAATCCCCAGCTTCTAATCATGAAAGAAGATGGGGATATCCAAGTGTGACCCCTTAGTCTTTTCCATCGAAGACGGGTGCGATCACTTGTTTCAGGCAGGTCTTCTGGCTCTGGGTTCGTCCTACTCCCCACGCCTTCCCGTCAAATACGACAGTGGCTTTTTAGGATCGATAAAGATCCTATGTGGGTTTCGTCCCCCAATACAGCGGCGGGACCGCTCCCGATTTTCACGGGATTCCCTTTTTAAATTCGGTGAAACACCGAATTTACCTGAACAAGTTATGTCTAACTCGGCACGTTTATATCAATACAGCTCGTACGAATGCAAGTCGAAGAAGTGCTGGATAAGTCAGGGGCTGACTTTCGCGGGTGCCAGGACAGGCTCTTCTTGGTCGAAAAAAACAAAGGCCACGACGGCAATGAGAACACTGGCGGCTGAGAGGATAAACATGGCGGGGTAGCCAAAATGCTCCGCGACATAACCCCAAAGCGGTGCCCCAATAAAAAAACCGACATCAAACAAAAGCGTAAAAAGCGCCATGCTACGCCCACGTTCATTGTCAGTCCCCCGATTGATTAAGAGGACGGAAAGGATGGGAAAAATAAAACCGTGACCAATGCCACAGAGCACGCCACTGACCAATAAACCGATGGGAGAAGGCCAGAATGCAAGCAGGAAAATGCCCAGGGCGAGTGAAACAAAAGACGGATAGAGTACGGTTTTTAGACCGTACTGATCCGGCCATTTTCCGCCGACGAGACGAATTAATACGGCACTCAAACTGTAAGCCATAAAAAAGAAGGTAACGGAAAGCCCCTGTTCATGCGCGTAAGATTTCAAAAAAACCATATAAGAAATCAGACCCAGCGCGAAGAGTCCGTTTCCAATCAGAGGCATACGATTTGCCCTTTGCAATCCTGCTCTGAAAAAATCACTGAGCCGAAATTTTGCTTGGTTTCCTGTTTTTTTGGGTTCTCTTAAAAAATAGCTGAGTATCGTAAATAAGACTGTAAAAACCGCGCTGGTTTTGAATAAAAGCGGATACCCTCCGGTGCGAATCAAAAATTCACCCAATGGAACCCCAAAAGCACCTGAAAGATGACCGCCGATGCCGAAAATCGCAATGCCTTCCGTCCGGCGTTGAGGCGGCGTAATATCGGCCGCAAAGGTAAAAAAAGTCGCAAAAAGAATGCCCATGCTCAGACCATGAAAGAGGCGGACAAAATAGATAAAGGGGCCGATCTGATCAACTAAAAGATAAAAACCGTGCGTCAGCAGGAAAATCAATCCGCCCGCAAGTAAACAACTGCGACGACCAATTCGGTCAAGGGCATCCCCTGACCAGGGACGAATCAAGATGCCCGAAACAGAGGCGGCTCCCATAATAATACCGACTTCGGCGAGATTACTGCCGAGATCTTGAATAAAGACCGGAAGCAGCACATAAGGCCAGAAGGAGAACCCAAAAAAGAGGTGGGCCATAAAAAGAAGTTTGAAATTCCGTGTAAAAAGGGACGAGACCTGTTCTTTCATATCTTCCGTGCGATGCATGTTTTTATGATAACAAAGATTTTTGTCCGATGTAGGCCTGATATTTTCACTTTACGATCTGAAATAGGCTGGGGTATAATTCTAAGAAAACGTTCTCTTCATGTAAATAAGGAGCACAATGATTAGCCAAGATGCCTTGATTAAATATATTGAAAAAGCGATGCCGGATGCTGAGGTGACGGTTAAAGATCGCACAGGAACCATGGATCATTATCAGGTTCAGATTATTTCAGAAGTATTTGAAGGGAAAAATCTGCTTGATCGACAACGGTTTGTCTATCAGGCCCTTAACGACCCGATGAAGGACGGCCGAATTCACGCGCTGGAAATCAAATCGCAGACACCCTCTGAAGCGGCATCCGCCTAATCGCAGGCTAAATATTGATACTGAATGAATAAATTCTAAAAGGAGAAACAATGTCAAACGCAGTAGACGATGAAATTAAAAAAGAAGTCGCAGAAAATAAAGTCCTCATTTACG
>ENA-ORDP01001983-ORDP01001983.1-marine-sediment-metagenome-genome-assembly--contig:-NODE-1983-length-10423-cov-2.440586_pt1 | contig 10423 bp, 7 predicted proteins | sample MGYA00248627_ERZ508539 | MGnify/ENA primary metagenome ERZ508539 (study PRJEB26208, sample SAMN05571518) | marine sediment metagenome | biome: deep sea; feature: Hydrothermal vent; material... | reverse complement strand
CGACTGAAAAAAAACTCGCCCCAACCAGATGTCCCTTACCAGGTCACGGTTTTAAATTCCCCCGCTGTCAATGCTTTTGCTGTGCCGGGAGGCTACATCTTCTTTTTTGATGGCTTGTTGAAAGAATTGGGGTCGGTTGATGCCCTGGCAGGTGTGGTGGCCCATGAAATTGCTCATGTGCAGCGGGATCACTTTTTTAAGGATCAAAAAAAGATTTCTGCCATCAATTTGGCAACGATGGCTTCTTTGATTTTGGCTGGACTTACAGGTGAAAATATTGGCGCAGCAGGGGTCATTGGCTCAGGGATCAATATCTCCACGCAACTTAAGTTCAGCCGAAAAAATGAGGAAGACGCGGATCTTTTTGCCATTAAATATTTAAAACAGACGGACTATAATCCTTTGGGCTTGGCTGAATTTTTTGAGACCCTTTCCTTTTATGCGGGTTTTACGCGGGGCACTCAACCCCCCTATTTTTCGACCCATCCGGGTTTGAGTGAACGTCGCTTCATGGTTGAAACCTTAATGAAAGATTTCCCTGTAAAAAAGAAAACCCTCGATGTTTCCACGATAGATTGGCGTAAAGACTGGGGGAGACTGCGTGCCATTCTTGGTGTTGAGCGTAATACGTCTTTTTCTGAAAACCTGAGTCGCGATGAAGAGCGATCATCCGACCAGAGCGCAGAGGGGGCAGTGCTTGGGCGAAAGTATTATTTATCGGCTTTGGCGGCGTCCCGCAAGGGTGAACTTCAAGTGGCCAGTCGAGCGTATCAATCCGCGATTAAAGCAGACCCAACTCAGGCGATTTATCATGCGGATCTCTCGAATGTGTGGATGCAGTTGCAAAAGGCTGATTTAGCCAAGGCTGCGGCCCTAGAAAGCATTCGTCTTTCGGAGGATCATGCAATTCCTTATCTCGTCTTGGGCATGATCGCACAGTCTGAATCCGATCATAAAACGGCGGTCAAATATCTGGAATCTGCAAAAAACCGAGCGCCAGATCATGCTTTTATCTCCCTGCAATTGGCGAGGTCTTATCATGCCATTAAAATCCCGGCCAAAGAGAAATTTTATTTAGGTCGTTACCATCGTTTAAAACTCGAACCTGAAAAAGCCATGCAGCATTTTCAAAGTGCGCTGAGTCTTTTAGATGACCGCAGCCCACTGGCCTTTATCACAAAACGAGAAATGGACGAAATCGCCTTGCACGGGGTGTAAGGGAGGTTCAGTCTCAATGGAAAAACATTCAAAAATCAGCGACGCTAGTAAAGCGAAGGACGAACTCCTCCAAGCATATTTACAGGGTCTCTTTTGTAGAGGAGAGGACTATGTTTTTTGTATTCAGGTACGTAATGATTTTCTGAACGCTTTGTCCTAAGGTTAAGCCTTCCGTGTCTACAATCAGTTCAGGGTTTTCTGGGGTTTCGTAGGGCGAGTTGATGCCGGTGAAGTTCTTGATTTCACCTGATCTGGCACGTTGGTAAAGCCCTTTTGGATCCCTTTTTTCACAAACGGTCAATGAACACTTACAGTAAACCTCAATAAAATCCCCTTCTGGAACGAGTTGCCGGACTTGCTCACGATCTGCTTTGAAAGGAGAAATAAATGCGGTTAAGGCAATCACACCCGTTTCAATAAATAGTTTTGCCATCTCCCCGACACGACGGATATTTTCGTGTCGATCTGCCTCAGAAAACCCAAGGTCTTTGCAGAGACCATGTCTGACATTGTCTCCATCAAAAACAAAGGTTCGGCACCCGCCCTGGTGAAGTTGTTCTTCCAGGGCATGGGCAAGCGTTGATTTTCCTGAAGAGGAAAGACCTGTAAACCATAAGATGACACTTCTATGCTGGTTCTGCACTTCCCTTCTTTTTCTCGTAACGGTTGCATGGTGCCAAACAATATTTTTTTCTCTATCTGGAGTCGTCATCTGTAGAACCTCGCCATTTTATTCCGGGTCATAGGGTAAATCGCCTCAGGGTTTCCGCTCAATAATGAGCACAATATCCTCGTTAAATGCTGGAGATTGAAGTGATGTCCCGCTGGATGACACTTCAAGGTCAATACGCTTAGAAGAACCCAAGCGGGTGTCATACCATGAGGCAGTATAGTGTCCCTCAGGCAAATTCAAGGCAAGCGGACTCGCATCAATATCTGTTTCATATCCGGCATCAAAGTAGCTCAGATAGATTTGTCCTTTGAGTCCTCTTGTCACAGCCTTGACCGGTCCATTTGACACAAAACCCTCAATCCGCGTCATTTGATTTAAAAAGGGTGCATATTTCTCAACCACAGTAGCAAGGTGCATATGATCGCGCATCACATGCCGGACTGCAGTACGATACGGCGCATCAATATAGAGCCAGGTGGCCTCGCTGCTACCCGTCCCCCCTAACACAAAAACGGTCCAAAAGGTTCTGCGATAGGCAAAGCGTAAGTCGGGTGCATTCATTGCGTCATCGTGCCACAAACCACGAAGCGTATCTCTGCCAAAAACTTTTTTATAGGTTCTTCGGATAAATTTCGGGGACTTTTTTAACAGCGTCCGGAATAGAGAAGGTGGACGGTCGTAACGGACCAATTCATTCATCATGACCGGCTTCGTCCAGCTTGCAGCGTCCAGTTTATTCGCTTGGTGAAGAAAGCCGATATCCACATCGGCATCTCGCCAAATTTCCTCCGAAAGCCCGATGGGGAGTTCATAGGGGTCGGCTGCTTTAATCCAGGGAATATAATATTGGTTACTTAACTCAACAAAACAAGTACCGCAGTTGGGTTTGTGTTCCATTTCATTTCCGAGTTCCCAATAGATATTCGGAAAGGCTGCAAAACGACTGACGATGGTCTGAATGTAGTTTTGCTTTTTGTGTTCATTCCCCGCTTTCCATACATTAAAGGGCTGTTTTGTGCCGTCCATCTGATTTTTAAACCAGAAGTCTTTATTTCGAGACCAGGTATCGAAGAAATTGACTTGCACGTAAATACCTCTGTCTGCTGCGGCCTTGACAAGCCATTCTCCCCGCCTGATCCATTCAAGATCCCAGGAAATGCCGTCTTTTCCCAAGGGGTAGAGGGCAATTTTCAACAAGATGCCATTGTGTTTGTATTCAACCAGAAGGTCTAAATACTGCGTCAGTTGTTTGTCTGATTTCCAACCGATTCTGACTTCACTTCTGGGGTCTACACCGGCATTCACTTCCCCCTCTTTTGTGGGAGGGCCGTAATCCCGGGCCGCAATCCACTTTCCTCCCACCCAATAATGGGCTGAGCCATCATCATGAATCAAATATTTGGGATGTTTTGCATCGACCTTCACATGACCGCGAATGCCTTTGTGCGCGACTTGATCTGCAACCGTAAATATTCCGGATTTCACTTCCCCACCCAGGGGGAAGAGTCGATAGGTCCACTCCCCGGGCATGTCCGGCATAAAGCGTATCCGCCATATCTGTTGCGTACCTACGACCCCATCATAAAATCCACTGACGTGATAGATTTTGCCATTCGGGGATTCAAATTCCCCGGAGAGCGTTACTTCTCTGTAATCGAATGGGTTGTGATAGTCCTGATCTGAGGAGATGCTTGTCTCAAAGACGTCATACAAAGCAAGATCCGGCGATTTTGCAAATCCGTTGGAGTGAAGGAGCAACACGAGCAATAAGGCAAAATGATATGGACGATTTTCCCCAAAAGAGATGGCCTTGAAAAGCACTTTTATTTTTTCAGTAAATATAAGAATATCCCCGGCAATAAACTAATGAGTTGCAAAAAATGAAAGGATAAACCTGCGGCGGTGCAGGTTTCAAGTGAAACACCGGACTGCTTAAAAAATAAATAAAGTGCCCCTTCTCGAACACCCAGTCCCCCAATCGATACGGGCATCAACATGACAATAAACAACAAAGGAATAAAGACCACGAACAATAGAAACTCCGGATGCACACCCAGAGCCAAAAAAATAGTGAAAAAAATCACGATTCGAATAAATTGTACAGAGACCGAAAGCAGCAAGAGTTTGAATAGTGCTCCTTTGGGTAAGTGCACAGCACCTAAGGACTGAAGAAATTGACTCAATATAACAACAATCCCCTTCAATCGCCCTTGTATCTTGATATGAGTGTAGCTTAAATCTGTCAATTTGTTTCGCAACAAATACAAGACCAGAAAGCCCGTCAACAAACCCGCGCTGACAAGCGCATAAATCGGAGCGACAGAATTCAAGACTGCACCAACAACAGAGGAAGTAAAAGCAATCAGCAACATTGAAAATAGTCCGATCACACGATCAAGAAAAACAGAAGCCGCGATTTGAGTGGCCACGCCCTCTTCTTTTGAAAGCTGATAACTGCGAACCACATCAACGCCAATGCCACCGGGTAACAGTTGTCCGACGGAGTTACTAATAAATACAATCGACAATAAATTCAAAAACTTTGGGAAAATACGATAAAAATGTAATACAACTTTCCATCGATAGGCCATGACAAAGCGGATGCTCAAGACTAAAACAAGCGCAATTGACAAAAAAACCGGATCCACGTTTAGCATGACCTTGCCAAGCGAAGTGACATCAATGCTCGTCAATAGTAGGGTCAAAACCCCTAAGCTCACAAAAAGTTTGATGCTGTTTTTTTTATTCATTCCGATAATACCAAATAAACTTATTCCACAGATTTATTTTATAAAAATCCCTTTTGTCTGTACCAATCCACCGTGCGCTTCATCCCCTCTTTAAGGCTTACTTTTGCTTGATACCCCAGGACTTCCTGCGCTTTTTTAATTGAAAATGCACGATTGTTTTTAAAAAAACGAACGCGCCGTCTGTGTAGGGGTGGCTCAATCCCTAAAGGGACACAAATCGATTCACAAACCACAGCGGCGCTATAAAAGAACCAATAAGGGAAATGTAAAAATGGCGGTGGCGCACCAAGGGCATCCGCAGCAGTATTGATATAGGCTTTGAGCGGAAGATATTCGGGTCCACCAATAAAAAAAACTTCCCCGCTAATGCCCGGTTTTTCGATGACTTTGACAAAACCTTCAACGATATCGTCGATGTAAACCGCATGAAAATTTTCATTGCAGGGCCCAACCGTAAAAAAGGTTTTTTTCGCCAACATTTTGAACATTTTTAACATACGCATATCGCCAGGCCCATAAAGCGACGTGGGACGCACGACAACAATTTCCATCCCTGCTTCTTTAGATTCAGCCAGACAAAACTGTTCTGCTTCTGTTTTTGTCTCCTGATAGAGATCGCCTGGATTATAGGGAGACTTCTCGGTCGCCGGAGTGTCTTTTACACTGCCATGCACACCGATGGTCGAGCAGTAGACAAAACGTTTGACGCCCTGTGCTCTGGCAGCACGAAGTGCGGCTTTTGTTCCTTCTACATTGATTTTTCGATAGCTTTCAGGTGGGCCTGCGGCAACACGAAAGTTTGAAACCAAATGAACCGCAATATCAACCCCTCCCATCAATTCATTGAGTCGGTTTTGATCGGTTATATCACCGAGCACTATCTTTTCCACCCGTCCTTCAAAAACTCCGGCCTTTTTAAGGTCTCGAACGAAGATGTTGACCTTATTACCATCCGAAATAAAGCGTTCCGTTAGATGATTTCCGAGAAAACCCGTTGCGCCAGTGACGGCAATTCGCTTCTTTCCTGCTATTTTATTTTCTACTGTGCTTGACAAATAAACACCTCCCGCGCGGACTTTTTTTTAGTGGGTTGATTGATGCAAAGGTCGATAAGACGCTATCAGCGCGTTTATATTTTCCAATTGTGTTTCTTCGTTCCAATGCAAGCGTTTTCCGAGAAAACGCGCACAAAACGCAATCGTTTTTTGACTGGGCATTGCGAGTGCTCCGAGATCAATGCGACGTAATAAGAGGTCTGAAAGTGTCACAAGCATCTCATGCTCAAGGATAAAGACAAGTTCTGCAATCAAAACTTCGCTGGTCCCTGGCACTCGCTGTCCTAAAGAGGCATCTTGCTCAATATAAGTCAGGATGACATCAATATTTGTCCCATAGTTGTCAATGAGGCGCGTGATTGTTTTCTCTCCTAAACGGTCTGAATAGTGATCTTTTTTGGCCTGATAATAAGGTGCCACTTGTCCAAGCTTCCCGCCATAAAGCGGCAGAGAGGCCGTTTCTGATTTCTTCACTCTTTTTTCTTGGCGATGACAGACAAGGTTAATCGTTGACTCTGCCACAGCACGTGCCGTCGTAAATTTGATACCCTGGACAAGAAACAAACCCCGTGGCCCGCCTTGCTTGCTCGCATCGACAATATGGGCTTTGTTTTTTAAGCTGGGTTCAGTGGTATGGTTTTCGGCTTCTGCAGGCAGCAATCCGGCGTGAACCGCGGTGATATCACCACGATCAACCTTCATCCCGGGTAAGACTGAATTGGCCTGTTCTAGACACTCATCCAATTCCTGCTCTGTAACAGTCATATGCGCTGCACCTTCCCTTGCCGAAAAATACCAAGTCCCGACCAGAGTTTGACCTCTCCAGGGCACAATAAATAACTGCCGACTTGATGAAATATTTGTACCTTGAGGCCTTGTTTTTAAAGCCAGTGCGCAGGGAAAAAAGGATTTTTTAACCACTAAATTCACTGCTTTGGCAAAAATGGGTTTTGCAATGTTGTCATTTATTTCTGAATGCCATTTTGACCAAGGCCCGGTGCAATCAATGACTGCGTCTGTCTGTATTTCATAAGATTTGTTGCTGAGACCATCACAGACCACAACACCCTTTACTTTTGCATCCTCTTTTAAGAGTGTTTTCACGGGAGCATAGTTTAAGGCGCTTGCGCCTTCTGCAATTGCAGAGCACACAAAAGAGAGCACCAAGCGTTCTGTGTTATGTGCTTGTGCATCGTACCAATATCCGGCACCCGTACAATCAAGCTTTTCTAAAGCCGGGAGAATTTCTCGCATTTTTTTTCGATTCATCGTTCCCGCGCAAGGGATATGTCGGACGGGATCAATCTCTTGATTTCGATCCCAGGACAAACAATTGTAAAGCTGAAAGGCCGCTTCTACTGTCACACGGTTTTCAGTCAAAGTATTTTGTGTTGGAAAAAGACATTGGATGGGCGCAACAAGGTGAGGGGCGATACGCAACAAGGTTCTCCGTTCACGGACGGATTCACGCAAGCGGTTTAGGTTTAATTGTTGTAAATAACGAATGCCGCCATGAATGATTTTCAGGCTGTTGGCTGAAGTGGCGTGTCCAAAGTCTTGTTTTTCAAACAAGACGACAGACAAACCACGTGATGCAGCTTCCCAGGCCATCGTCGCACCATAGATGCCCCCGCCGACCACGACAATGTCGAAATGCTTTGTTTGCAGGGCAGCAAAATCACGCAGACTCATGCGGTTTCTTTTCCGGCGTTAACAAAGCATAGGCTTTGTTGACCTGTTGCTTGAATGCCTTATAACTGTGTTCTTTTTCAATATGGCGATAAGCCTCAAGAGCGAGCTTTTCCCGACGCACATCATCACACAAGATTGTTTTCATCGCGTTTGCAAAAGCAGGTGCTTCCGCTTTGGCGAGTACGGCGATTTTGCTTGTCATCACTTGGGTATGTGTCGGTAAATCAGTTGCCAATACCGCTGTTTTTGAATGCAGATAGCTATAAACCTTCATTGGCGTATTGAGACCTTGTGTGCGGGGAGAAACCAATAAATCGGCCTGTCGCATGTAAGCCGCAATATCGGCCACAGGTTTTTTTCCATAAAAATGAATGACTTGCTCAAGACCCAGTTTTTTTACCTTCTGGCGATATTTCTGGAGATCAAGGTCCGCCCCACCGATAATGACTACGGCCATTTCAGGCAGGTCTTTACAAATCAGGCTCACACTTTCCACTAATAAATCAATCCCTTGATAGGATTCCAGGTTACCAATATACATCACTATTTTTTTATCGGCCCCTAAGTCTTTTTTGAGATAAAGCACGGTGTCCGTTTCAGGCGCATAACCCACAAGCGAAACATCCTTCAGCACAATGACCGCCTTGGCCCCACGCAAACGTGCCTCGTCTGCAAGCGCATCACACATTGGCATAACGATATGAGCAAAGTGCATCGGAAGCCCTTCAATCAGGCGCAACAAACTCTCTATTTTTTTTAAGGGTTTCATCTTATCAATGAGCTGGGTGGTCATTGAAGAATCCATGTCGTAAATATAAGGCACTTTACGGAGTGGACAGGCCAGCAGGGCCATGAAGGCGGCTTCTTCAAGGGCGTGGACAAGATCATATTTTTGAGTGGTCATCAAATGTAAAAACCGTGCGAACAGGTGTGCATCACAAATCAACTTTTTAAGAGAAAACCCTGGTTTTATATTTTGCAGGGGAAACCAGGGTTTGATTCTGATTATTTTTAAACCCGGATAACTGCGATCACTGCCCTCATGGAAGGTCAATAAATCCACCGCATCGCCACGATCACTGAGTGTTTTGAGCAATAAATCAACGGCAATGGGTGTTCCTCGTTCCTGATAAAAAGGCTGAGGGGCTAAAACAAGAACCTTCATAGGAACAACATCCGATTTCTTTGAACGATACACAATCATGATGACTTTCAGGGACAAGAAGATTTGAGGATGCTTCTTTAATCTGGGCACTAGCCCAATCGAATACTAATTTGGTTTTTAAAATCCCCGTAAGCGGTCAGAGAGTGAGGCTTAGCCAATAAACGTTTCTTTAGTTCGGCCGCAGGTTGTCTGCTGGAGAGTTTTTGTGGCAAATGAAAACCATAGCTGCCAACCCGTTCCACTTCACTGGACAAAGGGAGAGGGTCGCTCCCCGGCAAGAGCAAGAGGCCTTTGTTCTGTGCAAGTTTAAAATGAGCAGGATGTTTCCAAAAAGTAGGCCGACCGCCATTGTCCCCTAAAAAGACCTCGCTTTTTTGCTCAGTCTCTATAAATTTTGAGAGCAGTGTGCCACGTTGTCCCAGCCATTTTCCCGCCCCCCAAGGAATCACGGGGAGGGCACCTGCGGCACTAATCTCTTTCAGAACTTGCGACAGCGCCAAGCCATCCTTAAATTGTGCATCGGACAACAAAGCCAAAACTTCTAGTTTTTCTTGCGTTATAATTTGTCGACCGGCGATAATGAAAAGTGACTCTCCTTGACCCCTTTTCACTTCAAGTGAACAACTTTCCCCTGTTTTAAATAACTGCCATTCGCCAAGTGATTTATTCTGAGTTGCCTGATCTTCATCGGATAGCACGAGCAAATCGCGAAAAGATTGCACCCCTGTGATCTCTGATAATAGAAGGACGGCAGAAAAATCTTTTGTTAAGGAAGATGCTGTTTTTTTGAAGTTGCGATAGGCAGAACGAAAAAAATGAGACCAGGTAAAGCAGTGCTGCATGTGAACATGCGCATCGACCAATACCAGGGGATCAAGCTTATTCAAATGAAAAACCCCTCGTCATCATTTAGCTGCGCAGAGCAATGTGCGCAAAGCCTTTCGATCTATTTTCCCATTGGTATTCAGGGGCATTTGATCTAGGTCGTGGATATGTTTTGGACACATGTATGGCGGTAGCTTTTCTTTTAAATGAGATTGAATCTCTTTTCGGGCCACAGTCATATTTTCTACAAATAAGTGTAACTCAAGCTCAGACATTTTGTTCTGAATTGCTAAAACGGCAATACTGGACTGATCTAAGAAATTACGCGCATGGCCCTCTATTTCGCCCAGTTCAATTCGATAACCATCAATTTTTACTTGTGAATCCAAACGCCCGCAAAAAATAAGATCACCCTGTTCATTCACATAGCAAATATCGCCTGTTCGATAAACCTTCTTTTTCAGTCCTTCATGGGTGATGGTGTAAAATGCCTCCGCCGTTTTCTGGTCGTTATGCCAATAGAAATCAATGATCTGGGCACCCCCGATACAAAGTTCACCCTTTTTTCCATCAGACAATAACTTTCCAGTGGGATCAGTCACATAAACTTCAGCGCCCTTCATCGGCTTTCCAATGGGAACAATCCCTCGCACAGATTCAGACTGGCTCTTTTCAGATTGCCAGGGGTATTCGGTACAGGCAATTGTTGCTTCAGTCGGGCCATAAGTATTAATGATTTTACCGTTTGGCAGACACTGCGCCCATTTTTTTACAATTGGCTGTAACAAGGCCTCACCACAGAAAAAACTATATCTTAGTTGCTCTAAGTTCAATTCTTTGAAGAACCGTTCCAAATAAACAATCACCGAAGGCACCATAAGAGCAACCGTTAACTCATGTTCCCGAAGTAGTTTGGCAATATTGATGTAGGCAATCCCCTTTTCCGGAACCACGTAACAACAGGCCCCGATACTGAGGGGTGCAAATAACATTACGACAGAGAGGTCAAAGGTCAGCTCAAACATTTGAAGGAAACGATCACTCG
>ENA-ORDP01001982-ORDP01001982.1-marine-sediment-metagenome-genome-assembly--contig:-NODE-1982-length-10424-cov-8.719934_pt1 | contig 10424 bp, 7 predicted proteins | sample MGYA00248627_ERZ508539 | MGnify/ENA primary metagenome ERZ508539 (study PRJEB26208, sample SAMN05571518) | marine sediment metagenome | biome: deep sea; feature: Hydrothermal vent; material... | reverse complement strand
AAGCGATTATTTGAATTTCGTCCACAGGTTTTAGCATCGTGATAGATTATTCCATCAATAGAGAAATCGACTATTAGTTTTTCCAGAACCTTTTGTTTCTCTGTATCTGAGCGAACTATAAATAGCTTACAATAGGCAAGTGCAGATGACCAAAACGGATCTTTCGGGTTTAAGTCATCAAATATCCAGCTGTTGCAATATGTAGAAGCAACAATACAAGCATCGAGATTTGAGAATAATTTTGCCATACTGCTTAACTTATACCACAATGGCATACCATCCCAATAAATTCTTAGTTTTTCTAATGGAACGGCACTAATTCCGTTTTTAATCCGATCTTGTAATTCCGCTAATAATATTTTATAATAATCAACTGCATATTGTGTTCCACGCATAACAACGATTGGTCCCATGTGAATAGTGGCATCGAAAAAATTAATTGGCGATGGTTTATGTATTGCGGTTTCCAATACTTTTCGCCACAGAACACAACCATCGTGCGATAAAGCAACTGTTTCGCTGAATTTATCGATGTTGAATTTTTGTCCTGTTACTTTTTCGAGTTCCGGAACCAAATTTTTAAATTGACCAACGACACTATTTACAATTGACGGGGTTAACTCGTTAATCCACAGTGGGGTGTTAATTCCAAAAATAGGGACTTTAAAATGTCTGGCATAATACGAAAACCAATCGCCAACTTCGTGACACTGATTTGTATTGTAAACCAAAACATCGGGTTTAGGAACTGATTTGAATCCGATTTTTTGCAGGGGAGTTTCGTTTTGTAAAAAAGCTCCGATATCGCTTGTAAGATAAGAACAAATATCAGGAGAATATCCCAAGGCAACAGCAGAAGGTATGTATTTATCTGCCATTTTTGATGCACCAATCATGGCCCCATGGTTTTCGGGGAAATAGACTTCAAAGCCCATTGAATATAATAGTTCGGCAGGCCCGACACTTGTACACCATGCAATTTTTTTATTTCTCGTTTCCACTGCATCTTTCAATCTATTGAAATAGTCTCCCATCGTTTTCCGGAGAAAATCTGCCGATTGAAGTTTTATTATTCCATTTTTTTCATTGCTCATATTTTTTCCTTTTAGATTGAGGTACTTAAATGATTCGTTTACACTACTTTTAGCCCATACGGATTAATTTTATTTGTTAAAAACTTTGCTCTTCGGGATTTGTAATGCCGATGGAAAAACAAGATGAGAGGCACCTATTGCCGCTCCGGCATATAAAATACCATGTCCACTAGTTTTTAAAATGCCTTCCCGACTCATTGTTCTACCCTTTCCTAATACCTGTTTAATAGTTTAACAATTTTTCCAAATGGGTTTTCGTTTTTCAAGAAATGAGTTAATTCCTTCGTTTGCATCCTCTGTTTCCATTAATTCATTAACAAATAAATCTGTAAAGTAATGAAGATTTTTTTTCATAAAGAAGTTGAAGGATGCTCTTGCCGCTTTATTTGCAAACCTTAATGATGAGGCACTTTTGCCAAGAATATTCTTTTTTATCCACTCTTCAACAGCAGTATGCATTGCTTGCTTATCTTCAAAAACTTCATTAATAAGCCCTATTGTTTTACCTTCTTCTGCTGAAATAATTTTTCCTGTAATTAAAAGTTCATCTGATTTTGCATTTCCAATTTTTAAAGGCAATATTATTGATGCCGGAGGAGCAAAAACTCCCAATAGAATTTCGGGTTGACCCATTTTTGCAGTTTTATCGGCAAAAATAAAATTACAAACCAAAGGTAGCTCGAAACCACCGCCAAGACATTGTCCGGAAATAAGCGACAATGTAGGAATACTTAAATCAATAATAGTATAAAACATTTTATGAAAGCTGTCTATCATTTCTGCAGCGAGGTCTTTTGTATGTTCTTTAACACTTGCACCAAAAGAAAAATTATTGCCGGCACCCTCGAATGTGATAAGCTTAAGGTTGTTTTTGTTTTTAAATGAAGTTAATAGTTCAATAAGTTCGGACATCATTATCTTATCAAGAATATTAGCTTTTCCATCATCAAGAATGATTCGGGCAACGCTGTTATCGTATTTATATTCTACCCTGATTTTTTGCATATTAATTTTTGTTTTTATGTTAATAAGACATTATTGATATTGGGGTGAAATGGCTTTAATTAAATCGTCATTCCATTCTTTGCCTTCTGCAAGGAGTTGTCTTAATTTTACAAAGTCTGCTTCACGATTTCCTTTCGGGCCTTCGTTAAAGGCTCTGAATCCTGCTTTTGCCTCGGTCATCATATTTAGTGCCAGCCAATCGCGATTACTTTCTTTATTCTTATCCCAGTGTTCCAATTTCTTTTTCCGGAGTGAGTTTAGCGTTTTACTTAAACAATTTGGCATTGTCATCAGGAGCTTTGTGCAAAGGGTATCAACAGCTTTGTCCAGTAAAGACAAGTCAATTTCGCCTTGTTTTAGCATTTCTTTTGCTTTTGTCAGTTCGTCACCGGACTTCATTTTTCCATAAATAATTTCGCCATTATTATTTACCCATTCGGCAGTATGTACTAAGGGATTAGGAATAAACTCACCGTTGACTTTTAATGCCGGTGTTATTTCTGTTAGCAAACCATTGCGGAATGCTTCGTGGGCTGACCATGGGTCGCATACGGTACAAGAATACATTGCATTTTCAATACTAACAAATAACGGGAGAAAATCAGTTGAACCGCCATCGGGAGCACTACCATGTTTTGGACCTGCCTGACCAAATCGTGCAAGGTCTTGAGCTATTGAAAAATCACATGCCATACCAATTTCCTGACCTCCTCCAATTCTCATACCGTTTACTCTGTTAATTACAGGCTTATCACTCATCAAAATTGATGTTACCATATCATTGAATAGCCTCATATACTGTTTATATTCCTGAGGATTTCCAGCATAATATTCAGCATATTCTTTTGTGTTACCACCTGTACAAAATGCTTTATTTCCAACCGCCGTAAAAACGGTTGCCACAACGCTTCTGTCATTAGAAGCTTCACGCATTGCAAGGATAACTTCTTTAACGGCATCCGTAGTGTAAGAATTAAATTGATTGGGATTATTTAAAATAATCCATGCATTAAATAGTCCGTCTATAGGATTTCCTGTAGTATCCAAACAGGGTCTTTTTTCAAAAATAATTTCTTGATAATTTGTTTTTACCAGGTTATGACTTATTAACATAGCATTAAATTTTTAGGTTTATTAAATTTTATTTATCATCAAAGTCGGGCACTAAGATTGATCGTTTTTTATATTTATGTTCTAGAGTATTTTTGAATACTTCATTAATTTTGGACAATGGGAATACCTCAATAAATTGATCAAATTTCAGTTTACCTTTTGCAATCATATCAACAACTTCAGGATACAATTCCGGTTTGCAACCCCATGTTCCGATAAGTTTTGCATCGAATGCCATTAAATTACTTAATCTAACCTCCACTTTGTCCATTGTAAAACCTACGATACTTAAAGTAGAAGTAAATGTAATGAGGCTAAAAGCCAACTCCTGACCGGATTTAGTGCCTGAAATCTCAAAAATTTTCCATCCGACGCGCGACACCCCAAGTCCTTTTGCAATTTCTCTAACGAGTCCTTTTGCAGTCCTACTATCAGTATCTTTAACATTTAAAACTGCATCAATGCCATTATTTTTTGCCATTTCAAGTTTTTCGTCATCAATATCAATAGCAAGTACTTTTGCGCCCATTATTTTAGCAAGCAGTGCTGCAAAGATTCCAACCCCACCTACACCAATAATAATAGCAAAATCGCCTTTTTCAATTTCAGATTTTTTCAATACCTGATATGGGGTAGAAATAGCATCAGCTACCACCGATAATTTTTCCAAAGGGTACTTATCTATAACACTTTCTGGCACAGGGCATAAGAATTTTGAAGGAACTTTTATGTGAGAAGCAAAACCGCCATGAAAATCATTCCCTGGCATGAGTTGATTCTGACACATATTACTTCTTCCTTTTTTACATAATTCACATTCTCCACAGGGTAAAACAGCTGGAATAATTACTTTTTTTCCAAGCCATTTCGTGTCCCCTTCAATTACTTTTCCACTAATTTCATGTCCTAATGTAAGCGGAAGGTCTTTTTTTGTTTTTACACCAAAATGCCAAAAACTTAAATCGGTATGACAAACCCCGCATCCTGCAATCTTTACTAATACTTCTCCCTCAGATAATTTAGGGAAAGAGCTTTCCATTAGTTTAAAATTGGATTTTAGTTCGACCATTTGCCATGAATACATTTTATCGCTCATATCTTAATTTTTTAAATAGTGTTTGTCCATAAATCCGGGATAATACAAATATTTCTTCCCCGTTAATTATTATTGGAAAGGATGGAATATTAGTATGATGTAGTTCCCGGCATTTTCCAGTATTCCAGTTTCCCATTATTATTTTATTATTTCATAATAATTTCATTATTTTAGAAGTCTGCTCTAATTAGATTATCAATCTTGATTATGATTCTCTTTTAATTACTATGGCTGAGGTAACGCCCCCGCCACCACAAATGGAAGCTATACAATATTCTTTTTGCAATCGCTTTAAGGCGTAATAGCCTGTAACCATAATTCTTGCGCCGCTAATTCCCGTAGGGTGTCCTAATGCAATTGCACCACCGTGAACATTAAGTTTTTCTCTATCCCAATTCAAAACTCTTTGATTGGCAAGCACCTGAATTGCAAATGCCTCATTAACTTCAATTACATCCATATCAGATAATTTCATGTTTGCTTTTTTAAGTGCAAGAGGGATAGAATATGCAGGACCCTCGCCCATAACTTCGGGACTGACGGCAGTTTGTGCATAAGAGACTAAAGAAAATAACGGTGTAGCTCCCACCTCTGCTGCTTTCTGTCTTGTTGTTAACATTATTGCAGTTGCTCCATCGCTCAGCCCGCAAGCATTACCGGCAGTGACGGTTCCATCTTTACGAAAGGCAGGTCTGAGTTTTGCCATTTTTTCTTTATTAACATCATATCTTATCGTTTCATCTTTATCAAAAATAAATGCAGGGCTTTTTCTTGTTGCCGGGATTTCAATGGGGGTAATTTCCTCATCGAACCAACCGTTTTTTTGTGCTTGAGAAGCTTTAAGATGACTGTTTGCAGCAAACTCGTCCTGTTCTTCTCTCGTTATTTTGTATTTGTCATAAAGATTTTCTGCTGTATCTCCCATTCCTTGTCCGATTAAAGGGTCAATACTATCGCTCCAACCGTCTTCGAGAACTTTATTTCCCATTTTAAATCCTTCCCATCTGGCGCCTTTAAAAAGATAAGGAATTGTGCTCATGCTGTCGAAACCACCTGTCAATACTATTTCGGCCTCTCCCAGCATAATTGAATGAGATGCAAATGCAACAGTTCTCATTCCGGAAGGGCAAGCCATGTTCAGTGTAATTACGGGCGTAGTTGATGCGACACCACCTCTGACAGAAGCCGTTCTGGCAGGATTTGGTCCATTACCTGCTTGCCGGCAACTTCCAAGGATCACATCGTCTATTTGGTCGCCTGAAAGGGAAGCTCTTTTTAATGCTTCCCTGACTACCACAGCACCTAAATCATAGGAAGCAATATTTTTTAGGGTACCTCCAAATCGTCCCATTGCCGTTCTGCAAGCTGCAATTGCTACTATGTCATTCAATTTCATAAAGATATATTTTTAAGATTTATATTAAATAGTATCTAACAACAAATTTTTGTTTCTTTCCCCTTCTTTTTCTGGAATACTTGAATGATTTGATTTTCAACATCTTTCAATTTTCCATTATTCCTGTTTTTCGTGGTAGTTTTATTATTTTAGAATACGTTCTAAATATATTGACCTCCATCAACTTTAATAACTTCACCGGTAATATGGCAGGCAAGGTCTGAACTGAGAAATGCAACCAAATTTGCCACATCTTCCGGTTGTCCCATTTTCCCGAGAACAATTTCTAAGATAGCTTTTTCTCTAACTACTTCGTCCGCATTACGCATCATATCTGTTTCAATCAGTCCGGGTGCTACTGCATTTGACGTAATATGATATTTTCCTAATTCTTTGGCAACTGTTTTGGTTAAACCGATTATTCCTGCTTTGGAAGCAGAATAGTTAGCTTGACCAAACTTTCCACGAAGCCCATTGATAGAGGTTACATTAATTATTCTACCCGATTTTTGTTCTCTAAAAATTCCTGCGACGGCATTAATATAGTTGAAATAGCCTTTAAGATTGACATTGATAACTGTATCCCATTGTTCTTCTTTCATTTTCCAAATTACTCCATCCCAATTAATTCCGGCATTATTTACCAAAATATCAATACTACCAAATTCATTTATCACTTTTTCAACCATTTTTTTTGCATCACTATGATTAGATATATCGGCTTTAACTGCCAATCCCTTTCTTCCCATAGCTTCTATTTGCTCAATTATTTTATCGGCTTCGACACTATGCTTACGATAATTGATTGCAACATTTGCTCCACATTCTGCTAATTTTAAAGCGATAGCAGCTCCTATTCCAAGGCTTCCGCCTGTAACTATAGCAGATTTTTTTTGTAAGTTCATATCAATTTTACATTTATTGTCCATATCAAATTGTTTATTAAATTGAAATTATCTTTACCTTAAAAAGGTAAAATTTTTTCTTAGGCAAATTTATAGAGAAATGTCTCATTTCAATTAAATATTTCATTTTTTTCTTTTAAAGCATTTAATATTTTTTCAGAGGTTATCGGCAGTTCTTTAATTCGAACACCAACTGCATCCTGAATGGCATTGGCTATTGCCCCAAGTACAGGTAGTGTGGCACCTTCACCAACTTCTTTTGCGCCATAGGGTCCGTTGGGCTCATAACTGTCAACCAATGAAGAATCAATTTCCGGTATGTCGGCAGAAGTAGCAATTAAGTAGTTGTGTAAATCAGGGTTCAGCATAACCCCTTTGTCATTAAAGACTTGATTTTCTAATAGAACTTCACTCATACCCATTACAATAGCTCCTTCTATTTGTCCTTCTACTGCCAGCGGGTTAATTGCCGTCCCACAATCATGGGCATCCCAAAAGTTAACAACTTTTACTTTTCCGGTTTCCACATCCACATCTACTTCGCAGATTGATGCTGAAAAAGAAAATGCCGGCGAAGTTCCAACGGCTGCACCCTTATATGTACCGCCCAGACCTTCCGGAGGTGAGTAATGTCCTTTACCTAACAATGGTCCTTTTAGTGAAAAATAATTTTCCGCTGCTTTTGACCAGTCTATATTATTTTCGGGATTTTCAATTTCAAAAATCTTATTGTTTTTAGCATTGAGTTTCTCAACATCAATATTTAATATTTCAGAAGCAACAGCTAACACTTGCTTTTTAACTTCTTCACCTGCCATTTTAGAAGCATTCCCGCCCATTAATGTAACCCGACTTGAATAAGCGCCGAATCCGATGGGAGTAAGGTCGCTATCTGCTGACACAACGCTCATGTGATCCAATGTAATTCCCATTGCCTCAGCAGCCGCTTGTGCTAATACGGTATCACTTCCTTGTCCGATATCTGCATCACCAACCAAAAGAATCGCTTTTGAGCCATCTTCCATTACTTTGATTGTTGCATTTGAATGTGGAAATTTCGACCTGTAAATTGGATAACCGGCACCTGACACAAATCCTCCACATCCAATACCTACACCACGACCAAATGGTAATTTCCCTTTCTTTTCGTCCCATCCTGATTTCTTTCTAACCAAATCGAGACAAGCCTTTAATTCACACGAATGAATATCCAAATCATTACAGGTTCTGTACTCGGGAGTCATGGCGTTAATCTTTCTGATTTCGATATGGTCCATTCCAATATCATCGGCAAGCATTGATAAAAGTGATTCGAATGCAAAACGGGGATGTGGAGTACCGTGTCCTCTCATTGCTCCGCAAGGCGGAAGATTTGTGTTTACACGGTAGCCGTCATATTTGTAGTTAGAAAATTTGTATAATGTTGCTAACATTGAGCCGGCATAGTAAGTTGACACAATACCAAAACTGGAATATGCCCCTCCTTCGAGAACGGCTTTTTGCTTTACAGCTGTTATGGTGCCATCTTTTTTCACACCTATTTTCATATCAATAAATTGCTTGTGCCTTCCGCGCCCGTATAAATACATTTCCTCACGCGTAAATCGCATTTTAACAGCTCTTCCGGCTTCCCTGGCAAGAAATATTGATAAAACTTCAAGAATATTTGTTGCTGCTTTAGATCCAAATCCACCACCGCAATTGGTCATAATAACTCTGATATTTCCTAACGGCAAACCCAGGATTCTTGAAAGTTGATGATGTACATAATGAACAACCTGAGTGGAAGTATGCAAGGTTACCTTGTTGTTTTGGTCCCATTCGGCAACAACACTATGAGGTTCCATCGGGTTTTGATAAATTCTATTTCCAACAAATCTTTCTTCCCGGATAAAGTCGGCTTCGGCAAATCCTTTTTCGATATCTCCAAAATGATGATCAACTCTTGTATTAATATTGTTTTTGTATTTATCATCAAACAATCTTGGAGCTCCATCTTTCATGGCTTCTTCGGGGTCAAATACAGCAGGTAATTCTTCATATTCGACATCAATCAGCTTTATTGCTTCGTAGCATGTTTCCTCATCAATGGCAGCAACTGCGGCAACAACATCACCTACATATCTTACTTTATTTTTTGCTAAAATATTTTCATCATACCTTGGTGGAGAAGTGCCATAAGTTACATCGGGGACATCTTTTCCGGTAAGGATAACTTTTACGCCCGGGAGCGCTTTTGCTTTTGTGGTATCAATAGAAATGATATTTGCATGAGCGACAGGGCTTAACAATAATTTTCCGTAAATCATGTTGGGAACAGAAATATCATCGGTATATATGGCGCGTCCTGTGGCTTTATCCGGTGCATCAACTTTTGGAAGTCTTTTTCCGACAACCGACAGGTTTATTGCTGATTTCTGTGGAGTATAGATAATTTCTTTGGGTTCTTTCCCATTTAAATAATCTCTTGCTGTTTCAACTGCTTCTATTATTTTAGTATATCCGGTACACCTGCAAAGATTTCCGCTTATTAGGTTCATTATTTCTTCGTGAGTAGGGTTGGAATTTTCATCAAGTATTGATTTGGTTCTTATAATCATACCCGGTGTACAAAATCCACATTGAATTGCTCCTTTTTCTATAAATGCCCTTTGAATAGGGTGGAGTTCATTTCCATTAGCCACGCCTTCAATTGTGGTAATACTTTTCCCATCAATTTCAAGGGCAAGCACAATACATGAATTTACAACTTTCCCGTCGAGAATTACCGTACAGGCGCCACAATCTCCAACACCACATCCTTTTTTAGTTCCTGTTAACCGAAGGTCATTGCGAAGCATGTCAACAAGTGTGGTATTTGGTTTCACGGCAACTTCGTAATCGTTACCATTGACTTTTATATTTATCAAATGTTTCATCATTTTATCAATTTATTAGATAGTAGCTCTAATTACGGCACTTTTTATTGATCTTTTTACGAGAACTTTAACTAATCGTTTCCGGTAATCAGCTGATCCTCTGATATCACTTAAAGGGCTTGAGTCAGCAGCAGCAAGATCTCCAGCCTTATTTACAACCTCATAATTATTTATTAGATATTGAACCTTTTCACCGATTAGAATTTTCGAAGCTGCTTCACTAACAAATGGCGTAGGAGCAACGGCACCAATAACGATTTTTGCATCAACACAAACGCCATCGTTTATGGTTATTAATGCGACCGCAGAAGCAACAGATATTGAGGCAGCATTTCGCAATCCAAATTTCTGAATGCTAATTCCTGTTCCGTGTTTTAATTTGGGGACTTTTATTTTTGTTAGTATTTCGCCCTTTTTCATAGAGGTCTTCCTGTGAAAAATAAAGAAATCATTTACAGAAACCTCTCTGCTTCCATTAATATCAATTAATTCCAAAGTACAACCGGAGGCGAGAAGAACCGGAGCTGTATCGCAGCAAGAAGCAGCAGTACAAATATTACCACCGATGGTTGCAATATTTCTAACTTGTGCAGTTCCAACATTAGCCGAGGCTTCCGGTAAAGCAGGGTAATGTTGTTTAAGCAAACTTGAATTTACAATTGCATTATGCGTTGTGGCAGCTCCTATTATAATGTAGTGGTCGTTTTCTTTTATCTCTGCTAATTCTTTAATATCGGCAAGTGAGATAATATTCTCATGGTACCGTAGCCCACTCTTCATCTCAACTAACAAATCGGTTCCTCCTGCCATCAATGCGCAATCCTTGTGTTGTTGAAGCATATTGCAAGCTTCCGTTAATGATTTTGGTCGTAAATAGTTAAAATTTTTTAGATACAT
>ENA-ORDP01001981-ORDP01001981.1-marine-sediment-metagenome-genome-assembly--contig:-NODE-1981-length-10428-cov-3.885665_pt1 | contig 10428 bp, 11 predicted proteins | sample MGYA00248627_ERZ508539 | MGnify/ENA primary metagenome ERZ508539 (study PRJEB26208, sample SAMN05571518) | marine sediment metagenome | biome: deep sea; feature: Hydrothermal vent; material... | reverse complement strand
CCACTTTAAACAGGGTAAATGACCGGGCAGGTTTATGTAGGAGCGGGCTCAGACCGCGATAGCGTCTATATTTGTCGTATCATCGTGGTCAGAGCCTGCTCCTACAAAATAAAAACAAATGGTAATCAAAATATCTTAAGTGGATGCCATTTAAGAACAGCTATTTAGACAAAAGGCTGGGGATAATGATGGCATCCATCATATGTGACCAGCCTTTTTTTACGCTAGACTTTCCAGAGTATTGATTCAAATGGATGATACGTGTGATCGTTTACTGATTTTATCAGAAACATATTGCAAATCTGGAAACTTTAGTTTTCTGATGCGTTTTCTTTAGTTAGTGGAGATTGAAACACAAAAAATGAAAAAGCTTTTTGTGGTATTATCAGGATTGCTGTTGGTGCCCGTCTCGATCGCTGAGGTAGTAACCGGCACGGATGAAACGGCACAACTCCCATTCTGGGAATTACGCACTCAGGCGATGACGTTTCGTTTAATACAACGTCTGCCTGATCAAACCCGCGCCTATTTTGCCGGTAGAGGGTTCTCCAAAAAAGACGTAGAGACTATCGCCGGATATTGTATCTTTCAGTCGGTTTATACCAATACAGCTTCTGCAAATAGTCAGCGCGTTATTGAATATGACGCGAGTCAGTGGCGCGTTGACTATAACAATACAGAACAGTCGCTGGTATTGCGCGAAGACTGGCGCAGGATATGGGAAGTGAAGGGTGTGAATAGCGCTCAGAAAATCGCTTTTGAATGGTCTTTGTTACCCTCCCGGCAACGATATCAGGCAACCGATTATAATTGGGGCATGACGGTCTATAAATTACCGCATGGTGCACAATTTAATCTAAAGCTATCCTGGACCTTAAATGGTGAGAAGAAGCAGGCGGTAATTAAGAATATACATTGCGCGAAAGACATTTATATCCCACCGACGGATAATTAATATAGGGGGCAACGTGATGAAAAGATTTAAAAAAATAGTCCTTCTGGTCGTATATATTGTCAGCGTATCAAGTCAGGGCGCCATCGGGCAGGAGTCTTTGCATGAAGTAACGGGTCACCCAACGGCGGCAGATTTTAGTTTACTGGATCTCGATGACAATACTCACACATTGTCGGCCTACAGGGGTAAGGTCGTGATTGTTAATTTCTGGGCAACCTGGTGTCCACCTTGTCGTTTTGAATTACCGGCGATGGAAAAGGCCTATCAAAAGCTTCGAAAAGAGGGTGTCGTGATGCTGGGTATAAATGTAGGGGAGGATGCAGACGTGATATTCTCCTTTACCACTGATTATCCTGTTACTTTTCCGCTATTGATGGACAGCGATTCGAAAGTAACACAGGCCTATCCTGTTGTGGGTTTACCAACTACATTTGTGATTGACCCACAGGGCAGGATTATTTATCGAGCCATTGGTACCCGAGAATGGGATGAACATTCACTGATTCAAAAGGTACTTGCCTTGAAGAAAAATCAAGTTAAGGATTAAAATCCTTTTAGCGTGTTTTATTATTCCTAAAGGGAAATACTTCTAATAGATTTTTTGCTATGCGGCGATGGCCAACCTTATTCCAGTGAACATCACCGGAAATAAAATTCGCCCTGATAATCTCTTCGGGGTTCTGTCCAGATTTAATGAACACTGGAAATAGATTAACAAAATTAACCTGATGTCTGCTGCTCCATGCCTGCCAGTATTTGACTTGCCGAGAATCCAAATCTGAGTGGAATATTTGATCTGGCCAGGGGTAGACCACGACGGTTAAGGAAATATGCTGCGTATCGAGCAGTGACTTTAATTTCAGCATATGTTGCTCAGCCAGTTCAAGGCCTTCAGTTGCATAGCTTTTATAGAGGTCGTCGTCGAGGGTCCACATTGCCCTGCGCTGATTGAGAGCACGATCCCAGGGGCGTAAGCGATTCCGTAACCAGCCTGCCAGGTTTCGTCCCCGACCTAATAAAACGGTATTTTGACTGATAAACTCCTTGAAGCCTGATTTTTTCTTTGTGGGTGGTGTGTCTTTGGTCGTTTGGCCGACAACCGCAATAGTCTGACGGGATATAACATTGCCATGGCGATCGAACTGGTAGCCTTTTGACTCATCTTCCATGTCAGACAGATCAATCAATACCACGAGGTGATCAAACTTGAGATGAACGGTATCAAGCAAGTACTGAACCTTGCGCAGGTAGATAATGGGAGCGTATGAGGTGACGGCTGCATTTAATACATCTATATTTTTATCCGCGAGAGAACGCTGAATGATGCCAGCAAACGTATCCTTGAATTCAATACCAACACCTTCGGTAAACGAGTCACCAATAAGCAGAATACGCTTTTTATTTGTTTGAAGTGGGATATCACGGACTTTACTATCTTTAAAACCCAGGGAATTAGTGCGAACGGTATAATATTGGCGACCCCACTCGGCTTTATCGAATTCAATATTTGCCATCAGGGTATGATGAAAAACCGGGTCAGACCTGCGGTAGGTTGCTTCGAGTTTTTTCGATGAAATATAACTCGGTTCAAACAGGCCCAACGTTTTTAATACGGCAGCGCTGCCAAAATCAATAATAATGAAGGCGATAAGAATAATAATAAAAAGCGTTTTTTTAGGGTGCTTTTCGAAAACGTTGTTTTGTTCTGTTGGCATAGAGTTAGGGGTCTTTTATTGGCCGAGTTTAACGCAGAAATATATTACATGAGTAAGCTGAAATAACAAAATCGGTGAGCATTTTCCTGAATATTGGCTAGATAAACGCGATAACAGCATATATGATGCATTTCAGGCCGAGCTACGAGTAAATATCTGTTGGAACCAACGAAACGTCAGTCAGTTTTTGAGCGTCATCCTAAAACGACTACCTCCATTATCATACTGTTCCTGGTCCTCGCCATGGATATTCTGGCCGCGCAAATCTTATCGGCAGCGGGTTTATATCGTCCACAATACAAGATAGAACGGTATTATCGTATCCAGCATGACGTATTCCATCATACCCTTGTAAAAAATATTACTCATTCAGATGCACGCTGGGGCCCGATTGGTTACCGTGTTGATACCAATTCTCTTGGATTTAAAGACAGATCAGACAGGAAAGTCGCACTTGAGACGAATGGGCAACGTATCGTTTTTCTTGGTGACTCGTTTACCGAGGGGGTGGGTTACGAGTATACCCAGACCTTTGTTGGCCTTATCGACAAGTCAATGCAAAGCAGGAATATAGAAGTATTAAATGCGGCCGTTTCATCATATTCACCGATAATATATCTGCGTAAAACTGAGTATCTAATCAATGACATTGGCCTCAAGTTTGATCATTTGGTTGTCTTTATCGATATCTCTGATATAGAAGACGAGGCAATACACTACGCGTTTGATGAACAGAGGAATGTAGTTGATGCACCAACTTCCAAGGCGAATGAGTTCGATGAACGAATTAAACGTTTTATTACCGAAGATACGATATTGTTAAGCAACTTGCGTATATTCCTCAGGAAGTTAAAAAAATCGAATAAAGAACATAATAAGAAAAAAATAGAAGATGCTCTCAATGTGTTTCGTGGCATGTGGACGTACGATGAGACAGCCTATGAAGACTATGGGAAGAAAGGCGTCCAACTTGCTGTGCAACGTATGGACAAATTATCTTCCCTGCTTAAGCAACACAAAATTAAACTTTCTATTGCAGTATATCCCTGGCCGGATCAGATTATGCGCGGTGATGTGAACTGCAAACAGGTTACTATCTGGCAAAGTTGGGCTAGTGATCATAATGTGGGATTTATCAATCTGTTTCCTGCCTTTATGACCGGTGAAAAGGCAGAAGACATTATTCGACGATACTATATTCTTGGGGACGTTCACTGGAACAAGGCAGGCCATGAGCTTGTGGCGAAAAACACACTCCACTATCTCGTCAATCATTGATCACCCTATAAGGGTATTTGCCTGAGTATGAAAATAGAACGCGAATAAAATGGGTAAACGACGGACAAGGTTATAGTAAAATGAATATTCTGGGTATTTCAGCGTATTACCATGATAGTGCGGCGGCACTGGTGCAAGATGGCATTATTGTCTCTGCTGCTCAGGAGGAGCGTTTTACTCGCAAGAAACATGATGCAGGCTTCCCTGAATATGCGATTAAAAGCTGTTTGGCAGAAGCTATGCTTACGTTAGCTGATATTGACTATGTCTGTTTTTATGATAAACCGTTGGTGAAGTTTGAACGGTTGCTTGAAACGTATCTTGCCTACGCGCCAAAAGGCTTTCGCTCTTTCGTGGCGGCGATTCCTGTCTGGTTAAAAGAAAAGTTGTATTTAAAGGCGACCTTGAAAAAGGAACTGTCACGTTTAGCAGGGATGAAGGAAAAGCAATTACCTCCTTTGTTGTTTAACGATCACCACCGTTCTCACGCCGCATCGGCTTTTTATCCGAGCCCTTATGAAAAAGCAGCGGTACTTTGTCTGGATGGTGTTGGTGAGTGGGCGACCAGTACGGTCTGGCTGGGTGAAAACAATACGCTTACCCCTTTATGGGAGATTGATTTTCCGCATTCGCTCGGTCTTTTGTATTCTGCTTTTACCTATTACACCGGTTTCAAGGTCAATTCTGGTGAATACAAACTAATGGGTCTGGCGCCCTATGGTGAGCCAAAATACGTTGATCTAATCATGGATAATCTTATCGACTTAAAAGACGATGGGACTTTTCGTCTTGATATGCGTTATTTTAATTATGCGACGGGTCTCACCATGACTAACAAGAAATTTCATAGCTTGTTCAGTGCGCCGCCGCGTAAACCTGAAACTGAAATTTCGCAAAAAGAAATGGATATTGCCCGTTCTATTCAGGAGGTAACGGAACGCATTGTACTTAAACTTGCAGTGACTATTCAAAAAGAAACGGGTACTGAGTACCTTTGTCTGGCTGGTGGGGTTGCGCTGAACTGCGTTTCCAACGGGCGTTTATTACGCGAAGGTCCGTTTAAAGATCTCTGGATTCAACCCGCGGCAGGTGATGCAGGCGGCGCGTTGGGGGCAGCGTTAACGGTCTGGTATGAGTATCTGGAAAATAAACGCGAGTCGGACAATCAGACCGATCACATGCGTGGTTCCTATCTGGGACAGCACTTCAAGAATGATGAGATCCGTGAATACCTGGAAAGCATCAATGCTAATTACACGGAGCTGGCCGATGATCAATTGATGCCCCAATTGTCAGATATTATTGATAACGATAATGTTGTCGGCTGGTTTAATGGGCCCATGGAGTTCGGCCCACGTGCTCTGGGTGGTCGTTCTATAATTGGCGATCCACGCAGTGAGAAAATGCAGTCTATAATGAATCTCAAGATCAAGTATCGGGAATCATTCAGGCCATTTGCGCCGGCCGTGAAAGCTGAAAAAGTCTCTGACTGGTTTGAAATTGATCGCAAAAGTCCTTATATGCTGCTGGTCGCGCCGGTGGCGAAAGACAAGCGTATTAGCATGACAGAGGAGCAGGAAAAATTGTTCGGTATCGATAAACTGAAAATTACCCGTTCTGAAATACCGGCCGTCACCCATGTTGATTATTCTGCGCGTATCCAGACTATCCACAAGGAGACCAATCCGCGTTTCTATGATTTGATCGATCACTGTGAACAGAAAACAGGTTGCCCAATTGTGATTAATACGTCCTTTAATGTTCGCGGTGAACCGATAGTAGCCAGCCCGGAAGATGCTTATCGATGTTTTATGCGTACCGAGATGGATTACCTTGTTCTGGAAAACTGCCTGCTGGACAAAAAACAGCAACCAGCCTGGAACGAGAACACAGACTGGAAAAACGAATTCGCACTGGATTAATAATATGGCCAATAATAATACACCTTTAAGTAAGCACGAATTACGTAAATTTGGAATGATCACGGGGACCATTTTTGCGGTATTGTTTGGTCTCCTGTTTCCATGGTTTTTAGATCGTGGTAGTCCATACTGGCCATGGATAGTGGCTACTGTGCTCATTGTCTGGGCATTAGTGCAGCCAGTAAGCTTGAATCCTGTTTATAAAAGCTGGATGAAAATAGGCCTTGTGCTGGGTTGGATTAATACTCGAATCATTTTGAGTATTATGTTCTATGTTATTTTTATGCCTATCGGACTGGTAATGAGAATATTTGGTGTGGATTTATTGAAAAGAAAATTAGAAGATACGAATACCTATCGGGTAGAATCAACTCAACAGAATAAAGAACATATTGAGAGGCCGTATTAATGTTGGATTTGCTGAAAGATCTTTGGGGCTTTATGCGAGCACGCAAAAAATTCTGGCTTGCACCGATCATTATTATTATGTTGCTACTGGGCGCGTTGATTGTCCTGACCCAGGGGTCTGTGGTCGCACCCTTTATTTATACATTGTTCTAACTTTATTCCTCATAAAGAAAAAAGCCCGGTGTTAGCCGGGCTTTTGGGGTTATATAACTGGAATGTTTATTAGTCTTTTATATTACTAACCTTGCCATTCTGAAAAGTAATAATCAATCTGTTCCAGCGGGTCTTCCAGAGTGTCCATGTATTTTGCTCGAGGTTCGGGTTGGCATGAGTAGGGGGGTAACCATATGCCATGATCACAGCTTTCCTGCTCATTCCCTTTTTTATTTCTCCCAATTTAATTTGCTTCTGTTCCATCTTCGAGAATTTGTGAAACGTACCACCTTTGGCCATAGGGTTCTTGCTGCTGAATAAAAGTTTGGCCATCTCCGGTCCAGTAAGTTTGTAGTACTTTCGGGTATATATTCTAAAGTTCCTACCGTCTTTGGTAGTGAATTTGATAGCTTTGCTACTCATGTCCCCGAGAGTGATCTTGGTGCCAACAGGCAATATGGCACCGGCATGAAAAAGGATTAGTATTTTCGTTGGTCTTTCGTACCAGATGTTGGTCTTGGTATAGAGGGTTTGCCCTTCTAAACTTGGTTTTGCTGCCGGGGCCTCTTCGTCCTCATCATCGAAAGCCAATGCGATGTTTGCTGAGACAAAGAAGGCGAATAACAATAGCAAGAATCTACTTAGTACTATTTTCATTTAAAATCTCCTTATGATTGATCGATATAAATTATTATCCGTGAAATTCACGTGGTATTTTACAGACAAGCGTGCTGGCTGGCTACATTAACGATAACAATATTGGAGTGAGGGGAGGTTTTTTGCTTATCTGCTGGCACAGGTGCACGTCACCGGGTGGTATTTCTATTCTGGCTATTCGAAGGGGTCCATATATTTTTCTGGAAGTTTGGCGCCGGACTGTTCTTGTTGCTTGTCATCACCGGCTTGAGCACTCAGCGAACGACGATATTTTTCCAGAGCAGCGTCTGCTTGTTGTTGTTGTTTTTTCTCGTTTTGCAGGGCAATTTTTTTGGCGCGTTCCTGTGCCTCCTTGATTTTCTTTGCCCGTTCTTCAGGCGTTAGCTTGGCCTGCACGGCCCTCTTTTGTACGGCTGCTTTTCTAACTTTGGCCGCATTTTCTTTATCCCTGGCTTCTTCCTTACGTTTCGCTTCTGCTTCCTTACGTTTCGCCGCTGCAGCACGTTTCTGTTCTTCGGCTTTTTGTTGTGCTCGGGCCTTATCTGCAGCCCGCTTTGCCGCGGCCTGTTTTTTATCTTTCGCTTCTTGTTTTATAGACTGGCGAATCATGGCGATTCGTTCCGCCGCGTTCTCATGGCCACTTAGTTTTGCCTTGGTGTACCATTCAATGGCCGTGTCATAATTTTTTTCCACACCGCGCCCATTCTCATACATTTCACCGAGCGTGAATTGGGCATTGCTGCTGCCCTGTGCCGCCATCCTGGTTTGAAACTCAAAGACCTGGTGCCAGCTCCCATCAGCGTCGTCGGCATAGGCCTGTTGGCCAAACGGAACAAACGTTATAAGGGCAAAAAAAATAATGACTCTTAGCATATTATTCATTCAGGTAGTTAATCGGTCACATTATGTGTATCGACAAATTATGTGTGAATCTTTAAAGCCCAGTAAAACTATTATAATCAACTAGTTAGGATATATACCGATTCTGGTATGTAACAAGTAAGGATGGCCGGGAAACACGGAGCTGGTTTCCAATTTATGCCGCGCTCATAGATAATGCGCCGATGATTGATACCGTTAATTCACCCTATATTCACGCGGCTACGTCAGACAATTTCAGTTCGCTTGTGCTCGAAAACTCTAACCGGGGTCCCGTTTTAGTAAATTTCTGGTCGCGAAAGGCTGGGCCTTGTCTGCGGTTGTATCCGGTTCTGGATCAATTGACCCATCACTATGCGGGTCGTGTTCTGCTGATCAATGTCGATACCGAGAATGAATTCGTGTTTACCAGGGAATATGGAATTGCCAGCGTGCCAACCTTGAAGTTATTTCGTAATGGCCAGGTCGTCGAGACCTTGCATGGTTATCAGTCTGAGACGGATCTGATAAAGATGCTGGATTTATATGTGAGCAGAGACTCTGACTCGACCCTGGGCAAGGCAATTCAGTTATATGCTGAAGGTGAGCAGGGCAAGGCATTCGAGATGCTCGCAGACGCGATTGTTGAGGATCAGGAAAACCCAAGATTACCCTTAACATTGTGCAAATTGCTAAAGCACGAAGGGCGTTATGTAGAAGCGATAAAACTCGTCCAGTCATTACCTGGCAGGGTTCGACAAAATCGTGAGGTTCAGCAAGTCGAATATATATTGGGATTCTACAATGAAGAGGATATCGCAAACGATCTTGCTACATTACGGATTAAGTCTGAACAGGAACCCAGCAATCTCAATGTAAAAAAGGCACTGGTCAGCCAACATGTGCTGGCGGAGGAATTCGAACATGCGTTGCGAGTATTGGCTCTGATGATGGAACAGGAGCCTGCTTACCGGGATAATTATGCCCAACAGGCGATGTTAAAAATATTCAATATTCTTGATGATGGACACCCACTGATTCGTCAATTTCGTCCCAATTTACAACGTTACCACCACTAACAGCAAAAGCACATCACCCTTATGATGTCTAACCCGCTCAAGTGATAGGTGAATATTCTCGTTACCGGGAAATTGGGATAAGCCAGCATGACGACTAAACTATTGGTGATAATATGACTTATACTTGGTGTGGTCGAATGACAGAGATCCTACAGAGTCGGGAGGCAACATGGGCGTAAGAATAATACACAGCCTTAAACTGATTTTTCTGCTATTTTTGTTGTCGGCGTGCTCAGATCAGGGACAACAAGATACCTTCAAAGCAAAGACCAGCATAGCGGTATCTGCAACGCCGTTATCGGCCCCTTTTTTTGTTGCGGCCGCAAAGGGCTATTTCAGTAAACATGGTATTGACGTGATATTGAAAAAATATCAAGGGGGCCACCTTTGTCTGAAGGCGGTACTAGATGGTGAGTCGGAATTTGGAACTGCTTCGGACTATCCCATTATGCTTAACGCATTCAAGAGAAATGACTACAAAGTGCTGGTAACCTTTGTAAGTTCATATAGTGACGTAAAGCTACTTACCAATCGAAAGAAAATATCACACGTATCAGAACTTAAGTCCAAAAGAATTGGTGTGGTTACCGGTGGCTCAAGCCATTATTTTTTGGACAGGTTCCTGTTATTCAATTCGCTAAAATTGGGGGACGTTTCTATTGAACATATTAACCCTGAAAAAATGCCTGATGCGTTGCAACAAGGACAGGTTGATGCCATTGCAGTATGGGAACCCTTTGGGTATGTAACCAGTCAGAAATTAGGCAGTGACTTAAATATTTTTGAAGCCGATAATTTTTATCGTGAAACCTTTAACCTGGTGGCAATGAAAAAACATGGTAAGGATAAAAGCGGAGTTGAGAGAAAGGTTATTTTGGCATTACAAGATAGCATCGCTTTTATTCACGAGCATCCGAAAGAGGCACAGTCAATTCTTGTAAAAGAACTAAATCTGGACGATAAGTTTATTGACTGGATTTGGGGTGATTTTGATTTTAGATTGTCGCTGGATCAGGCTTTACTGCTAACACTGGAAAATGAGTCGAGATGGGCTATGGAAAACAAAGTGGTAAAAAAGGGTGCGTTACCAAATTATCTTAAATATATTGACACGGCACCACTGCTGTCGATTGATAAGAGCGCGGTTGGCATAATCCAATAATAATATATTGAAATGTTTATTCGTACAAAAATTCGATATGGGGTGTTGTTTGTACTTGCCTTAGGATTTTTTTTGATAGTGGCCTTATTTGTTTCGGAGAGAGAGGTTAGAGAAAATTTTAATGCTGAGACGATTCTGGTTGATATGTATGATGAACTGGGTGAATTACTATTAGTAAGTGAAGACTATTTCTCTTTTCCAAATGAACGGGCTTTAACACAATGGAATCTGAGAAACAGTA
>ENA-ORDP01001980-ORDP01001980.1-marine-sediment-metagenome-genome-assembly--contig:-NODE-1980-length-10431-cov-2.834329_pt1 | contig 10431 bp, 9 predicted proteins | sample MGYA00248627_ERZ508539 | MGnify/ENA primary metagenome ERZ508539 (study PRJEB26208, sample SAMN05571518) | marine sediment metagenome | biome: deep sea; feature: Hydrothermal vent; material... | reverse complement strand
CACGAAACAAAATAACAGGGTCAGAATGGTTCATAATATCTCGGAAATGCTCTAGGATACCATTTCGGTTCGGTGTCGATGCCGTTCTTCGCGAACAGGCCGAGTTCTTTAGCGACATAAATTGAGAACCCGGTATAGGCGGTAATCGACATTGTGTTGACTTTTACTAGTGCCATCGCACCGGTAACGGCGGAAAATACGCCAACACCAATAATGGCACTTGCTAAAACAGCTTGTTTAATATGTCTTTTGATCATTTTTAGTCTCCTTTTTTTTCTGGTTCAGTTTTCGTTCTTGGTCATTCGTGTATTCCATCGGGCTTCAAATCAGGGCGGTGGTTTTTGGTATGATGATCTGACCCTCACCCCAAAATTCCGCCCGCGATTGTTTGCCCGATGCAATTTCTGCCACCGATTTGGCTACTTTCTCTTGTGCATCTGCAAGGGTAATCGCCCCGTCAACCAATCCATCGAGTGAGACATCAATACTATCGGCCCAGTGACTGAGTGTTTTCCCATTGCCGCACATCTTGATAGCCGGAGTCAGCGGGTTTCCAGATGGATTAAAAACACCCAGCGCAAACAAAGTGATTTGTGCGCCCGCAGCCGTCATTCCGGTTAAAGAGACAGGAGAGAAAAATGGCGTGTCCATGAAATAGAGCCCCGTCTTCGATGGTTGCTCGGCAAACTCGAGGCAGCCATCGATGGCAAGTTCGCCAATCTTGCAAATAGCCCCCATCGACTTTTCGATCAGTGTCGTCAGCCCGGCTTCGATGTTCTCGCGCGTTGGGTTAACCCCGCGATAGCGATCACCGTCTTCCTCTGTGCGTTGGTCAGCGGCAGTAATAAAGGCAAGCGCCTTGTTTGCAACCATGGGGGATACCGCGCGTGCGCGAACTACATCTTCGGCGCCAATGAATTCCGCCGTCTCGGAAATGATCGCCGTGCCTCCCGCCCGGACAAGCCGTTCAACAAAACGACCGATGGCAGGATTTGCGCATATGGCGCTGGTTGCATCGGAGCCGCCGCATTCCAGCGCGACCGTCAATGACGAAAGCCTTTGCGGGGACCGTGTTGCCTGGCGACAGAGCGTATCGAGTTCTGAAACAGTTGTTTGCGCTTTCTTGACAGCGCCCGACATTCCCGCCTGATCCATAAGAACCAATATCCTGGCAGGGCGTTTGTGGCCTGCCTGCCTGTCCTGCCAATTCTTGCCCGACACCCGGTCAAAGCACAATATCAACGTGGCCCCCACATTGGGGTGGTCGATGAGTTTGGCGAGAACGTCTTCCTGCCCTGCGGCATCTTCTCCGCGCAGTCCGCGTAGGAAGTCACCCGTAATCACCACCACATTCTCTTGCCCGGCAGCGGCCAATTCCGCCCAGCGATTTGTCAATGATATTGTCGATAGAATTAAGAGGTAATTTCGAACACCAACGCGTCCATCTGATCGCAGATAACCTTGGAAGAACGGGCTATCTCTGTCCTTTCCCATCACCTGATCTTTGCTGGACGTGCGCTGCGATTCAGCGGCAATTGTGGACATGGACATGCTCCCCCGCCTTTATATTCTGCGTTGCATGGCCAATTGTCACATTGTACTTGATGATGCTTGATCCTTGGGAGATCGCTTCCAACGCGGCCTTGTGTCCAAAAGAAATACCAGGCGACACAGATCCACCGCCGATCAGGGCCGTCAAATCACACAGGTCATCCAGTAAAGTGGTCACATTGTCCTGCGGGTGCATTATTAAGTGCGCCCGTCCTGTGCTTTTCGCCAGATCCTGTTTAACGTGCTTCATTTTCTATCCGGGCCCAACTCCTGATAAGGAATAAACTGCGTGCTCTGTGGTATAGAACGCGACGGCACTGCGCCCTACAGACGACGCGCCAACGCCCGACTCTTTGATTCCGCCAAACGGCATATGGCTATCGGGAATGGTGCCGTGATTTACGTGCAACATGCCGCTTTCGCTTTCGCTCAAAAAGCGTTCAACCACATTAAGGCGTTCGGAAAAAACAGAGGAAGACAAACCAAAACTGACACTGTTGGCCAGAAACAGCGCCTCATCCAGTGAGCTGTATGAGGTGACGCTCAAAACAGGACCGAATACTTCCTCGTGGAAAATCCTGCTTTCAGGCCGCACCGACGCAAGCACCACAGGTCGGTAAAAATAACCTTCGTCCAATCCCTGGCCAAGGCCCGGCAGTCCACCTGTTATACGGCGCGCGCCATCCTTTTCAGCTTCCTCGACATAGGCCTTTACCTTATCCCGGTGGGACCCGGTAATCAGCGGGCCGATCGTTACACCCTCTTTCATACCATCCCCGACTACCGCGGTGTCTGCGCGCCGCGCCAGTCCCTCAATCACTGCATCGGCCAGTTCGTCGGACACGATTATTCTTGAGATAGCCGTACAACGTTGTCCGGCGCAGAGCATGGCTGCATTAAAAACCTGATCCAGGCAATCATCCAGATCAGAACTATCGTTAATAATAGCCGGGTTTTTACCACCAAGTTCCAGGCTAACTTCGACAAGATTTTCTGCCGCCATGTGATAAATCTGGCGGCCAACTTCCACCGAACCGGTAAACGTGACCCCGTTGACAATTGGGTTGCTAACGAGTGCTTGTCCGACCTCTGCATCGCCAATGACGCAACGCACCAACCCTTCTGGCAGGCATTTTTTGGCGCACTTTTCGATTAGCAACGCAGCCTTTGGGGTCAACTCCGATGGCTTCAAAATGATGGCATTGCCATATGTCAGTGCCGGGGTGATTTTGCGCAAAGGTGCCAGAACAGGAAAATTCCATGGTGTTACACCGGCTATGACGCCACGGGGCCGCCGCGTGGTCCACGATCGCACCCCTGGCCGCGCACTTGGCATGACATCACCGACCGGGTTTAATGTCTGCGCAATCATGAAGCGTGATTCTGAAAGTGCCTTGGCAACCTCGCCTCTGGCCTCACCAATGGGTTTACCCTGTTCCAATGTGATGGCCCTGGCCAGATCTTCGCCGCAGCTTTGCAGTTCCGCCACGAAAGCGCCCAATGCACGCGCTCGGCTGAACGCATCCTGCCTGGCCCAACCCTGCTGTGCCACACGGGCTTCTTGTAAGGCCTTAGTCACTTCGCTCGACGTATGGGCCGTATATTCGCCAACAATTTGTTTGGGATCTGCCGGATTGCGCGACTCAAACACGAGCTTCCTTTTCACTTTATTCTTCCCCTATTTCAGATCATTTTACTTGATCAGAATAGCTATGATAGCGCTAACATTATAGCTGCGCAAGGTCTCATTCCCGGTGATTTTGCGTATCTATAGATACCATCCAAAAAAATACGTATATGGTACAAGGCATTAAAATGGCGCAGATAATAACCACCTGACAGAATTAACGAGGAAATAAGTGTGACGAACACAGGGAACAAACGCAGTGCGCGCCGATCTGCATCTGGACCAAAAATGGTTGATGTCGCGTTGGCTGCCGGCGTTTCAACCATTACCATTTCCCGTGCGATCAAGACTCCCGACAAGGTCAGCCCCGACACCCGCAAAAAGGTAAAGGCCGCCATGGATGCCTTGGGCTATATACCCAATCTGGTCGCCGGTTCTCTGGCCAGCACGCACTCACATGTGATTGGTATTGTCGTTCCGACAATTACCAATTCGCTTTTTGCCGATACTGTAGAGGGTTTGACAAATGTTATCAGGCCGCACAATTTTCATATTTTGATTGGTTCGTCACGCTACGATATTGAGGAAGAGGAAGACATCGTGCGGGCGTTTCTCGGACAACGTGTAGAGGCAATGGTATTAACCGGGGATACCCATTCCAAAGCCACCCGCAAGATGCTGCTTCAAACCAACACGCCGGTTGTGGAGATGTGGACGATGACCAAGAATCCGATTGATATGGTCATTGGTTTTTCAAATTTTGAAGCCGCCCGCCAGATGACAAACTATCTGATTACAAGTGGCTATCAATACATCGCCTATCTTGGCGGCCTTATTAAAAACAATGATCGCACGAGCCAACGTCTGGCGGGATATAACGACGCCATAAACGAGGCAGGGTTGGCCTATCCAGAAACCTACAAATGCTCTTCTGCTTTTGATTTTAAGGAAGGCGGGCGGGCCATTCGTTCTTTGCTTGAAGCCCATCCGGAAATCGATGCCGTATTTGCGGCAAGCGATGTACTTGCCGTTGGGGCCATCCAGGAATGTTTGCGTCAAGGCTGGTCTGTACCAGAACGCATCGCCATCGCAGGCCTTGATGATTCAATCATCGCCGCCGTGCTGGTTCCGCCTCTCACGACAGTGCGAATTCCAAGATACAAGATTGGCGAGGTCATCGGAAAGAAGCTTTTGCGACGGTTACGCGGCCCAAGGGACGAAACCAGTGACATTGTTGATTTGGGATTTGAAATCGTCAAACGAGCATCTGCCTAAGCAGATTGGGCGTTGTCACATTAACGGCCTGTGATCACGGAAACCCATCGCCACCGCTGTTCATGCAGCGGCACTCGCACTTTCCCACACATCGATATCGACCTGCCTAAGGTGACATCATCCGACTTGGTGACCGGGGTGTTAGAAAAACCGCACTGAGACGGCCCCACTGGCTTTTAGCCGGAGAGCCTATTGTATGACCAATGGCGCCCCGACCTTCAAAGCCGGAGTGTCGCTTTTTCGGTCAGCGACAACCACTCAATGCGGGGTTTTCTAAGCCCCAGAACCATGCGTCTTGGTTCTGGGGAATACGATAGTGGTGAATTCGATCAATGGGAAGTGTAGAGGAGATCAGGACATCGTCTAACTTGCCGCTTTGAGATGCTCGGCAGCTTTGCGAGCTAAAGCTATGAAGTCATCGTAAGTCTCAAAGTGATGTTCCAGCATTTCAACTTGTCGCACAAGAACGCTACAAAATAGGCCCCGTCGACTCAAGACAGATTCCTCTGACAATGCCCACGGTTACCCTGACCGAGTGGCTTCAACTCGTGGCCCAAGACTCAACGCATCATTGTCTTCACCGGTCTGTACACTTTCCGCTGATATCACCATGCCGCATTCCTTGATTGATGATTCAATTTCCGATTCATTTCATACAAATCCCTTGGGAAAGGTCTATAGCTTCCGCACTCGGCACAGTGACGTCTTCAGGTTGACCTGGTCGGAGATCGGGTCGCGACGGCTTCTTTTGGTCAGGAAATTGACGGAACGCCAAGGATTGTAGGGTTGCCGTTCGCCCCATCCAATTGGCATGAAGACCGATGTGGCGCGGATCCCGGGGGTCAGCCATGCCAAAGCCTCGACACGGCCTTCAGCCGTTTCGATTGCTACCCGTTCGCCGTCGATAATATCAAGTTGCCGGGCCTTTTCCGGATGGATTTGCACATAGAGGTCCGGCCACATCTCCTGAGCCTGCCAAAAATAATGGGTCCAACCGTGAAAGTGGGGAGCCGGCGGGCGACCGGTGACCAGTTCCGTGTCGAAGACCGGGGTTTTAACTTCAGTTTCGACGATTTTTGCCGGGGAGGCACCGGTTCGATTTCTGAAAAAAGGCGAAATCATGCCCTCTTCGCTATCGTTGAGCAGATAGTCGAGATGGGGCATTTGGACGAGTTGTTCCTGCTCTGAATAAAACTCGGGCAGCGCTGACAACCCCATCACGGCAAAGCGGTCTTCCATGGCCTGGGTCCAGAATTCCAACCGGCCACTGGCAGTGGGAAACCGCTTGCGATCCGGCGAAGAATTGACCGAGTCCTCAAGATAAAGGGTTTCCTGCTCTTGCGCCGCTTCGTTTGCCAGTGGAAAACGAACCCAGCCCCGGGTGGCATCGCGCATACGTTTTGTCGTGCAGCCGCGCAAGTCCCCGGTATCGGACAGAATTTCATCCCAAAATACAGCCGGGTCTTTGTAGGCCTCCTTGAGGACATCGCCAAAGCCAAACCGCTTGCCGAGTTCGACCCATATCCAGGCGTCGGATTTTGCTTCGCCCGGCGGATCAATGAGCTTGTCGTTCCAGCCAAGTCGGCGATCATCGCTGGCGCGGTTCATGCCGCCCCGTTCGATACCGGTAGCGACCGGCAGCAAATAGTCGGCGAAGGCCGACGTTTCGTTTTCGTACAAATCCATATGGACAATCAGGTCCAGTGCCTTGAAGGCCTCGCAACTTTCTTCCAGGCCTGGCCATTGGGCCAGCGGATTGCTGCCGGCGATGATCGCCCGGATGGGGTATGGTTTACCCCGCCGCATGGCGTCAACCCAGGCCGCTGGATTGCGCCGCACCATCGGTTTGTCGATTTTGGCGCGACGTTCCGGCGGCACTTCAGGGGCGATCGAAGTGACTGCCGTCGCATTGAAATAGCCGCCGCCGCGACGGCCCCAATTTCCGGTAATCGCCGCTAGATACATGAGCACCCGGTTTGTCTGGACCCCGTTGGTATGTTGGGTGGTGCCACGTTTGGAGAATATCATGCAGCCGTCCGCAGCGGCAATTTGCTCAGCCAACCGGCGAATTTCATCGGCTGAAATATCGGTAATAGGTTCCGCCCAATCCGGGCTGTAGCCGCGCTCGAAAATGAAGTCGCGCCAGCGCTCCCAGCCCTCGACCCACTTACTGCAAAATTCCAGATCATGCAGGTCATTGCTCAAAATATGATACGCCAAGGCCAACCCCAGTGCCATATCGGTACCCGATCGGATCGGCAGCCAGCGATCGGCTTTGCTGGCGGTCACTGTAAGTCGCGGATCGACTACGACCATTGGCGTGTTATTGCGGATGCGCCAATGGTTGACCATACCGAAATAAACGGGGCGGGTTTCACCCTGATTATCACCGATATAGAGATACATTCCGGCGCTGCCAATGTCCCTTTCGGTATAGCTGTTCGGGATAACAGAATTTCCCTGTGTTAGCGTGTAGGCGATTGTTTTGGCCGACGCACAAAGTGGTTCCGTCCCTTCGACGTTCGGAGTACCCCACAGCTGGCCGAAGAAATTGATATACCCGCGGATTGTTATGACGCCGGTGCGAGTGCCCGAATAAATCGCCAACGCTTCCTTGCCCCATTTGTCGGCCATGGCTGTCAGGCGCTCGGCGATTTCGTCAAACGCCTGATCCCAGCTGATCGGCCTAAAACGGCCTTCGCCGCGCTCGCCGACACGTTTCATGGGATGGCTCAGCCGTCGTGGATCATTGTACTGTTGAAGCATCATCTGCGATTTGGAACAGATGCGGCCACCCAGTACGGGATCATCCAGATTACCGCTAATCCCGAATAGGCGATTGCCACGCAAATGATACTTCAGCGAACAGGCGTTGAAGCAGATATTGCAAATGCCGGTTTCAACGCGATCGGTGGTCCGTTGATCACGCGGCATGCCGTAGGGGGACGCGGTGTCGTCGTTACTCGGTAACTGCTGAGAAATCCGGGGACGGCTTATCTTCGGCACCGTCATCTGATCGTCGTGGCGCCGAGTATCTTTCGTCCGCTCAAGGTAGATCATTGCCGGCCCCAGCATATAGGCATCATGGCTTTTGGGCGTTCGGCCATCCCTCTCGCTTTGGGCCAACAGGCTCCCGCGTTGACCCAACTGGATTGCCAAACCGGGGCAAACCTCGGCGCATGCGGTTGCGCGGCCCTCGGCGCGACGGGCTTCGCAAAGGTCACATTTAACGGCGTGATGGCCGACGGGATCGAAGCCCATGGCGTCATAGGGGCAGGACAGGACACATTCACCACATCCCGTGCAGCGTTGCTCGTCAACGACAACAACACCGGTAAGAGGATTTTTGTCAATCGCCTTTGGACTCAAGGGGCAGACGCGCAGGCAGGCCGGTCGCTCGCAGTGCTGGCACATGACAGGCAGAAACGAAAGTGAAGGTGATTTTTCCGGGCCCTGTAGCCAGACAACCCTGTTGCGCCGCTCGGCGGGCCCCAGCCCATGTTCCTGTTTGCAGGCGGCCTCGCAGCTTTTGCATCCAATGCAACGCTCGAGATCAATCAGCAGGGCCAGCCGTTTATCGTCGGCGATTGCTATATCGCTCAACTTGCCCACTCCGCCAGATGCCACCAGGTGATGTCTCCACCGTCGGCCACATAGCCGGCGTAAAGGGTCACGGTGACGACATGGACGACTAATCCGGCGACCAGAAGCCATGCGGCAATCATATGAAGGCGCCGCCAGTTAGCTAGCTGTCGTCCGGCAGACCGACGGGCGCCCAGCAAGTTTGCTTCCAAACCCGCCAGCCGTGCGTAGGCAAGGGCACGCCCGGGTTGTTTCAACCAATGCCTCAGAGTCAGCGAAAATGTTCCTTCAAAGGCATCGACATCTATTTTCGCAAGCAATTCCCTTTTCGCTGAAATAATGTTTTGAAGTGCTGAAACAGACTTTGGGTCGGCGGCTAAAAAGGCGTTGGGGCGGGACGCCATAATCATGGCCAGACGGTCGCCGCCTTTCGTTCTCGCCCAGTAACCTTGAATGACCAGGAAGAATATCAATACAACGAGCAGCGCCGGCGGCCGGTTCCAACCAGCCGCAGAGTGGAGAGTTACCAGCACAGCAGCAAGTGATCCTGCCATTATGTGAGCGATAAACCAAAGCCTTGGGGCGGCCGATCGACCGCCTCGCTTGGCCATGGAAAATGCCATCGGAACCAGGAGCAGAAGCGCACCGGCGACGCCGACAACATAAGGCTCCGGGCTGCCGGCTGTGCGCCACGGTAAGGGCAATGCCGGGAAGATCAGATAGCCGAGAAGTATCACCAGCGCCGCCCCCCCCACTACTGCGAGCAGTGTGCGCTGCTTTAGTTCGACGGGTTGGCTAAACCGCTGCATCCTCGTGACTGGTCGGTGCCGCTTTGAGTTGGCTGATCGCCGCTTCGCATGATTCTTCCACCAGTGTGCGACTGGCTTTTTCGGCGGCGTCCCGATCACCCGTCTGAATAGCCCGTAGCATGGTCCGCCATATCTTTGCCGAGCGCTGGCGTCGAGCCGGCGTCGCCAGGCCTAGCCAGGAATAACGCAAAGTCTGGCGCGAAAATGACCGCACCAATTCATAAAGCCGTTCGTTGTCGCTGGCGCGACTCAGGTACAGACTCAATCGGAAGCTGATCGAAACGTATTTCTCCGCAGCGTCCGGATCGGTGCTCAGTTTTCCCAGTTGAGACACCCATGATTTGATTTGATCCAATTGATCCGGCCTCATATTGCCAACAGCCAGACGCATGCTCAATCCGATCAGGCCAGCGCGAATATTGAATATGTCGGTGACTTCCTTGACGGTAAGCGAGGTCACCTGTGCGCCACGGCGGGGCAGGATTTCGACCACCCCTTCGCGTTCCAACAAGCGCAGGGCTTCGCGGACAGGCCCCCGGCTGACCTGATACATGTCGGCAATGGATTGCTCGGGAATACGCTGTCCCGGTTGGAATTCCCCAAGCAGGATCGCCTGACTGATACGCTCCGCAATTTGCTCGGAAATTGAGAGAGGGCGGGACTCCGGGACAAGCCGCCAGTCGAAGTCTACATTTGACTCACCTGTCGCGTATCTATCTTGTCCTGTTTCCACGACCATTCCAATTCCCATTGGCACCTTGGGCAACGTTGCTATCCTCACGTTTCCAACAACGCAATTTGCTGATTTTCAGTCACCGCATCACCCTTTGCAACCAAAACTTTAATGATCGTGCCGGCAGCGGGTGCGTCTATCGGTATCTCCATTTTCATGGATTCCAGGATTATGATGGGGTCGTCTTCTTCGACGACAGTGCCCGCCTCGGCCTCAACCAACCAGACGGTGCCGGAAACTTCAGAAATTACTTTGATTTCAGCCAATGCCGCTCTCCTTGTTTGTACTGTTTAATACTAAAATGTCGTGGGCCACGTCCGCATCTCATGTTTTCCGACGCCATTGGTGGTGTCGCGCCGGTGGAAATCAAGCGCCTCGATCAAATATGTCCGCGTGTTTCTGGGGTCGATGACATCCTGGGCGCCAAAACAGCTCGCCAAATCGTAGGCCGAAGTACCACGTTGCATCGATTGAAGCAGTTCTTCGAATCGCTGCGGATCGCTATTTGGATGAACGCCGTGGACGACGCTGACGCCGACATTCGGAGCCATGAAACTTATCTCGGCTGTGTACCATGCCGCGACTTCGTCGGAGTTTTGCCCGCCGCCCATGTTGAGGTACGCCTGACCGTAGGATTTGCGCATTATGACGGATATCTTGGGCACAGAGCAAAGTTGAAGCGCGTGCATGAAATTCATAATTTTGCCTGGCGCCTTGTGACGTTCACCTTCGAGCCCGATTAAAAACCCCGGCGTATCGACCAGCAGAACCACCGGAATGTTGAAAGAGTCGCAAAGCACCAGAAAGTTCGTCACCTTGTCGCAGGAGTCCGTGTCCAGCGCGCCGCCTTTGAA
>ENA-ORDP01001979-ORDP01001979.1-marine-sediment-metagenome-genome-assembly--contig:-NODE-1979-length-10446-cov-4.043403_pt1 | contig 10446 bp, 10 predicted proteins | sample MGYA00248627_ERZ508539 | MGnify/ENA primary metagenome ERZ508539 (study PRJEB26208, sample SAMN05571518) | marine sediment metagenome | biome: deep sea; feature: Hydrothermal vent; material... | reverse complement strand
AATATAACCTGTATGCTTTTGATATTTCAGTTTTAAATTAGTTGTAAAACCTTTTTTGATCGCAATTTCATTGGTGTAACATACCTGATATTCTGATTGATTCAATAGAAACATCATTTGACGTTGAAGTTTTCTTCTATGCCAGAGGTCATCAGAATCGAGGAAGGCTATATATTCTCCATTAGCCTGTGTGATACCAAGATTCCTGGCTGAACTGACCCCTTTATTGTTCTGATAAAGATAACGACAATGTTGATCCACCGAATCTTTACTCAAAAAGGGTTTAATCCGGGTGTAAGTATCATCAATAGAGCCATCGTCTATAATTAGCACTTCCACAGGGGAATAACTTTGATTTATAACCGATTGAAGGGCTTCCACAAGAAAATCAACCCGGTTATAAGTTGGGATAATCACACTTACTAAAGGTTTTTCAGACATACTAATTGATCCAATGTTTGCTCAGGCTTATTTGATGGAGCACTATTTGACGTCACTGTTCAGTATTGACAGCAATTAACTGTTTTGCAAGGACCTCCAATTTTAACAAATTGCTTCTCCCTTAGCAAGTGGATAAGTTCTTTTCTACTATTACTAAAGAAGATTTCATTAATCGACTGATTTATTACATTTCCTAAAATTAATTCGTTATTAGAATCCAGGCAACAGGCATACCATGTGCCGGCAGGTGTTATGAATGCTTCTCTTTCGTTTCTGTTTAGCCTGGGGCAAGTATATTCTTCATAATTTATTTTATCAACATCTACTTTTTCCCGTTCTGCCCAAGCCACTATCGGCTGTTTGCGAATAGAATCTTGAATGGGGTCTAATAATTTTTCAAATTGCTGTTCTATTAATGGGTAGTCATCCGGTACGGTGTTTAAGTCTTTGCCATTTAATTTAATGGGATAGAAGCCAAGATTATTATAAATCGTATGGACATAATCGCGGTATTATGTAGCTAATGGGACTAATTAAAAAAGTTTCACTCTTCAATATCAGTCCGAACACTCTTACATCCTATAGCCTGCAAACATTGTAAAAAAAAGATTGTACTGAATGTTCCTCTATTAATCTTATTATTGATATTTTCAGGGTTTTCCTTCACACCAATATCCTCTAACTTATTTACTAAACTAACATAAGAAACATTTCTTTTGGCCAATTCAGACTTTAACAGGCCCTTTGCAAGATTTTTCCAATTGTTACTATACATATCAATATTAAATATAATATAAAAGAATGAAAAAAGATATAAAAATATATTATACTATGTGATAAATCTCTTTAGCGTATCGTATATGATATGAAAGGAGATCAAAATGAGAAATAAAAAGGGACAGCATTTTCTACTTAGTTCAGAATCACGGACTTTAAGTTTAAAAGAAATCTTTAAGATGAGTGATAAACAAGCCTTTGAGACTTTTAAAAAGTTTCGCTGGAAAGATACTGATGGCATTCCTGTTTGTCCTCATTGTGGATTAGTAGATCATCACTGGCTATTAGCTTCTAAGCAATTTAGATGCAAGTCCTGTAAAAAGAAATTCAGCGTAACCAGCGGCACTATATTTGCTCATAGAAAACTACCTTTACAGGACTATTTAGGTGCCATAGCGATCATGACAAACGGAGCTAAAGGTTATTCAATGATTCAACTCTCTAAGGACTTGAATGTCCAATATAAAACTGCTTTCGTGTTAGCTCATAAGATTAGAGAAGCTTTAATGGTTCATAGAGACGAGTCTCAAATGAACGGTAAAATTGAGATTGACGCTACTTACATCGGTGGAAAGATTAAACCTGAAAATCACAAGGATGATAGAATTGATCGACGGCTGGTTGAGAACAAGAATGGTAAAGAGAGAGTCATTATCTCTATTCGTCAAAGGTCTAATCACAGACGAAAAGGTGCTTTAAGAACACTCACTTTCATGGCTAAAACTGAGAATCAAGTTGATGTTAGAGCTATTGTAGAGAGATTTATTAGCAGGCAATCAGTGATTCACGCCGACGAGTCTAACGCCTATGATCTTTTACATGCTAAATATAGAGTCAAAAGAGTGAATCATTCTCTAAATTATGTTGATCTAAAAACAAATACAAGCATTAACCAAGCTGAAAGCTATTTTAGCAGGCTAAAGAGAGCTTATTATGGTCAGCATCACCACTTTGGGATTAACTATTTAGCTTACTATGCTAACGAAATGGCTTATAGAGAAGATTTTAGAAAAGTAGATAATAAGTCAATTTGTTACGATATTCTTTTTAAAGCTTTAAATAGTCCTGTGAGTCCTGAACTTTGTGGGTATTGGCAGGGAAATCACAGGAAATAAATCATAATTTGGTTGACAAAAATAGGAAAATAGGGTATATTAGTTGACAAGAAAATCTTTATCGAAGGATATTATTTTGATGTTTACACTTGAAATTAGAAATGAAATTGCTCTCCGGGTACAGCAGGGTTATCTCTTAGCAAATACTCTCATTAACGAATCAAAACCTTTTGTAGGTTGGATTAGTAAAGATGCCTTTCCATATATTCGAAAATGGTGTATTGAATATGTTTTTTGGAAAGAAAGCAATAAAGATTTAATAAGTTCACGTAATTCTCCTAATAAAATAAAAAATTGCAACCATCTGGAATTAATAATTGACAATAAAATATTAACAATTAATCATTTACAAAAATATGAAATTTTACCACGAAAAGCAAAATTTAGGCATAATCTGACCTTAGAATACAATCTATTCAATGATTTAGATAATATTACTATTAATAAAATGAATTATTTTCAAATTATTCATTCAGGCTATAATAAAGTTGAAAAGATATTTATTGTATGCTTAAATGAACATAATCAGGAAATTAAAAAGGTAGAAATTGAAGTTGAACACCATGAAGAGGCTAACAGTATAACTATAGCAGACGAAATAGCTTTCCCATTAAAAAAGGAAGTGGAAGAGCATTTAGCAGGTTCACAATAACTATGAAAAGAGTTATAAACTTTAATCCATTATCATTAAGAGAGGCCAGAATTGCTAAAAAAAAATCTATGACAGATTTAGCAACATTATTACAAATATCTCGCCAAGCTATTTCAAGTTATGAAAAAGGAGATAAAAGCCCATCAATTAAAACTATTGAAAAAATGTCCAAAATATTAGATAAACCGATTTCTTTCTTTTACATAGAAAAAGATAGAATATTACAAAATGAAAGTTTTTATAGCTTCAGGAGTCTATCTAAGACAACTAAAAAAGATCGTGAGTCTGCTATAATTAAAGATAAATGGTTAACCGATTTATATATTTATATTAATCAGTATATAGAGTTCCCAAAGGTTGCCGTGCCAGACTTTAATATAGATGATTTAGATGAAATTGACTTAGATTCTATTGATCAAGTAGCTGAAGACACAAGAAAAATTTGGGGGTTAAGTAATCACCCTATAAGTAATATACAGCAACTCTTTGAAAATAATGGAATTGTTACTGCAAATATTTTTATGCCCTCCAGTTTAGATGCTTTTTCTATTTGGAAAACAAATAATACCCCTTTTATATTATTATCTAATAATACGTATTTTGGTCGGCATAGGTTTAATTTATGTCATGAATTAGGCCATTTAATTTTACATAGAAAATTAAATGGTGATTTGTTGCTTGAAAAAGACGTTCACAAAAAAGTAGAATCACAAGCCCATCGCTTTGCGAGTGCATTTTTAATGCCTCGTGATACTTTTCTTCAAGATATTTATTCTATTTCAATAGAGTCATTTATAAGAGTTAAAGAACGGTGGAAAGTCTCAATACAAGCAATAATCTATAGATTATCTGATTTAGGCGTAATCAATACAGAGAAACAAATGTCTTTAAGAAAAAGACTTTCTTTTTTAGGGTACAATAAAAAAGAACCTTTAGACTCCGATATTAAATCGGAAAAGCCTGTTCTAATACAGAAAGCAATAAAATTCTTAATCGACCAAAAAATATTGACACCTGATCAGTTTTTATATGATATAAAACTAAGTGTTAGTGATATTATTGAATTAACCGGACTAAATACAGACTTTTTTGACGACAAAAAATCATTAAATAATATAATTCAATTTAATAAAAGGAATTAATTACTAATTATCCATTCTTTCCTATCGCCATGAGTAACCTTTTTCACAATACCTTTCTTAGCGTAATTATTAAGGCAGTTCCTGACTGACATTAGGGATATATCGTCAATTCTTTTAACTTTCTTGACCTTATCACAGATTTCACCCACGGTTAAACCTGATTCACTGTCTCTCATGACTTCTAAAACCAGTTTAGACAGTTCACCATTCTTGAAATGTTTGTTATACTCTCTGTAAGCCTTACTTTTAGGCGATAACTTGATTTCAGGATCAATAATTTGCATAGTTTTACTTATGTGAGACAAGTTTTCAAGCAAGACCTTGATTTCTTTCTTGTGATATACTATCTTTCCAAGAAGTTCAGATCGTTTAGAACTAAGGCCGGATATTATATGATTATTCATGATAATTAAGATAATAATGTTTGTAGAAAAGGAAAGTAGGCTTAAAAATCAGTCCCATTAGCTACATAATACCGAAGGATTGGCTAAACTTTTAGTTTTTAAAAACTTGACTTCAATTGACTTAAACTATACACACATCACTGATAAGGGACTAGAAATTATAACACATTTAAAAAATCTTGAACACCTTGATTTGGAAGGAACAAACATTACAGATAAAGGACTTAAATCCTTAGCACCCCTTATATTTCTTTATGGTGTAGGATGTGTAAATACAAAAGTGACTAAAAAAGGAATTCGGGAATATAAATTAATGAAAAAGAAAGCAATAAATAAATACTATGAAAGTAATAGAAAAAAAAGAAATAAGTTTAAGTGATTTTAGTATTCGATAAAACCGATTTACGGTGTAACTATTTTGTATTAACTAGATTGACAAGTTTAAAAAGTAATGTTGTGATGAGTAATCCATATTTCATACTCTAGTTTCCTGGTGAAGAAGAAATTGTTTGGGAGACTGCTGATAACGTTGTTTGAAGGCTTTAATAAAATGAGAAATATTCTCATAGCCCACTTCATAGGCCACATCAGTCACCGTGAGGTTTCTTGAGGAGAGAAGTTCATAAGCTTTTTCAAGCCTTTTATCTATAAGCCATTGGATGGGAGTTCTGTTAAATTGTTTCTTGAAATCTCGTTGGAAGGATGAAAGGCTTCTGCCTGTGAGGTGAGCGTAATCTTCAACTTTAAGGGATTTATCAAAGTTTTGCTCCATAAAGTCGAGTAGGTTCCTTTTTTTCTTATCGTTGATGGATGTGAGCCAGTGGATAAAGGTTTGGGATGAATCACTCATGGTTATAAGTTGCAATAACTCCAGTAATTTAAGCCTCAAGAGGTCTTTACTGTTTTGCTGGATCTTTGAAAATAAAGGCTCTAAACTCTCCGTATAGACCTGAATGATTTGGGAATAATCTGCTTTAAAGACTTTCTCCGCCTGCCTTCCGTTGGATGAAAGATGCCATTGTCTTGACGATAGGTATTCTTCAATGATGGAGTCATCAAAGAAAAACAGGAAGCTTTTAAAGGTACTATAAGCCGGTGAAAAGTCTGAGATCACATAGATATCTTTGGCTAGAAACGCCATTTCATTACCATGAATGGTAATAACCTCTCCATCATAGGTTGATACTCTTTTTTCTCCTTCTGTTATAATTGTCAATACATGGGATGAAATGTAGGCTTCTTGATTGGCATGGGGTAATTTTATATCTTTATATAAGATACAGGATTGTCCATCATGGGCCAAGACCTGGATATGCTTTGAATTGTATAAGTTTTGGGGAACTATCTTCATACTATGCCTTATTTTAATTAAAACATTCAGTTTCTTAAAAGGAGAATCTTGCTATCGAAACGCTTTTCCTCAGACCAATGGATCAAATCGAAACAAAGACCAAGATCCTTTTGATTTTTATCTTAAAGTCCTTGCATTTTGGGTTTAGACAGCTTATATTTCTTTTACTTTTTCGAAGGAACCCTGCTATATAGATTAAATATTAATGAATCTACCCTGAAATAGCAAATAAAATAAATGATCGGTCTTTCTAATTCAATAAATCTGTGCTAAGACAAGACTTCCCTCTCATCTTGGAATAGAATGATCAAGTAAAATCGTAGGCCTATGATAACCTTTATAAAACAGTTCTTTGGTAAATTAGTAGAACAGGCTAAAATGGCGGAACACTCCTTTATGGTGATATTAGCCGTCATTATTGGAGTCCTGGGAGGCCTGGGTGCTCTTGGAGTTCGTTTATTAATCCAGTTCTTCACGGATATTTCCTTTGGTGGAGAAGAGATTATAAAAGCTTCTGAGGGCATCCCATGGTATCAGATCATTATCACTCTTGCCATTGGAGGAGCGATTATTGGGCCTATCATCTATTTTTTTGCAAAAGAAGCCAAAGGACACGGTGTCCCCGAAGTCATGGAGTCTATCGCTAAACGGGATGGGATGATACGCCCTAGAGTTGTCCTTGTGAAAGCCCTGGCCTCTTCCATATGCATTGGCACGGGAGGATCCACTGGTAGAGAAGGCCCTATCGTTCAGATCGGCGCTTCGATCGGTTCAGCCATTGGGCAAATCCTTAAACTTCCCTCAAATAAACTCAAGACATTGGTGGCTTGTGGGGCTGCAGCAGGTATTGCAGCAACTTTTAATGCCCCGATAGCAGGCGCTCTTTTCGCAGTGGAAATCATTTTAGGGGATTTTGGCGTCGCCCAGTTTAGTCCTATTGTAATTTCCTCTGTGATCGCTACCGTAGTCTCCAGACACTTTCTGGGAGATTTCCCCACTTTTGAGGTTCTACCTTATGAATTAAAAAGTGCATGGGAACTCATCCCATATGCCCTTTTAGGCCTTTTGGGAGGCGCTGCTGGAGTATTGTTTATTAAGGTCCTCTACGGATTGGAAGACTTTTTTGATGGAATACGCATCCCAGACTATGTTAAGCCTGCCATTGGAGGAGCTTTAGTAGGACTGGTAGCCATTGCCTTTCCTGAAGTTTTAGGGATTGGTCATGAAGCAGTGAATCATGCTCTTCACGGTGGTCTTGTATGGTATATTATGGCCGCTATGGTTTTGATTAAGATACTGGGTACATCTCTCACTCTTGGTTCTGGGGGATCAGGAGGAATATTTGCCCCCTCTCTATTTATTGGAGCCATGCTTGGAGGTGCTTTTGGAACAGGCGTACACGCCTTGTTTCCTGGAATTACAGCTTCCTCAGGGGCCTACTCACTTGTTGCTATGGGAACAGTTGTTGCATCCGCGACTCAGGCGCCTATTACTGCCATACTCATCATTTTTGAACTGACAAATGATTATAATATAATCTTACCTTTGATGGTCGCCTGCATTACAAGTACTTTGTTTGCTAGAAAGCTTAAGAAGGAATCTATCTACACCCTGAAGCTGTTGAGAAAAGGGATTAATATAGAGGCGGGTCGTGAAATCGATGTTCTAAAAGACATTAAGACTAAAAGTGTAATGGAGCACAATAAAGCCGTCATTTTGAGTTCCATGAAGCTGGAAGAAATCCTTAATATCGTTGTGAACACAGCTCATACTTGTTTTGTGGTGATTGACCCTGAAAGTAACCTGTTGGGATCCTTTACCCTTCATGATTTCAAACAAATACTCATCGACTATGAGGACCTAAAAGACGTTCTAATCGCCACTGATATGGTTAAGTACGATATGATTTTTGTTAAAGAAGAGGACAATCTAAATTACGTGATGAGCCAGTTTGGAAAAGGAAATACAGATGAGCTCCCGGTCCTCGATCAAGATGAGAAGAGGGTTATAGGGGTTATCTGGAAAAATGACGTGATCAATTCATACAATCGTGAGCTACTGAAGGCTGAAATAGCTAATGGGATGGCTGAAAGAGTTAGCAGCATCGAGCGACTTGAAATGTCAGAAGTGATCCCAGGTTACTCCATGTTAGAAATACCTGTCCCAAAGAAGTTTATAGGGGAAACTCTTATAGGGGTTAATGTGAGAGCCAAGTATCTTGTTGAGGTGATTCTTATTAAAACGATTCTTGAAAAATCAGAGAAAGAGTCCAGGATTTTCCCCTATGGAGACTACCGTTTCAAAGCTAAAGATAAACTATTGCTCTTTGGCGAAAACTCCAAGATTCAGCGAATCAAGAACTTATGAGGCGATTTAAAAAACTGTCTGCAATTAATGCCAAAAAGAGGGAAAATAAATAGATTATAGAATATAAAAACAATCCCCGCTCAAGTTTAGGGGTTTTCAGCTTTTTGGTTTCATAGGACTTTTTGATAAAAAGCCCGCCAAGTGACAGTGAAACAGCTAGGTACGTCCAATAGAAATCGACCAAAAACATTGTAAGGGTGATTCCCACAAGGATTAGGGTATAGGTAAAGATCTGCCTTAAAGTTTCATCCTCCCCCTTTACTACAGGAAGCATGGGAAGATCGGCTTTTACATAGTCCTCTTTATAATAGAGTGCAAGGGCCCAAAAATGGGGAGGTGTCCAGAAGAAGATGATCAGAAAGAGTATCCAGGGAGCAAGGCTTTCAATCGTTCCGGTGGCAGCAGCCCAGGCAATGAGAGGAGGGGCTGAACCTGCGGCTCCGCCAATCACAATGTTTAAAGGGGTGTTGGGTTTAAGCCATAGAGTATAAAAGAGACTGTAGAAAAGTATGGTTCCAAGAGCCAGAAGGGTACTCAGCAAATTAAAGAATATATAAAACGAGATAACACCCAATAGGCCTATGGATAAAGAAAAGATAAAAGCCTTTGCAGCACTGATTTTACCCTGAGGAAGAGGTCTACGATTTGCTGTCCGGGTCATTTTAGCATCAATATCTCTTTCGAAATACTGATTGAGTGCGTTTGCTGAGCCACCTGTTAAATACAAGCTCACCAAGACCAGGATAAAACGGAAGGGTTCGTTTAGTAAGCTGCCATCCAAAAAGAGGGCTGTGGCCCCACTAAATACGACCAAAAGCATGATTCTTGGTTTGGTTAGTTGAAAATAATTCCCTATTGTTGACATCATATATTTTATCTATATTTAAATTTGTTTTATAATCAAAAGTGGAATATAAACAAATGTTATTGAGGTTTTAAATTAAATGATTTATCTTGGTATATTAAATTAAACTCCTTCACGAAAACCATAAATCACTTAATGAATGAATATAATAATAATAAAATATTATAAAATAGTCTAAAAAAAAAGAACTTATAGGATAAGAATAATGTTTTGATCTTGACGAAATGGATGAATCCGTTAAACAGCAAGGTCTTGGAAACATAAAGAGTTTCTGTAAGCATATTCAGGAGATAGGATATATGTCCCTTCGTTTGCAGTTCAAGGAATGGGCGATTCGATCCATTACAAAGGTCTCTGAGAAAGTCATAAACCATAAAATGATTAGTAAGATCCGAAGGATAGCTGTTATTTTGGCTTTACTTTTCTTTTTTTTGTTTGTCATCCTCGTTTATGCCCATCAGTCTGGTTGGATCACTGTGTCATGGCCCCAAAAAATACCCTCTGACTTCTTTTTTGCTGTGTACATTGCCTTTACCTTCATTTTATTTTACGAAGTTCTCTCGATGATCTTTGTTCTCCCCAACTCTATCGCTGATTCCATCGGCAAGCAATACGAAATCATGTCGTTAATCATTCTTAGAACCGTGTTTGAACATGTGGGAAACTTTCAAAAGGCTATTGAGTCCCTTACAGGAAGCCTTAGTCATGGTCTGGATATTAGTCAGAAAGCTCTTCATAATTGGAAGTCTGTGGAAGAGCTTTTGGCAGGATGCTTTGGGTCTCTTATTCTTTTCTTCCTTGTAAGAGTCTATTATACTTTACAGCGACACAGGCGAATCCTCGATGACCCTAATGATTACAGGGGGTTTGTGGCCGTCAAACGTCTTCTATCCTTATCCCTCATTGTGATTCTGTTTTTTTTAGGGATCTCCGAAGTCATCCATTTATGCGAATCCTTTTTCAGTGTGGGAATCCAGGGAATATCCATCAGCCACATCTTTTTTAAGGACATGTTCTCCGTCATGATTTTTGTCGATATCCTTCTGGTCTTGCTCACCACACGCTACTCATCGGATTATCATGTTGTGTTTCGTAATTCAGGACTGACTATATCCACTGTAGTCCTACGAATGAGCTTTTCATCCTCTATCATGGTATCGGTGATTATGGCAATCCTTGCTGTGCTCATTGGTATCGGCATTACATTGGTGTATAATCAGTTCCAAAAAGAGAACAAGCCTGATGAAGCTTCATAAAACACCATTCTTAAGTCCTGCTGCTGAGTATTTGTATAAATTAACGTCAGTTCGGAATGACTATTTCTTTTGCCAC
>ENA-ORDP01001978-ORDP01001978.1-marine-sediment-metagenome-genome-assembly--contig:-NODE-1978-length-10451-cov-2.720085_pt1 | contig 10451 bp, 10 predicted proteins | sample MGYA00248627_ERZ508539 | MGnify/ENA primary metagenome ERZ508539 (study PRJEB26208, sample SAMN05571518) | marine sediment metagenome | biome: deep sea; feature: Hydrothermal vent; material... | reverse complement strand
GAAGAAACTTACTTTTAGCAATCAGCTTTCCAGGCGCCCGTTGATTCTTGAGTTCTTTATAGACCTCGACCCATACTTTCCCCTTTGGAGCATTATTGAAGCGGAAAAGAGGTAGTTTAATTTCCTTCAGGTAGAAAGGTTTTGGGATATTAATTCTTTGAGAATAATAAAATCCAGGGGATACCTTCAATTCCAACTGCTCCCGATTCTCTGTAAAGTCCAGGGTATAGGGGAGAAACTCAATCCTGATCTCTTTGTCTTTCAGTATATGCTTATAGTGACTCTTCTTGTTGGACGTTCTAAAAAGGGTTTGTACGAAACTCATATCCCGGGATTTGAGACTGGGGTATAAAAACTGTCCCGATCCCCCCTGGAGATGCTTATTCACTGTTAGTTGGCTTCTTTCTTTGGATAGCTCAACATAATACTGAAAGATGACCCTGTATCTCTTTGGCAAATGGATTCCCTGGCTTAGCCCATCCCCACTATCCAGGCTGACATTTTGTCGCAGCAAATTGGACGGGGTAAACAAAAAGGAGGTTTGAGGATCAAAGGGAACCCAGTCTCGATCAGGGAAATAGACCTCTATCCACTTGTAAAGGCTTTTAGGATAACGAATCTCTACATTATCTTTACTTTGATCCGGGAGATACAGGATGTGTCCACCAACGCCTCCTAAAGGTTTGGGTTCTCTAGGACGCTTTTTAGATAGAAAAAGATAGGACGAATTGATGGAGAGGCCATGGACAAGGCGACAGGGGATACGGGCAATACGCAGCATGGCGAGGGTGAGGTTTAGAATCCCGTTACGATTGCCTTTGGCCTGTTTGAAGGTTTCGTTTCCTTCGTCATAGGTGACATCAGGGGATAGCTCTATGTTATTTTGTGTCCAGCTAATGATTTTCATGGTGGCTTGAAATACGTTACGGGAACGACTCACTAACTTCTTCACCTGCTTTTTGAGGATGGCTGAGTCAATGGGGGCTAATGTTGTTCCCTTCAAATACTGGGATACGTGACGGATAGAAGAAATATTCAAGGGATATCCATAAAACCGTGTGATGGGGTACAGTTCAACCTCATTGTCGAATATAAAGCTTGTCTCAATAAGGATATCCGACTGGACGTTCTTGAACCGTATCTCTATACCGGTATTCCCCAAATCATCTACAAAGGTCTCTATAAGCTCAGGTTTCGGGGTGATTTTCGGCTCATAGGTGGAAACGATTTGCTTATTCATCCCATTGGTAAAGTTATAAAACTTGTAAAGCCTGACTTTCAGGTTTCTCACAGGTCTTTTGATGGAGATCTTATGGATGATATTTACTTTAGCATTGGTTAATGCCACATGACCCTTTAAAAAGAAGTGGTCTGAAAAGAGAAAACCCGGTGTGATCAGTAGGATGGAGATAATAACCAAGATTTTCATTGACGATCCCAGAGGATAATTCATGGTCTTCCAGAACGAAAGAACTCTCTACCCATAAGAGTATAGTATAAATAACAGTGATTGTCAACGCTATAATAATATTAAACCTGTCGGTATGAATCAAGCCATAGAAAAGTCTATCTATTAAATGATGTTTATTCCATGAGTTTAATAGAAATTATCGCCTCTCCCCTTGTCGATCTCCTTTAAGCTCATTAGATTTTAGGATTCATCAATAAAAAAGTGAGTTGAATCCATGAAAAAAGATTTTAAATATAGAGAAATACCTTACAATTACACCTCCTTTTCAGATAAAGAGATTGTCTTAAAGTACTTTGATCAAGAGACTTGGGACATTCTAGACGAACTGAGAAGTCAACGAAAGACAGGACGGAGTGCTAAACTCCTTTTCGAGATTTATGGTGACCTTTTCATCATAGACCGGAACCCGTATATTTTCAATAACTTCTTTGAGAACAAGAAGAAGCAGCGAAAGCTCGAAAAGCTTCACGATCGACGCCTTGAGATCATTGGAAGGGTGGGCCAGGAGTCCGTTAGCAGTCCACTGGTCCGAAAGCTGGTGGAGAAGACCAGGAAGGTTAAAGAAGACTTTTTCGCCCGCTTTGAACTTGAGAAAAAGCAACGCAGGAAAATACTATCCACTCTATTGGAGGTGACGGCTGAAAAGAATATCAAGTTCACCGCACTGGATAAAGTTTCCCACGCAACGGACGCAACAGACTGGCGGGTTGAGTATCCCAGTGTTGTGGTCTATCCTGATACCATTGAGGAAATTAGAGGATTGGTACGGGCCGCTAAACGTCTCAATCTAAAGATCATCCCACGGGGGGGGGGAACAGGCCTCACGGGGGGGGCGATCCCTGTCGTCCGAAACACCATGATCATTAACACCGAAAAGCTCCTCAATATCGTTGGGATCGATGAGGTGGATGAAAATGGTGTCAAGATTCCCATACTGGAGGTAGAATCAGGGGTTGTGACGGAAGATGCCGTGATCTACGCCAAGAAAGAGAATCTCATCTTTGCCACAGACCCCACATCAGCCTGGGCTTGTACTATTGGAGGGAATATCGCTGAAAACTCCGGCGGGAAGAAAGCTGTGATCTGGGGTACAGCGATCGATAACATCTATTCCTTCCGGATAGTCAATGCCCAAGGGGATGTCATCGAGGTCAAACGTCGTAATCACCCTTACAGAAAGATACTCCCCGATGATGACGTGGTCTATGACGTTTATAAAATCGATCAACAGAACTTCCCCAATAAGCTCCACAGCATTGAGATGAAGGGAACGGATGTACGTAAACGAGGTCTGGGAAAGGATGTCACCAAAAAAGCTCTCTGTGGAGTCCCCGGGATCCAGAAGGAGGGGGGGGATGGGATCATTGTTTCTGCTAAGTTCATCTTGTACAAACCCTTTCAGTACAAGGAAACCATCTGCCTCGAGTTCTTTGGCAATAACATGATCAATGCATCCAAGGCGATCGTTGACATCAAGAACCTTTTTGAAGGCCATGACACCGTGTTTTTGACGGCTCTGGAACACTTTGATGACAAGTATATCAAAGCCATCAATTATCGTAATAAGTCGGGGCGGAAGGAAATACCCAAAGCTGTTCTGCTAATTGATCTGGAAGGCAACGATAGGAAGATGCTCACTCAGGACTGCAATCAGATGGTGGATATGGTGAAGATCTACAATACAGAGGGCTTTGTCGCCCTCGATGACTTCTCACGGGACCTGTTCTGGCAGGATAGAAAGAACCTGGGGGCCATCGCAAAACACACCAATGCCTTCAAACTCAATGAGGATGTGGTGATCACGGTGGATAAACTCCCTGTGTTCTCGGATTATGTGGATCACCTTAATATTAATAAAGACCTTAAAACCAATATCCAGATCATTAGCGATATTGAAGGCTACCTTAAGGATCAAAGTGATGGTCACAATGGTTCTGAGGGCAATGGCTTTCTCTCATCAAGGGTGGACACATTCCAAAAGCAGATAGAGGCGATCAAGATCACCTATCAGACTTATTTAGACCATATCGATCAGCCGGCCAGGTCCGTACTAAAGGGTGATAGCAAGTGGGCCAATGAGGAACGCAGTCTCTTTGAACTGTTTCAGGAGGGTGAGCTTCATATCTCCTTCGATGAAGATGTGATTCGCAACTTTGAAGACTCTTTCAATGGCTATGATGACCTCATTGGCCATGTGAAAGGGCTTATCAATGAGCGTTTGGATAAAAAGGTAGTGATCGCCACCCACATGCATGCGGGGGATGGAAACATCCATGTGAACGTTCCAGTCCACTCCAGCGACTACAAAATGATGCAAGAGGCGGATGAGACAGTAGCTGAAATAATCAACAAGACCAAAGAGCTGGATGGAGTGATCTCCGGGGAACATGGTATTGGTCTCACCAAACTGCGTTTTTTAGATGACGACATACTCAAGGATTATGCTGAATATAAAGAAAAAGCTGACCCGGAGGACCTGTTTAACCCGATGAAGTTGAGGGCGAACTTCCCCTTGAATAGTGTCTACACACCATCCTTCGACCTCCTGGAACTGGAAGCCTTTATCCTGACAGCCGCTGACCTTGAAGGCCTCTCCATGTCCATCGCACCCTGTTTACGTTGTGGCCGTTGCAAAGGGGTTTGTAACACTCACTACCCCGAAGCGACCATGTTCTACAACCCGAGGAACAAGATACAGGGAGTGGCATTGATTATTGAGGCGGTGCTGTACGAGTCTCAAACCTCCAATAAGTTGAGCTTCAGGCACTTTAACATGTTACGCGATATATCAGATCACTGTACATTATGCCATAAATGTGAGGCCCCCTGTCCCGTGGATATTGACTTTGGCAAGGTCACCCTGGCCATCAGAAAACTTCTGGTGGATCGCAAGAGGAACAAGTTCAAGTTTATCACCTGGTTGACTCTCGCATACCTGGGTCAAAGGGGATATTACATCAATCGCTTTTTGAGAGTCGCTTATCTTAAAGCGGGTTTCACGGCTCAAAGGATTGGTCACTATCTCAACAAGCCGTTTACGAGACTCACAAAGCTTATCGCTCCCAAAACCAATGAGATGCTGAAGGCTAAATACCCGGATGCTGGGCAGTTATCCATCCGTGAACACTTGAAGCTTAAGGGTCAGAGTACTTTTTTCACCTTCCAGCACCCTGATATGCCCATTAAGAAGAGTGTTTTTTACTTTCCAGGTTGTGGCTCAGAGAGGATGTTTCCCGACATAAGCATCGCCACCATTGCCCTACTCTACTATGCAGGGGTTCAAGTGGTTATTCCTCCAGAGTTTCTATGCTGTGGATTCCCCATGTTAGCCAACGGAAAGACCGAAATCGCCGAGATGAAGGGCCATGAGAACAAGGTTATATTCCATCGAATCGCGGATACCATGAGCTATATGGACATCAAGAGTGTGATCATATCCTGTGGAACCTGTTACGAGATGCTAGACACCTATGACTTGCAGAACATCTTTGACGGATCCGAACTGATCGAGATCAACGAGTATATAAAAGCTGAAAGCCTCTATGAGTTTGAGCCGGAGAAAGATCCACTCCTCTATCATGAGCCCTGTCACTCTCCCATGAAGAAGTTTGGCCATGACGAGACCTTTGACACCTTCTTTAAGACAAAGCCTTCCACAACCCCCAACTGCTGTGGGGACGGAGGAACCTTGGCTTTATCGACTCCCCATATCTCAAACCAACTGAGGGAAAGGAAAACTCATCATATCACCACGTATTCTCCTATGGAGACTAATAAAGCCACCGTCTTGACCACCTGTCCCAGTTGTGTACAAGGACTCTCCAAGATTGATAACGGTATATCCATTAAGGGAAAACACTTGGCAGTACATCTCTGTGAAAAGCTCTGGGGGAAACACTGGCAGAAAAAGTTTCTAAAAGACGTTGAGAAGGATGGGATTGAACGGATCTTGATGTAAACCCTATAAAAGCCTACAGGTAGGCGTATTCTCGCCTATTCATAGCTAATTCTATGGACTGTAGGCTTAAATCTAAGAGGCAATGATTATCTGAATAGATAATGTCTCTGTCAGCCATGATTATGAAGAATAACATTTGCCATAATCATCTATTGATGTTATATTGATACTAAAAGTATAACACTAATATGCTTCGAAAAATTAGAGAGTTAATAAGAGACTTGGAAAAAGCCGGTTTTATAAATCGAGGAGGCAAGGGAAATCATAGAAACTTTGTTCATCCCAAAGTAATGAAACCTGTTACAGTATTCGGGAATTTAGGAGACGATGCTTTTAGCTATCAAGAAAAGTCTGTCAGACAGGCTATAGAGGGATCCAAACCATGAAAGAAGCCAGGCAATATATCAAGATTGTAGAATGGTCTGAAGAAGATCAACACTTTGTTGGCACTTGTCCTGGACTGTTCTACGGTGGATGTCACGGGGAGGATGAACGAGAAGTCTTCTCAGAGCTCTGTGATCTTGTGGAAGAAACCCTGAAGCTTTACAAGGAAGATAATAAACCATTGCCTCCACCTGGTTCAGGCCAATACTTTAAACCTGTGCAAAGCGATGGATCCATCATTTGATCTCTTTTCCCCTTTTCCCGCCTGCCTTACGGAGGAGACTTTTCATGTGAACATCTCTTACTATATCCAGCGGGGTTTGTCCTTTTTTATTCTTAGCATTAACTTTTGCTCCCCTTTGAATAAAGTATTTAGCTATTTTTGTTTCATAGTGTATACCATGTTTTACTATATAATGTAAAGGAGTTGAGCCATTTTTATCTTTAGCATTGACATCAACTCCTTTTTGGATAAGGTATTTAGCCATTTTTATATGCCTATACTGGACAGCAATATGCAATGGTGTTTCGCCTTTATGGTCTTTAGCATTAACATCAACATCCTTTTGAATCAAGAGTTTAGCAATTTCAACATTTTTAACCCAATGCAATGGGGTCTTCCCAGTCTTACTAATATGAATACCTTTTTGAATCAGGAGTTTTGTGATTTCAATTTGGCTATGATAAACAGCTTTATATAATGCCAAACTATTATGCCCATTGATATCTGCACCATTCTGGATAAGAAGTTCGACGATTTTTATATGACCATATTGAGCAGCATAAGACAAAGGAGTCCCACTATAAACATCATACTCGAAATAAGCATTTACATTAGCTCCTTTATGGATAAGAAGTTCGGCAATTTCAATTTGGCCGTAATGAATAGCACCATGCAAAGGTGTCCAGCCAACCTTATTTTTAGCATTAACATCCGCTCCTTTCTTGATCAACTCAGCCACTTTCTTCTGATCGCCTTTTTTCACTGCTTCAAACAAGTCTTCATTAAGTCCCGCCCAAAGGCTGGTGGAAAGGGCTAAACACACTGTGATCCATACAATTCTTTTCATGTCACACTCCTATATCGACTCAATCATAAACTTCCATCCCACGAAGTGATACGGGATTTTATATTTCTACCAGCATAAATCCCTACAAATATCGATTCATCAAACCCTTTATTTTTATGATAATCTGTTCTGCAACATCCAAAGAACGTTGAGTATCCTCACGGCCTGGCTCAAACCAGTCATCCGGATATCGTATGGCTACAGCATAATTTGACATCTCGGCAAAGTCTTCCCTAAAGTTCTCTAATTCAGGGAGATAAGGCAATGCAAGATCCAATAATCTCACCAGGTCATGTATTTTGGGTATTTGTATCTGATTCAATGTGAGAAGGGCTTTTAGAGCCTTTTCTACAACTTGCTGCGAATGAAAACAAACCGTATCAGTAGGTCCATCAGGAAGAAGGAAGGTCTGTTTCGCCGTAACCAGGTCGTTATCTGCTTTTTTCAACCATAGTCGGGCTAACTCCATGTTATTTTCGCTCATAAACAATCCTGCCCGATCGAAAGGCTTCAGCAATGATATGATTGATCGTAGCTTTCCACTTGTTGACCTCTTCAGGGGTGTAAACAAGAATATCCATCGGGCAGGGCATCGGACGGAACAGAAGACGGATAGGTGTGGCTCTCTTATGGCTGGGTAGATCGGTCTCCATCACCACTAAAAGATCGAGATCACTGTCTGAAGTGGGATCGCCTGATGCGTAGGAGCCGAAGAGAATGACTTCAAGGGGTGAGAAATGGTCAACAATAGCGTAAATGATAGATTCTATGATATCTGTTGGGATCAGCTGACCGGCCTTTTGTTCTGGGATAGAAACAGTTTGACTCATTTTATATCCTTTCCACTTTTCCCGCCGGCCTGACGGATAAGCTTTTTCATCTTATCTGCCTTGGCTAGATCAAGAGGTGTTTTACTTCGATAGTTTTTAAAGTTGACATTGGCTCCATTTTGCATAAGAAGTTTCATTACTTTTATGCGACCTCTTTTTGCAGCAAAGTGCAACGGAGTACTGCCATATTTACCTTTGACATTGACATCCACTCCTTTCTTGATCAGAGCAGCCACTTTCTTCTGATCACCTTTTTTGACTGCCTCGAACAAGTCCTCATTTAGTCCCGCCCAAAGGCTGGTGGATAGGGCTAAACAAACTGTGATCCATACAATTCTTTTCATGTCACACTCCTTATCGATCAATTTATAAACTGTCATCCCACGGGGCAATACGGGATTTTTACGTTTATTTTTAGTGTCCATCCTGGAAAAGCTTGCCATCTAATAGACTTCATCGTGTGTTCCAATCTCCATCAAGAAAATACCTTCTTCCTTTTGGTCTTTATTGGGTACGAAATCAAATATTATACGGAGGTCATACCCAGCCCTACAGGCCCATGAACCTGACAATCTCCCTTTGAGTTTATGAGTCTCCAGTTGTGGAACAAAGGGATCTTCAGCTAAAAGTCTCAAGGCATTCTCGATGACATTGCTCTGATCTGGATGTTTTTTAATAATCCGTTTAAAAGCTCTTGCAAAAGTCTTACTCCAAATGAGTGTTTTCATTGGAAAGCTCTCTCATTAAGTCATCTACGGAACCTTTTTTGATCTCCCCTCTAGCGTATTCTTCTCTTGCTGTTTGAATGTTCTCTGCAAGAATATTCTGTCGATGCTCTATGAGCCTGCGTTGGATAATATCAATCAGACTCTCTTGTTGATCCTCAGGTAACGACTCAATTATATCCAAAGCCTGTTGGAATGTTATAATTTGTTCATCAGTCATCTTTTAATACCCCTTTAAACTTGTTCATTTCTCCAATTTTATCCCCTGACAATGACCTCCACTCCCTCTTAGACATAGTCCAGGTCCTTTTCAATATATTTCCATCGGCTGGACTTCATGGCTCCGCCACGGGAGACTAAATCAATTTTAAGTTCTAAAATCTTCTCTAAAAACTCGGCTAATTCAATGAATTCAAAGCCAACGGGTTCCTTGAAATCAACGAGAATATCCAGATCGCTTTCTTCTGTGTATTCATTTCGGGCATAGGAGCCAAAAAGAGCCATTTCCTTGACCTTAAATCTTTCTTCCAATTGGCGTTGATGACTTTTCAAAGTCTTTTTGATACCAGAAAGATCATTCATAAACCTTTTATTCTCCTATCTCTTAATTGACCAGCTAATAAGCTTTGATTACACGAAGCAATACGGGATTTTATATTTCTTGCAAATCAAGGTGTACATCATACTGAGACGCAGATATTAGACCTGTCAGATTGTAATATTTAATATCACCTTCTTCTGACACGATCCACACTTCCCTGGCTCCTTCATCCAGATATAAAGCAATCTTCTCTTCCATCTCTTTGGGATGATTGGAAGGGGATACAATCTCCACACAAATCTCAGGGGCCTCTGTAAAGGGTGTTTCCAGACCATGCTTTTGGATGAACTCATAGGAACACCAGGCCACATCGGCCACCTTGACTCCTTTGTTTGTACCAACGCAACATTGTGTAATCATGGTACCATCTTTCAATTGACTTCTTAAATGATATGCAATAGCACTTAGAACTTGGCCACGTCTGTTGGATGCTGGACTCATAACAATATTCCCCCATTCGTTGAGTTCAATTTTATAGGGTAAATTCTCTAAACACCTATCTTCCAGGACGTCTGACCATTGCATATTGTCTCCCTAAAAACAATCTGTTTATTGTAATGTATCAATCAATGGCTGGAATGTCAATGCTATTGTAACAAAACTTATTTGATTCTACCAAGTTAGTGATAAAGTGAATCTATTTCAGCTCTTGAAGGGTAGAAAGCAAGAAAATGGATCATGACTCAGCCTGTTCGTTTAGAATAAGCGGTACAAAGTATTTTTTTAATTAGTTGACGATAACCCCTGGAATTGATTAACTTGTATTAGTACAAATCAAACTATTTTAAAGCTAATGAAAACTGAAAACGTTTTATATAAAAGTATCTTTAATCCTCACTGGAACCAGGACGAGTCAGATGTTCTCCATCCCAACTCATATGAGAGGGTGTTACACCTTCCTAAAGATCTGGGAGTCGGTGAGATCCGGTCTATACAAATCCGTGAGGGCATGGCCATTGAGTATGTGGATCAAAAGCCTAACGAGAGTATATTCCTTGAGCGGGGGGATCAGTCTGACTTTCTCGAGTTTAGTTTCTTTTTATCGGGACAATTGAATGTTCAGAGAATGGACTCAGATGAGTTGTTTACCATCGATTCTGGTATAAGCTGTATGTCCGCGTCCCGGCCTCAAATGCTTCTTGAGTTTCCTAAAGACACTCACACCGTTTATATGGCCTTTTTCATCAACCCAACCCTGTTAAATCCCTTACTCCAGGACAATGGCCATCTTCTACCAGATTCTGTTTCAAGGCTTCTAACGGGTGCTGATGGGGATCAATGTGGTCCAACGGGCCAAATTAGCCCTTCCATACAAATTGTTCTCCAGCAAATCCAAAACTGTCCCTATGAAGGCCCCTTAAGACACCTTTATCTTGAGGGAAAAGTCCTTGAACTTTTGGCTTTATATTTTG
>ENA-ORDP01001977-ORDP01001977.1-marine-sediment-metagenome-genome-assembly--contig:-NODE-1977-length-10458-cov-4.418918_pt1 | contig 10458 bp, 7 predicted proteins | sample MGYA00248627_ERZ508539 | MGnify/ENA primary metagenome ERZ508539 (study PRJEB26208, sample SAMN05571518) | marine sediment metagenome | biome: deep sea; feature: Hydrothermal vent; material... | reverse complement strand
GTGCGGCCGGGGTACGCCGCTTGCGCAGGGAGAATGGGTCACCAGAGGATGGCGACCCAGGTGCGACCTTCGCCTTTCCCAACTACTGTTGCAAATGTGGGTTCGGAGCTGCTAATGCGTGGCGCGATGCGATGTGTTCACGCATTTTGAATGGGCGTAACTGCTTGGGGACTTTCCGCAGACTTGCGGGTGGGGGAGCCCCGAAATGCCCTGCCCCAACTGCCGTAGGAGAAAGGCGCATGAGTCACTGTGAGATTTGTGGTAAGGCAATCGTAGACGTTGAGGGTCGCGTACATCTACATGATGACGACTTTGGCATAGCGGTCTGTGCATCAGATCTGTGCGAGGCGTCTGCGTATGACCAACTGGTCCGCGACGATGATTGCTATAGACAGCAACCCAAGAAGCCGAAGACCCTTTTGAAATTATCATCGGCGAGATAAAGAAAAAACGCGGCGTAGCACTCGATACCGAGCTCACTGCCGACGACCTGAAAGAGATGGTGGCTCAATTTAAAGCCGCTGTGAAAAAGCAAACCGGACACGACTTTCCCGATGACCCGTGGGAACAACTCTGGGGAGCCATTATGGCTGTATTCGACAGCTGGATGAACGAAAGAGCTATCCTCTACCGCAAACTGAATAAAATTCCCGATGAGTGGGGAACCGCTGTAAGCGTTCAGGCTATGGTATTTGGAAACATGGGTAATTCATCGGCTACCGGCGTGGCTTTTACCCGCGATGCTGCCACCGGCGAGAATATTTTTATCGGCGAATACCTTATCAATGCACAGGGCGAAGATGTGGTTGCCGGTATCCGCACACCACAGCAAATCACACTGGAAGGCTCCAAACGCTGGGCAAAACTGGCCAATGTCTCGGAAGAAGAAAGAGCAGAGAAATATCCTTCGCTCGAAGAAGCCATGCCGGAAGTTTACAAAGACCTTTTCAGTACTCAGGAAAATCTGGAAAAACATTACCGCGACATGCAGGATATGGAGTTTACCATTCAGGATGGCAAACTCTGGCTGCTGCAAACCCGTAACGGTAAACGTACCGGCGCTGCCATGGTGAAGATTGCCATGGATATGCTGCACGAAAAACTCATCACCAAAGATGAAGCCGTTATGCGTGTTGAACCAAATAAACTGGATGAACTCTTGCATCCTGTATTCGACAAAGAGGCTGTTACCAAAGCCAAAGTGGTGGCCAAAGGGTTACCCGCTTCTCCCGGAGCAGCTACCGGACAGATCGTTTTCCATGCTGATGATGCGGAAAAATGGGCTACCGAAGGTAAAAAAGTAGTTCTGGTACGCATTGAGACTTCCCCCGAAGACCTCAAAGGTATGAACTCTGCAGAAGGTATTCTCACCGCCCGTGGCGGAATGACATCTCACGCTGCCGTAGTGGCCCGCGGAATGGGCAAATGCTGTGTCTCCGGCGCCGGAAGTATCAAAGTCGATTATAAAGCCAAAACGCTCGAAATGGATGGTAACAAATACAAAGAGGGTGATTTTATCTCCCTGAACGGTTCCACAGGCGAAGTGTATGACGGCATGATAAAAACCGTTGACCCGGAAATGAGCGGATACTTTGGTAAGTTGATGAAACTTTCCGATAAAAAAGCCAGGCTGGGCGTCAGAACGAATGCTGACACACCACTGGATGCCCGCGTGGCCCGCGAGTTTGGCGCAAAAGGAATCGGACTCTGCCGTACCGAGCACATGTTCTTCGGTGGCGACAAAATCGTTGCCATGCGCGAAATGATTCTCGCCGAAGATGAAGAAGGCAGAAGAAAAGCTCTCGACGGATTGCTTCCCATTCAGCGGAAAGATTTCGAAGGTATTTTTGAAGCCATGCAGGGACTTCCCGTAACCGTTCGCCTGCTCGACCCGCCATTGCACGAGTTTTTACCGCATACAGATAAAGAGATAAATGAGCTTGCAAAAATTATTGATGTGCCGGCTAAAAGAATAAAAGAAAAAATAGAGGCACTACACGAGTTCAATCCAATGCTCGGTTTCCGCGGCTGCCGTCTTGGAATCAGCTATCCGGAAATAACCGAGATGCAGGCGCAGGCTTTATTCGAGGCTGCTGTTGCAGTTGCTAAAAAAGGAATAAAAGTGAAACCTGAAATTATGATTCCCCTTGTAAGCCACGTAAACGAATTGAAACTTCAGGCAAATATTATTAGAGAAACTGCCGAAAAAGTTTTCAAAGCGAAAGGCAAACGTGTTAATTATCTTGTAGGAACAATGATTGAATTACCGAGAGCCGCTTTAACAGCTGATGAAATTGCCGAAGTTGCCGAATTTTTTAGTTTCGGAACAAACGACTTGACACAGACTACCTTTGGGCTTTCGCGCGACGATGCGGGTAAATTTCTTCCTGAATATGTGGACAAAGAGATTCTTCCACGCGATCCGTTTGAAAGTTTAGACCAAAATGGCGTTGGGCAATTAGTGGAAATGGGAACACTGAAGGGACGTTCTGTACGCCCAAAACTAAAAGTAGGAATTTGCGGAGAACACGGCGGCGAGCCGGAATCCGTTGAGTTCTGCCACAGAATTGGTTTGAACTACGTTAGTTGTTCACCATTCCGTGTTCCTATTGCAAGGCTTGCGGCAGCAAGGGCAGCTTTAAGAGACAAAAAATAATTAGATAACGTTTAAATTCTATTGAACAGGGAATTCCGACACAAGATTTTAACAAGGATATTTAAAATAAAAAGTCGTTATTCCTTGTTCAGATTTAGAATATTTTATAATTGTTAATCTAAATGGCTAATAAATAATTTTAGCTGTTTGGTTTTACTAAAATTGAAGTAAGAGGAAATATGAAATTATCAGCGTTTAAATACAATTTGCCGCGAACCGCAATAGCTAAACATCCTGTTGAACCACGGGATCACGCCAAATTGTTAGTTTATGATAGAGCAACAAATAAAATGGAGCACAAACACTTTTTTGATGTGGTTGATTATATGTCCCGTGGTGATGTGCTTGTTGTAAATCAAACAAAGGTTATGCAAGCACGGCTTTTTGGTAAAAAAGAACGAACTAATGCAAAAATAGAAGTTTTTGTTCTTCGTGAATTAAATAGAGATGAAAACATTTGGGATGTTATTGTTGACCCTGCTAGGAAAGTACGAATTGGAAATAAAATTTATTTTAACGATAATCTTTGGTGTGAAGTAATTGATAATACAACATCCAGAGGTAGAACTGTACGTTTCAACCAACCCGGTAATGTATTCAAAGCAGTGGAGCAGATCGGTTTAACACCGCTGCCTCCTTACATCAAAAGAGACGCCGAACCCTCCGATAAAGAAAATTATCAAACCGTTTACGCAAAAGTAGACGGTGCTGTTGCTGCGCCAACCGCAGGACTTCATTTTACAGAAAAACTTCTGAAGAAAATAGAGAAAAAAGGTGTATCTATTATTCCTATTATTCTTCACATCGGTTTAGGAACATTTCGTCCCGTTGAAGTTGAAGATCTGACAAAACATAAAATAGATTTGGAGTATTATGAAATCTCTCAAAAATCTTCCGATCTGATCAATAACGCTAAAACTTCAAAACATAATGTTTTTGTTGTTGGAACCAGCACATGCCGGGCTTTAGAAACCAGTGTAACTGCCGAGGGATTTGTTAAACCAAATAAAGGATGGACTGATAAATTTATTTTTCCACCTTATGATTTTAAAATTACCGACAAACTGATTACTAACTTCCATACGCAGGAATCAACTCTCTTGATGCTCGTAAGTGCTTTTGCAGGTGCCGACCTGATTATGAAAACGTATAAAAAGGCGCTAAGAGAAGGATACAGATTCCTAAGCTATGGTGATGCTATGCTTATATTATGAAACATCCATGTAGATTTCAGGAATATGTAAATGTTTGTACTTTTTCTTTTTTTTGCGGCTTGCTGCGCTAGAGTTGAATGGATGCATAAGAAATGTTCGCTGTTCACAGAATATTGTGCATAAGTTTTCAAACTTTCCGGCAGAAGCCGGATGTTTCATATTACTTTCAATCGTACATTCATACCTAAAATAAAAAGTATTGTACAGGGTTGAACTTTATTATGGACACCAACATAATTGGAAATATAAATAGATGAAAACATTTGCAATCATAGCAGCCGGAGGTAAAGGAACTAGGAGCGGTTTTTTCACTTCTAAACAATACCTGAAATTCAATAAAAAGGAATTAATTGCCTATACATTGCAAATTTTTCAAAAAAATGTTCTTGTCGATGAAATAATTATTACCGCAGATCCTTCTTGTTTTTCTCTCCTTGAAAAAATAAAGAAAAAATATCGACTAACTAAAATTACCAACATTATCGAAGGAGGTAAAACAAGACAAGACTCAGTTTATAATGCATTGATTTCTTTAAAGGCACAAAAAAAAGATTTGGTTATCGTTCATGATGCCGTAAGACCTTTTTTACCTCAAGATGTATTAACAAAATCAATTAACCTCGCTAAAGAAAAGGGTAATGCTGTCGTTTGTATTAAAGCTAAAGATACATTAATAAAAGGTAAAAGTTTTATTGAATCTTATTTGGTAAGGGATGAAATTTATTATGTGCAAACTCCACAGATTTTCAAGCATGAAGATTTATTGAGAGCAATGAATTTTGCGTATGATAAAAAATTTTATGGAACCGATGAATCTATGTTGCTAATGAAAATCAACAAAAAAATAAATATAGTTGAAGGCGCTTTTATAAATTTTAAAGTAACCACGAAGTCGGATATAGAATTAGTCAAAAAATTAGTAAAAAAATAATTTATGCTATAAAATAACTTATTAAATACACCTATCCGATTTAAATAACTACCTTTTAAAATTCAGTTATTAACTAAATTAGGAGTGTTTTCTATATGCCCAATTTGAACTTCAGATTTTGGTTAGGTGAAAATTTCAAATAGTTTTATCGGTTATTTTTTCCACATCTAAAGAAAAACTTTGATTAACTATTAAGTTCCCTCATGTCATTCGAATAAAAAATAAAGGATCTCCTTTCCTGATCTCTAACGGTAAATGCGATAAAAAGTGTTTTGTTTATAAATTGGAGAATAAGTTTTTATATATATAGTATCTTATCAGTAATATTCGTGTTATTTTTGGCAGAAAATATTGATTTGTAATTGGTTTAATATTTTATAAGAATGATCGTATGACTGTATGTTAAAAATTGATTTTAGTAAATTAGTCATATGCACAGTGTCCTTCGGACAAACAGTCATACATTTACATACATTCATACTTCAAAATTTACTTGTACTGTTAATTTTTCAATATAAATCCCTTTTTGGTTCCGGCTTGTCCAGGTTAGGTTATCAAAATGCTGATTTTATAAGATGATCCAAAATAGCTTAATTTCCTTCTTAATTAAATAGAAAAATGAAACTATAATGAATTTAGTCCGGTAAAAATCAATGAAATGTTGACTAATTGTTTTATGATAAAATAATTTTTATATTAAATAACACAATTAAATAAGCTAAATAATTATATTGAAACTTACCTCTGATATATGTAATTTATCTATTTATTCATTTTATAATGGTAAAGGGAAATGTTTCTATTAGCAACAATAATTGTACTTTCATACTTAATAGGCTCAATTCCAACAAGTATAATAGTAAGTAAAGCAGCAAAAGGAATAGATATTCGTAATTATGGAAGTGGGAATGCAGGCGGTACTAATGTTATGCGTGTGCTTGGTTGGAAACTAGGTTTAATGGTAATAATTTTAGATGCCCTGAAAGGGGTATTGGCGGTTGTAATTGTTGCTAGAATATATTACGGCACAATTCCTTTTCATAATGCAACTCCCTTTGACGACTTCACATTAATTCAAATTATCGCAGGTATTTCTGCCGTTATTGGACATATTTGGACGGTCTTTGCAGGATTCAGAGGCGGTAAAGGTATAGCAACAGCATTAGGAATGCTTTTAATGATTACCACCGTGGATATGTTGGTTGCAATCGGAGTTTTTGTTGTGGTAGTTTCTATTTCAAAATATATTTCGCTAGGCTCGTTATTAGGCGCTATTACCGTTCCCCTGACTCTCATTGTAAGAGAGAACTTATTTAATGTCAATATCCATGGATATAATACAATCCTCCCATTTGCTGTTTTGATTACACTTCTGGTTATATTTACGCATAGAAAAAATGTTATTCGCTTAATTAACGGAAGCGAAAATAAATTGAGCTTTTCCAAGAAAAAAAAATCATAAAATATTTAAATGAAAATTTCTGTTCTCGGAGCCGGAGGCTGGGGCACAACCCTAACTATATTGTTTCATTATAACGGTCATAAAGTTACACTTTGGGCATATAAGAAAAACTATGCAAAGGCTCTTCAAAAAAGCAGATATAATAATATTTATTTACCGGGTATAAAAATTCCCAATGAAATAATTATAACCCACGATTTAGAAGAAGCTATTACCGATAAGGATTTGCTTGTTCTTGCAATCCCGTCTCAGTTCCTTAGAAATGTGATAAAAAAAATTAATGTTAAAAATATTAGGAATACTATTCTGGTAAATGTGGCGAAAGGAATTGAGAAAAAAACACTAATGACCATGTCTCAAATAATCCATGATGAATTCCCTTCCCTTGATGAATCACAAGTAAGTGTACTTTCAGGTCCCAGCCATGCGGAAGAAGTAAGCAGAAGAATACCTACGGCAGTAGTTTCGGCATCTAAAAACCGGGATACTTCCAGATCTGTCCAAGCAGCTTTTATGAATTCCTATTTCAGAGTTTACGGTTCTACCGATATACTTGGCGTTGAGTTGGGTGGTGCTTTCAAAAATGTAATAGCAATCGGTGCAGGTATAATAGACGGAGCAAAATTTGGAGATAATACAAAAGCCGCCATCATGACCAGAGGTGTTGCCGAAATTGCCCGGCTTGGAATTGCCCTGGGCGCGCAACCAAGTACTTTCGCCGGTCTTTCAGGTATGGGTGACTTGATCGTTACTTGTATGAGCAGGCACAGCCGAAACCGCTATGTGGGCGAACAAATAGGTGCCGGTAAAAAATTGAATGAAGTTTTAAAATCTATGAATATGATTGCCGAAGGTGTGGAAACCAGTCGTTCAGCTTCTTTGTTGGCTAAAAAACATGGTGTGGAAACTCCAATTACCGATGAAGTCTATCAGATTTTATTCGAAGATAAAGACCCCGTAAAAGCAACAACCGATCTGATGGCCCGCAATATGAAAATGGAGGCTGACTGAAATTGGTATTTACTATAATTCACGATACCGTCCGGAATTCCTTCATTATAAGAATATAAAGGTAATTACCTTGATTAGCCATCAAACTATTTCTTTTGTAAATTTTTAATTCAAAGAGTTTCCCGGAAAAAGGTATTTTGTTTATTAAAAAGCTTTCATTTTTGTTAATATCCGCAATCCGAAAATTTGAAGATGACCTTTTTAGATACACTCTATTCAATAAGGAAATCACTTTTGATCAATCAATCTTTATTTTTAACTGATGCAAAAGCGAAACTGAAAAAATTTTATTTATTCCGTTACAACTCAGGTAATGAAATTCCCTTGATCTTTCTATAAAGAGATACTGCATAAGAGTCTGTCATACCGGAAACAAAATCTGTAATTTTTAATAGACGAATATATAAGCTAGGTTCAGGTTTACCACTTAGTGATATAAATTGTTGAGGTAAAAGTTTTAGAATATTTTTGTATTTGGGAGAAATATTTTCTTGTGTCGCCTCATTTACAGCATTGATAAATATATCCAACAAACCGGCGAGAACTTCATATCCGGCCGTTTCTCTTTCAACTACACTCCTGTATGAATAAATTTTATCAATCGAAATTTTTCTAATTTCTTCTAAAATATTGCTTGCCGGAATCAAAGAAATTAAATCTATATCTAGTTTATCATTTAATAATTTTTTTTCTTCATCAATAAATACATTAGATAAATCATGGACTAAGCCGGAAATAGCTTTTGCACGAAGATAGCCTATTTTATCATTTTTATCTCTACCGGAATACGATTTCAATTTAACTCTGGTGGTTAACGGCATCAACAGCTCTTCAACCTCTTTAAATGATACGAATCCCAGTCTAAAACCATCTTCAAAGTCCATAATTCTATAACAAATATCATCGGCAGCTTCTACAAGAAATGCAAGCGGATGACGATTCCGCCATAAATTATCATCATTGCAACCGGTTTTCAATTCAAGTCCTACCTCATTTGCAACCTGAATAAAAAGGTCTTTTTCAGCTTGAAAAAGATAATATGTGGTCACCCCTAAAAATCCCTAATGTGCCAAAGTGTACGCTTATGCAGTGGGGGCGTTCGGAACTTTTGTAGGAATTCTATGAGTTTTTATGAGGAAATAAAATTTTTTAAATTTCATTATATTTGAATTTTGTAATTTAGTAATTATTCTAAACCCTTGTGCATTTCCATCGAATTTAATGAAGTCAGCCCATTGTTTAACATTTAACTCTTTTTCAAATCGTTTACCGTTTCCGTTTTTAAAATATTCGGAAATTGCATCTTCACCGGAGTGACCGAAAGGAGGATTTCCAATATCGTGAGCTAAACAAGCAGAGGCTACAATTTCACCGAAATGAAACTGGGTAAATTCTTTTTGTAATTTTTTGTTCCTTTCTAATATTTTTTTACCAACCAAATTACCGAGTGATCTTCCTACGCAAGATACCTCCAAGCAGTGTGTTAATCTATTATGTACAAAATCACTCTCAGGCATAGGAAACACTTGGGTTTTGTCTTGCATCCTTCTAAAGGCAGATGAAAATACAATTCGATCAAAATCCCGCTGAAATTGGCTTCTCCCATCTTGAGTATCCGTATCCGGTTTATCATCACACAATAATTTTTTAGATAAAAGTTTTTTCCAATGCAACTTGCCATCTCATTTTATTTGTTATATAAATTTTAAAAGATAATTTAACAAAGAAATTTTTCAAGTACTAACTTATTGTAATTACAATTTACTTGTTTTATTTTTCCAGACAATGAATACCGATAAAAATAAAATACTCGACGGCTCAGTACAGTATATTAAATCCGTTGGTCCAAAACGAGCTGATTCATTTAATGAAATCGGTATAAAAACAATATACGATCTGCTTTTTTATTTTCCTTCAAGACATTTAGATAGAACAACCACCCTCAATACAATAAAAGCGTATAATTATCTATTAAACGGCTTCGACGGTGAAGTTACAATAATGGCAACTGTTTGGGATAAAGAAAAACATAACTATGGTAAGAAAGAAATTCTAAAAGTGCAATTTAAAGATTCTACCGGCTTTTTCGAATGCGTTTGGTTCAGAGGTATAAAATATTTTTATTCACTTTTTAATATCGGAGATATCTTTGCAATATCCGGTAAACCCGTATTGTCAAAGCTTAATAATATACAATTTACACATCCGGATTTTGATAAAATAACCGAAGATGAATCACAAAGTTTATTAAATACGGGTAAAATTATTCCTTTTTATCGTATCCCGAAAGAGCTAAAGTCCAAAAACATAGGCGATTTGAGCCTAAGAAAAATAATTCACAACGCAGTGGAAAACTATGCCGACTATTTGGATGAATCACTCCCTGAAGAAATTATATCCCAATATAAATTGCCGCAAATTTCAGATGCGGTTAAAAATTTTCATTTCCCCGAGAGCAAAGAAAAACTTAACGCTTCAATAAAAAGATTTAAATTCGAAGAAATATTTTACTTAGAGATTTTAGTTGCCCTTAAAAAATATAATTATAAAACTAAGCTCGAAGGAGCTTCGATGAAGATCAGGACGAACTTAATTTCCGATTTTTTAAAGATACTTCCATTTGAACTTACAAGTGCGCAGTTAAGGGTATTACACGAGATAAAACTCGACATGCAATCGAATACACCGATGAACAGATTATTGCAAGGGGATGTCGGCTGCGGAAAAACAATAGTTGTTTTAATTGCCATGTTAATAGCAGTCGATAACGGTTTTCAAGCTGTAATGATGGCGCCTACAGAAATACTTGCCAATCAACATGCTAAAAATTTTACCGAATTACTGAATACTCTCTCAAAAGTTCATTCGAATAGAACTATAAAATTAAGTCTATTGTTAGGTGGACAAAAAAAATCATTAAAACAAAAATTTTTACTTGATATTAAATCAAAAGATGTTGATATAATAATTGGGACTCATGCCTTGTTCGAAGAAAATGTCGTCTTCAATAATCTAGGATTTGTTGTTGTAGATGAACAACATCGCTTCGGTGTAGAACAAAGAGCAAAATTACTAAGCAAAGGTAAAACACCCGATGTAATAGTGATGAGTGCTACGCCGATACCTAGAACTTTATCAATGACGGTTTATGCTGATTTGGATATCTCCGTAATTAAAGAATTAC